>Ga0070698_100006348_pt1 | contig 12839 bp, 12 predicted proteins | sample KBSK1502metaG_FD_65477 | JGI IMG/M metagenome (GOLD analysis project Ga0070698, IMG submission 65477) | Corn, switchgrass and miscanthus rhizosphere microbial communities from Kellogg Biological Station, Michigan, USA - KBS K1-50-2 metaG | ecosystem: Host-associated > Plants > Roots >... | reverse complement strand
TGTTAGCCATGGGCCCAGTCTATCCAGCGTGGTGTGTAGGCCTGGCTTCGCCAGGCCGTCTACCCAGCGTGCTGCTCCTACTCCATGCGTTGCCTGGAGAGATATTCAGTAAATCCAATCAGCGGGAATGGGCGCAGGCGCGGCGGCGAAGCCACCCCGCCGATGAGGGAAAACCGGCAGGTTTTCCCTCATATCTATGTTCTCTTTATCACGTCGCGCTCCATCTGCAGGACGGCGCGGGTGACGACGTCGAGCAACGGAGACTTCGCCTGCCGCAGCGCGAACTCCAGCTGGCGCAGAAGCGAGTAGAGGCTCTTCATCGCCTTGATCGCGTCGCCGATGTCGACGTTGGCGGGCAATGGAATCTGATCAAGCGGCTCGCCCGAAGACCACCGATACGCGAAATCGATGTAGTCGTGCGAGGGCTGGCGGAGGTTGGGCTCGTCGAGGTCCTTCTCCAGGTCGGCGAACCGGAAGTACACCGAGCGCACGAGCCGGGCCGTCTGGGCGATGGCGTGCGTCGGATATCGGCGCGGTCCTGGCGGCGCGCCTCCGCGGCTGCGGCCCCGCTCCCGATCCTCGGCGGCAAACATCACCAGCACCGCGGAAAGCTCTTCCGGCGTCAATCCCTCGAGCCAGCCCGCCCAGACCGCCTCCGCGACCAGGATCGTGTTCTCTCCGTAGACGCGCGCGGCGAACAGGCCCTTGTCCGTCGGCCGGTTGGCGGCCAGGAACCCCGTGTCGGCCAGGATCGCGGAGAGCCGTCGGAGCTTGCGTGCGTACTCGTCCATCTGGCCGGTCGCTTCACGCTCGCCGCCGTCGAGCTCTTTCTCGAGCGCTCGGAGCTCGCCGTACCGCCGCAGGTGCTCGCCGAACCGGGGCGAGCGGACGACCTTGAGCTTGCGCTGGCGCTCCAGGAGCCCCTTGGCCTCGATCTCGAGCCTCTGCACCAGCCTGCTCGAGTGGCCCTGGGCCTTCGTGTGGCGCCCACGGCGATGGCGGTGCTCCGCGCCGGCCTCGCGCCGCAGCCGCTTCAGCTCGATCCTGATCGCGCGCCGCCGGTCCTCGAGCTTGTAGTACTGGGCGACGTCATGGATCGAGACCTCCGCGTCGTCCCACATGCGCCGGATGTCGTCGAGCCGAAGCCTCACGTTCTCCAATCGTTCGCGCGTCGCATCCGAGGCCAGACGCTTTTGGAACTGGCCGAAGGACCGCTCCATCAGGCCCTCGGCTTCCTCCGGCGTGTACACCCTGAGCAGGTTGAGAGCCATGTTGTAGCTGGGCAGGAACTTCGACTCGACCACCAAGGTCGGGCCCATCGCCACCTCGTATACGGTCCCGATCTCGATGTCGGACTCCTTGAGGATCACGCCGTGGCCAATGACGTCGATGCCCCGGCGGCCCGCCCGGCCCATGAGCTGGGTGAGCTCGCCGGTGGTGAGGTTTGAGAAGGTCACGCCGTCGAACTTCGTGAAGGAGGAGACGACGACTCCGCGCGCGGGCATGTTGATGCCGAGCGACAACGTCTCGGTCGCGAAGACCACCTTGATGAGGCCGCGCTGGAACAGCTCTTCGACCATCTCTTTGTGGTAGGGCAGCAGCCCGGCATGGTGCTCGGCGAGGCCACGGCGCAGCAGCCTCGCATCGACCATGCGGCGGAACAGCGCCTCTTCATCGCGGTCCTTGAGCCCCAGCAGCCTCTCGGCGGCGACCTGGTCGATGGCCTCCTTCTCCGCCGCCGTCGTGAGGTCGAGCTCGTGGTAGGAGCAGCGTTGAAGCGCTTCGCGACAGCCCCGTCGCGAGAAGATGAAATAGATCGACGGCAGGATGTCAAGCCGCCGGAGCTCTTCGATGACCCTCAACAGGTCGTTGGACGGCAGCCTCGTGAAGCGGCCTACGCGATAGGAGGCCTCTTCCTCCTCCGCCGCCTTGGTCCATGTCCTCTGATCGATTCCGCCGTCTTCCTTGAATAGAGGAAAGAAGCGATTGCTGACGGCGAGCCACATCTTCAGCTCGACTGGTCGAACGTTGTGGAAGACGGTCTCCATGCCACCGCGGTTCTCGGCCATCCACTCAGCGATCTCGCGGTAGTTGCCGATGGTGGCCGACAGGCCCACGAGCTTGATCGTCCGCGGCGCCTGGATGACGATCTCCTCCCACACCGAGCCGCGCGGAAAGTCGTCGATGTAGTGGACCTCGTCGAGGACCACGTACTTCACCGCATCCAGGCGCTTGGGGTCCTCGTAGATGAGGTTGCGCAGGATCTCGGTGGTCATGACGACGACCGGCGCGTCGTCGTTGATGGTGTTCTCGCCCGTGACAAGCCCGACTGTTCGCTCGCCGTACTCACGCACGAAGTCGTGGTACTTCTGGTTGCTCAACGCCTTCAACGGCGTGGTGTAGATGACCTTGGTGCCTTCGCGCAGCGCGCGAAAGATGGCGTACTCGGCCACCACGGTCTTGCCGCTCGACGTGGGCGCGCTGACCAGGACGCCGCCCGTGCCGGAGTCCAGCTTGTCGATCGCCTCGCGCTGAAACGGGTCGAGCTTGAACGGCAGGCTGTCCTCGAATTCATCGACGCGGTTTTCAACCGTCTTCACAGCCGCACCAGCTCCGTGGACACGTCGGTGATGCGGGCGCCGTCGCAGTGCGATTCGATATAGGCCAGCGCCGCAGCCAGGACCTCGTCGGCGTGGCGCCCGTCGGCGCTCACGCAGGCGATGGCGAGCTCGGCCAGCTGCCAGCGATCGCGTTCTCCCACCTCGGCGGCCGCGACCTGAAACTCCGCGCGGACGCGCCGGAGCAGGCCGCTGACCACATGCCGCTTGCTCTTCAGCGAACCGCTGTCGGGAATGTGCAGAACGACCCGAAGCAATCCGACCGCCAGGGATGAGGACATCCTTCGGCTAGATTAAGAGCGTGGAGACCATGGCATCCGAGCTGCGGGAGCTCGGGCGGGACCTGGTCGCCGCCTCTTATCTGAAAGGCGACTTCGTCCTGCGCTCGGGAAAACGGTCCAACCGGTACTTCGACAAGTTCCTCTTCGAGACGGATCCGGTTCTGCTTCGGCGTCTCGGGCGGCACCTCGCGCCGCTGGTGCCGGTCAACACGCAGCGCCTCGCCGCCCCAGAGCTGGGCGCCGTGCTGCTGGGCGGCGCCGTCTCGATGGAGACCGGCCTGCCTCTGGTTCTCGTCCGCAAAGAGCCGAAGGGATATGGGACGTCAAAGCAGATCGAAGGGCGTTTCGAGCGCGGCGACCGGATCACGGTGATCGAAGACGTCGTCACCACCGGAGGCGACTCGCTGCGCTCCGCCCAGGTGCTACGCGACGCCGGAGCGGAAGTCATCCACCTCGTCGTCGTCCTCGACCGTGGCGAAGGCGGCGAAGAGAGCATCCGCCAGGCGGGGATCCCTTACTCGCCGCTGTTTCGCATCACCGACCTCGAGCTTGACTGAGCGCGCCGCCGCGAGCGCGATCGTCATCGCCGGCGGTACCGTCTACACCCCCGACGGCCCTCGCAAGGCTGACGTCCACGTCGGCGCCGGCGTGATCACTGCGGTGGGCGAGGAGCCCCGGCCGGCAGGGGCCAAGGTAGTCGATGCACGTGGCATGTACGTGCTGCCTGGGGCCATCGACGTGCACGTTCACAGCCGCGACCCGGGCTTCCCGCAGAAGGAGGATTTTGGAACGCTCACCGCGGCTGCAGCCGCCGGCGGCGTAACCACGGTCATCGACATGCCCAACACAGTGCCCGCCGTCGACGCCGCGGGCGTGCTCGAGTCGAAGTCCGCGCTCGCCCGCGGAAAGGCGCGCGTCGACTTTGCCCTGTGGGGCTTGCTGCGCTCGGGCACCACGGCCGAGGACCTCGAAGGCCTTGCCGAGGCGGGCGCGATCGGGTTCAAGGCTTATCTCGGATACGCGTTCAGCCTCACCCGCAAGCAGGTCCTCTCTTCCTATGACCTCGGTGACCCGGACGTCGAGGCGCCGCCCGACTACGGAACGCTGGCGCGGCTGGCGCCCGTCATCGCCGGCCTTGGCCTGCCGCTCGTGATCCATGCCGAAGACCCGGCCATCCTGGGCGCATTTCGCCGCCCGCTCGAGACTTACGCGGACGTGCTGGCCGCCAGGCCCGCCGAGGCGGAGGCGGTCGCGATCGCCGCGGCGGCCGAGATCGCCGGCGCGTCCGGGGTGCGATTGCACATTGCGCATCTGTCGAGTGCAGCGGGGCTCGCGGCCGCGCAGGAGGCGATTCGGGCGGGTGCTCCGCTCAGCGTCGAGACTTGCCCCCAGTACCTGTGGCTGTCGGATGAAGATTTCGGCCGGCTGGGGACCGCGATGAAGGTGTTTCCGCCCATCCGCACGACGCGTGACCGCGATGCGCTGGTGGACGGGCTGGCGCAGGGCGTGATCACCGTGGTGGCGACGGATCACGCGCCGCACACCGACGAAGAGAAGGCCGCGACTCTTGACGCCGCCCCCGCGGGAACCCCGGGTGTGCAAACCCTGTATTCCAGCTCGCTCGAGCTGGCCAGGCGCCTCGGCGACGTCTGGCAGGCTCCCCGTTGGGTGTCGGAGGCCCCTGCGACCATGGCCGGCCTCCAGGAAAGCAAGGGGACGATCGCACCCGGCTTCGATGCGGACATAGTCATCGTGGACCCCAGCCAACCGATGCGTGTGCGCGCGGACCAGATGCGCTCGCGGCAGCGCCATGGCGCACTGGAGGGCATGGAGTTCGGCTTCTCCGTGCGGGCGACCTACCTACGCGGCGCGCTCGTTGCCGGCGACGGCCGGAAGCAGGGGCGCGCGAGCGGCAGGTTGGTACGGCCCTCGAAGCGTTGAAACTATGTAGTGATCAGATCGGCGGCGGCGGCCTGGAGCGTCGGATTGCCCGTGCTGGCCGTCGTGGTGCTTGGGTGTGCTGCCTGTGAACAGACGACCAGCTCGCCCACGAGCGTAAAAGCGCCGCCTGCGTCGACGGCGCTGCCGAGCGCCACGCCCGCCACCCGGAAGCTGGACGCGGCCGTGACCAGGCCGACCGGATTCCCGGCCGATTTCCCCGTCTACCCTGGCGCACGGCTCACGGCCGCCAGCCAGGTCCTCGCCAACAGCCAGACCACATGGGGAGTCGAGTGGGAGACGCTGGACGGCGCGGATGCGGTCAGGGCCTTCTACGAGGACAAGCTCAGCGAAGGCGACTGGTCGGTGACCTATAACGGGTCAACCAAGGCGGGCTACTCCGCGATCATCAGCCGCAGGAGCAACCAGAAGGATGCGGGAATCCTGACCGTGGAGCCGGAAGCGGGCGTGACGCACATCGCGCTGGCCCTCGGGATCCCTGGTTAGCTCAAGCCCGGGCCGGTGCGCCGCGAAAGATGGGGTTCTGCGCCAGCTCGCGCTCCAGGCTCGTCGCCGGACCATGGCCGGGGTACAGAGCCGTGGCGAGGGGCAGGCGCAGCAGCTTGGTGCCGATGCTCATCATCTGCCGGCGGAGATCCGTCTCAGGAGTCTGCTTGCCGATTCCACCGGCCAGGATGGTGTCGCCGACGAATGCGTGGTTCGCCACGACGAGGCAGATGCTGCCCGGCGTGTGGCCGGGTGTGTGCAGAACCGAGAGCTTGAACTCGCCGAACTCGAGCTCATCGCCGTCTAGCAGGTAGCGGTCGGCCGAGCGCAGGAACTGCTTGGCGTCGGCGGTGTGGATCGCGGTCTGACCTCCCGTGAGCTCTTTCAGGTCGTCCTTGCCCGCCACGTGGCCGGGGTGGCCGTGGGTGGCGACGATGTACTTGACGGCCAGGCCCTGCACCTGCTCGGCGAGCTTGTCGGGAGGGAGGCCGGGGTCGATGACCACCGACTCCTTGGTCGACGCGCACGTGAGGACGTAGCCGTTGACATCCCGCTCCAGCCTCACCTTGATGATCCCGAGCTTCGCCATTCAGATCAGTATTACCGCAATGCAGCGAGGGGCCGTGATCGCGTTTGGCGTCGTGCTGCTTCTGGTGTGCCTGTACTGGACATACGGCTACGTCCGCCGGCGTTCGAAGAAGAGGTACTAGACCCGATGTTATGAGGAAAAACCTGCCGGTTTTCCCTCATCGGCGGGTCGGCTTCGCCGACGCGCCTGCGCTCTTTCCCGCCGTAGGGATTAACGAAAAGTTCTCCTGGCGACGCACAGTCGACCCATAAGACACCTGGGGACGGCCGGAATAAATCCGGCCTACTCGCAGGCCCGGATTAGACCCGGCCTGCTCGCCTTGCGTTCAGTCTGTGGTCTCGCCCTGGATCTTGACCCGCAGCGCATCCAGCGAGTCGAACTTGTCCAGCGCGGGCTTGGCACGCACCCGGTCGGGGTACTTGGCGGTCTGAATCGACTCGAGCAAGAGCTCGATCTCCTCTGGTGTGAAGTGCAGCGTGCGGAGGACGATCTCCTTCACCTTCTCGTGCCGGTCGACGGCGTCGCGGATCACGTCGTCGGTGTCGGTGACGACCTGCGGCCGCGTCGGCCGGAACAGTTCCTCGGAGCCGCCGAGCGTAACGCGCTTAAAAGTGGGCATTTAGTGATCCTCGCGGGAAAACGCCCGCCAATTCATCGGCCTAGTCGGCCGGGCTTCGCTGATGCCGGCGTCGACTCCTGCGCGCGCTCGGTCACGCATCACAGATGCGCTCCCTCCCGTGCTCGTCGTCTCCTTGGCACCGGCCGCCGAGGCCGCGCCTTGGCGGGCTATTCCCACTCGGCTCACAACCTGTGATTCTCCATGACCCGAACTGCCAGTGCACGATACGCCTTCGCTCCGTCCGATTCCTTCGCGTATTGAAGGATCGACATGCCCGCCAGCGGCGTCTCCGCAAAACGAATCGAGTCGGTCACTCCGAACTCGTAGACCTTGTCGCCGTATTTCTCCCTCACCGCGGCGAGCACCTCCTGCGAATGAAGCGCGCGCGACTTGTAGAGGGTGGGCAGAATGCCGATCAGCTCGAGGCGCGGGTTCAGCCTGCGCTTCACGCGTTCCATCGTGATCAGCAGCTCCTGCATGCCCTTGAGAGCAAGGAACTCGGCCTGGAGCGGCACGAGCACCTCGTCCGCGGCCACCAGCGCGTTGATGACGATGAGGTCGAGTGAGGGCGGACAGTCGATGATGATGAAGTCGTAGCGCTTCTGCGCGGCCTCGAGCTTGTCGCGCAGGATGCTCTCGCGGCCGATCTCGTTGATGAGCTGGTTCTCGGCGCCCGCAAGCTCGATGTCCGCAGGGATGTAGTGCACGCCCATCTGCGGCGCCTCCTGCACGACATCAGTCACTGTCGTGTCGGGGTCGACCAGCAGGTGGTACACGGTCTTCTCGAGCTCGGCGGGCGGCTTCATGTAGAGCGTCAGGTGTCCCTGGGCGTCCAGATCGATGAGCAGCACGCGCTGCCCGATCTCCGCCAGTGCCGCGCCGAGGTTGACGGCGGTCGTGGTCTTGCCCACACCACCCTTTTGCATCGCGACGGCGATCGTTCGGGCCAAGAGTGTCCCGAGTCTAACCGAAGCCGGCCGAGATCGCCCAAGCGGGGCGGAGTACCGAGTCGATCCCACTATCATTGGCCGCGGTGTTCGTCATCCCCCTTATCGCTGCCGTGGTCGGCGCTGCCTTCGCGGTGGTCGTGGGCAGGCAATACCTGGCCCGTCGCAAGCCCTACCAGGCCGTCTGGGCGCTCGCGCTGGCCATGTTCGGGGTGGCGGCCGCCTTCGAGTCGGTGGGGCAGCTGGCCGGCTGGTCGGATGCGACCTACAAGGGCTATTACCTCTTCGGCGGGCTGCTCAACGTGGGCTGGCTGGGAATCGGATCGCTCCTCCTCATGGTCTCGCCTCGGGTGGGGCGAGTGGCCGTAATGGTCATGGTCCTGATCTCGTTGATATCTGTCGTGGCCGTCCTATTGGCGCATACGAACGCGACGCTGCTGAAGGCGCAGGTTCCCGGGCGGGGTGCGATCGACTCGCCCTCCGTCCTGCCGCTGATCACGAACCTCGGCGGATCGGTTCTGCTGGTCGGCGGCGCTGCGTGGTCGGCGTGGAAGTCGGCGCGCGCGGGCGCCCCGAAGAACCGAGTGCTCGGCCTGGCGGTCCTGGCCGCCGGGGCGTTCATCGTCGCCGGCGGGCACACCTACGCGCAGTCGAAGGGCGTGTACGCCGTGCAGCCTCTGAGCGAGGCGGTTGGCATCGTCGCGATGTTCGCCGGCTACCTCGTCGTTGAAGCTCGCCGCGAGCCCGCCCCGTCGAAACCGAGGATCGCATGATCATCGACATCGCCATCGTGCTTGTGCTGGTCGTCGCCTTGTTCCTCGGCTACCAGCGCGGCGTCATCCAGCCGTTGATGGCGGAGATCTTCTTCTTCGGCACGCTGCTGCTCGTCTTTCGATTCCACGACCAGTACACGAACGAGATGTCGAAGCTCCTTCACCTCAACGCGGTGCTCAGCGTTTTCGTCGCGCTCATCCTCGCGGTGATCATGGGCGCGATCGGCGGCGCGATCGGCGGCGCATTTCACCGCCTTGAAGCACTTCGTGGCATCGACGGGCTGCTAGGGGTCTTCGTCCACGTGGTCGTCACGCTCGTCGTCATCTACCTCGCGATCTCCGCGCTAGTCACACTCGACAACGCATTCGAGCCGACGCTGAAGAGCGCGAACCTCACCCTTTCCCAGGTCAACGACCTCGAGAACTTGATCCTGTCCAACCCGATCACGGCGGCGATGGTGTCAAAGCAGGACCTCGCGGCGCTCAAGGCTGCCGCGAGCAAATCAAACAGCGCGAGCATCGAGTCGGTCGGCGGCATTCACCAGCTGCAGCAGATCTATGTCGATTTCCTCCAGCCCCAGCTCCACAGCTCGCGGGCGGTGCCGATCATCCTGGCCATCGGATCTCACATCCCGATCATCGGCCACGTAGGGCCGAGCGACCTGAAGCCGCTGCCGAAGGTGACGCCGTCGCCGTCCCCGACGCCAAAGGTGAGCCCGACGCCCACCCCCCACAAATAATCACTCACTGGCCATGGTGGACCTGGCGCTGACGCCCGACCAGGAGCAGCTCGTGGATACGGTGCGTGAATTCTGCGAGCGTGAGTTCGCGCCCACGATCGCGGCCAACGACCGCGAGGGCCACCACGACCCCAAGATCTTCGCCAAGCTCGCGTCCATCGGGCTGCCCGGCGTGTGCTTTCCGCAGCGCTATGGCGGATACGGCCTCGACTACCTGTCGCTCGGGCTGGTGTGCGAGGAGCTCGAGTACGTCGACACCACGTATCGGACGGTGCTCTCGGTGCACGTGGGCCTGGTCGGCATGGGCCTGTACACGTGGGCGGACGAGGATCAGAAGCAGCGCTGGCTCGTGCCGATGGCGTCAGGCCAGAAGCTCGCCTGCTACGGCCTGACCGAGCCCAACGCCGGCTCCGACGTGGCATCGATGCAGTCGACCGCCCGGCGCTCCGGCGACAGATACGTCATCAACGGCCAGAAGGTGTGGGTCTCCGACGCGGACACGGCCGACTTTTTTCTGGTGTTCGCCAAGACCGATCCCAAGGCCGCTCACCGTGGCGTCACCGCATTCATGCTCGACCGCGCCGCGTCCGGCAGCGCGCTGCGCACGGAGCCGATCAAAGACCGGCTCGGCATCCGCGCGGGCGACGTCGGCTCGATCTTCATGACCGACGTCGAGGTTTCCGAGCGCGACCGCATCGGCGACGAGGGCGATGGATTCAAGATCGCCATGAGCTGCCTCGACAACGGGCGCTTCACCGTGGCAGCCGGGGCTACCGGCACCGTGCGCGCCTGCCTCGACGCCTCTGTGAAATACGCGCGCGAGCGCAAGACCTTCGGGCAGGAGATCGGCCGATACCAGCTCGTGCAGCAGATGATCGCGAAGATGGCGCGCGACTACGAGATCTGCCGGCTGCTCTACTTCAAGGTGGGGTGGATGAAGAACAAGGGGATTCGGCACACGCGTGACGTGTCGATGGCCAAGCAGTACGCGACCGACGCCGCTTTCAACGCGGCCCATGACGCCATCGAGGTCCATGGGGCTTACGGATACTCGGCCGAGTACCCGGTCGAGCGCTTTCTTCGCAACGCCCGCGCGCCGATCATCTACGAGGGCACGCGCGAGGTCCACACGATCCTGCAAGGCGAGTACGCGCTCGGCTACCGCGAGGACCGTCCGGTCAAGAGATCCCTCCCGCCTTACGAACCCGATTGATGGCGGTGGCCGTCCGCCGGTCCTCTTTACCTCTCAACCATCTCGACTTCGCGCTGCTGTCGGTGTACTGGGTGGCGATCGGCTACCTGTGGACGAGCCTTGGAGGGCTGATCCTGCCCGACCTCGTCGTGCACCTGGTCGGCAACGCCCACAAAGGCGTGGCGCTGGGCGTGCTGGAAGGCGTGGGGTCGCTGATGGCGGTGTTCTGGCAGCCCCTGGCCGGCGCGTACTCGGACCGGACGCATACTCGCTTCGGGCGCCGCCGGCCTTTCATCTTCGCCGGCACCGTCGGCGACGTGATCTTCCTCATCGGGATCGCGCTGTCAGGCACCTACTGGCTGGTGCTGATCTTCTACTTCCTGCTCCAGACGGCCTCGAACACCGCCCAGGGTCCGTATCAGGGCCTGCTGCCAGACGTGGTGCCGGAAACCCAGCGCGGCACCGCCTCAGGCTATTACGGCGTCTCGAACGTCATCGGCCTCCTGGCGGGGACGGTGGGAGCCGGCTTCATCCTCTCTCACTACGGTCGAACGACCGCCATCCTGAGCATTTGTGTCTTGCTCGTGGTCACGATGCTGCCCACCGTGCTGTTCATCCCCGACCGGGCCGAAGCGACGAGCAGCCCTTTCAAGAGCGCGTGGCAGATGGTCGCCACCACCTTTTCCCAGCCGCTGCGCTACCCCAACTTCATCTGGCTGATGGCGTCGCGCCTGCTGATCCTCATGGGCCTCGTCGGCCTGCAGAGCTTCATCCTCTACTACTTCAGCGACGTCTTCTTTCACGGCCACGTGGACAGGGCGGTGCGGGCCGCCTACATGCTTCAGGGCCTGGTCATCGTGTCCGCCCTCCTCGTCGCGCTGCCCGCGGCGCGAAGCTCGGACCGCATCGGTCGCCGGCCGCTGATTCTCGTCGGCGGGATGCTCGGCGCGGCCGGCGTGCTGCTGCTGGTTTTCAGCCATTACGAGGTGCTGCCGTACTCGGTCCTGCATCCACTGGCCCAGGCGCTCCACGTGCCCAGGCTGGCGGCGCAAGCGACCCTCGTGGGCGCTTTGATCGGGATCGGTTATGGGCTCTTCTTCTCCGTCGATTGGGCATTCATCCAGGACATCATCCCGCCCAATGAGGCGGGCCTCTTCATGGGCTTCAGCAACATCGCCACCGCCGGTTCGGGGGTCATCGCCCGGTTCGTTGGCGGGTTCCTGCTGGAATTCAACAATGGGCCGCACCTGCTCGGGCTGCCGGGCGGCTACCCGGTGATATTCACGGTGTTCTTCATCTGGCTGCTGGTGGGCGGCCTCCTCATCCTGAAGGTGCCCGAGATGCGCAAGACATGACCGAGATGAACCTCGCCGGCCTGCGGCCGTGGGGCGGGCTGGCCGGCCATCCGGTCGATGGGGCAGACGTCGTCGTCGCGGGCGTCCCTTACGACGGGTCGGCCGTGTATCGAAAAGGGGCGGCTCTTGCCCCGGTGCGCATTCGCGAGCTCTCCGCGGTGATGCCTCCGGTGACCGAGGACGCGCGGTCCCTGGATGGGTTGAAGGTGCACGATCTCGGCGACCTCGACGCCGGCCCCGAGATCGAGTCGGGATGGCCGGCGCTGGCCGGCAGGCTCGCGGACCTGCCCCCGGAAGCATTCCTCACCGTCCTCGGGGGAGACCACTGCACTGCCATCGCAACGCTGGCCGCCCAGGCCCGGCGCCACCCGGACCTCGCCGTGCTGTGGGTGGATGCGCACCCGGACCTGTGCGACTTCTCGCGCGGCGGAAAGTGGACATGCGGCTGCGCGATGCGAAGGGCTCTGGAGGTCTCGAGCATCGGCCCGGCGCGCGTGGTCATCGCCGGCGGCCGTGACTACGATCCCGAGGAGCTCGAGTTCATCCGGGCCCGGGGCATGCTCCTCGTGTCCGCCTCGGAGCTGGCCGGCGATAGCGGATCCGCACGCATGGTCGCCGATGCCCTCGATGGCAAGAGCCTGCATGTTTCCTTCGACATCGACGTCCTCGACCCCGCTTTCGCGCCGGGGACCGAGATCCCATCCGCGGGCGGACTCTCCACCCGCCAGGCGCTGGACTTCCTGCGCATCGCCACCGCCGGCTCGAAGCTGGTGGGGCTGGACATAGTAGAGGTGTCGCCGCCGTTCGACCAGGGCGACATCACGACCCTCGCGGCTCTGAAGGTGATCTTCGAGTACTGGGGACTCTTCTGGCATGGAAAGCGCTGACGTCGTCATCGCCGGCGGCGGGATCATGGGCTGCGCCCTGGCTTATCAGCTCAGCAAGCGAAAAGTGGACGTCCTACTCCTCGAGCGAGCGACCCTCGGCTCCCAATCGACCGGCAAGTGCGCGGGCGGCGTGCGCCAGCAATTCTCGAACGAGGGGAACGTCCGCTTGCAGCGGATGGCCGTTGGCATGCTCGAGCATTTCGAGGAGGAGATCGGGCATCCCGCCGACTTCCGCCAGATCGGCTACCTGTTCGTCCTGACGCAGCCGCAGCAGGTCGAGGACTTCCGCCACAACATGGACATGTGGCACCGCGTCGGGCTGACCGACGCCCGATGGGTCGACGCCGGCGAGGCCTCGCGCATGTCGCCGGCGCTCAACGTCGAGGATGTGCT
>Ga0070698_100006343_pt1 | contig 12845 bp, 10 predicted proteins | sample KBSK1502metaG_FD_65477 | JGI IMG/M metagenome (GOLD analysis project Ga0070698, IMG submission 65477) | Corn, switchgrass and miscanthus rhizosphere microbial communities from Kellogg Biological Station, Michigan, USA - KBS K1-50-2 metaG | ecosystem: Host-associated > Plants > Roots >... | reverse complement strand
CTAATTACCGCCAGGACCGCTTTGTACCTTTGCTCTGTCACGCTCAACTCCCTCATTCGCGGGAGTGTCAGGTATCAACCGGGACACCTGTAAGGCATCAGTCGAGACGCTGACAGGCGTCTGCCGGGACGCTTTTGTCAGGCATCAACCGAATCAGCACACCAAGATTGGCTCCGGGACGGAGATTCGAACTCCGAACCTTGCGGTTAACAGATCGCTGCAGCCCGTTCAGAAATCGCGATTCGTATTCGCCGAATGCCGTTGAGTGCCGCCAAGTGCCACGGTTTGCCACCGGCGTTGCTGTACGCATCGGTGCCGTAGCAATTACCAGTCGGTCATGCGCCAAAGCCGAGTCGAGACAACATAAACCAGGGCCGGGAGGGTTTGCGCATACCACGGGCCTGGGTTCTCGCCTAACGCGAATCTGGGAGGAAGGCGATCGCTTCGATCTCCACCAGGTAACCAGAGGTCAGGCCTACTTCGACAGTAGAGCGTGCGGGCGGCGGGTCCGGGAAGAGCTGTGCATATGCCTTGTTGAATCCCGGGATCTCCGCCTTGTCTGCGACAAAACAGGTCGTCTTTACGACATCGCGCAGCGAACCACCGCATGCGCGGAGCACCGCTTCGATGTTCTTGAGTGCCTGCTGCGTTTCCGCTTCGATTCCACCCGCCACCTTTCTCGACTGCTCGGGTGCAACACCGACCTGACCGGAGACGAATACGAAATCACCCACCCTGATGCCTTGTGAGTAGTGAGCAGCCGGTTTGGGTGCGTTGTCGGTCTTCACCGCGACAGGGGCCTCGGGCATGGGGTATATCTCCTTATAAGTGGATCGTCAGCTTTGCGAAAGAGGAGTCTTCGACACGCGACCGTTGTCCTGGGCCGAAAACTCACCCTTTGAATCCTTCAACTCGATCAAGACCTGACGATGCGGCGCGTCGCTGACATTCCTGATCTGGTGGTGAATGCCGTCGCCGACTGACGTGTATCGGACGTAGCCGTCTGCGTAATCCCAAACATGATCGATTGCTCCCGGTTCGGGCATGAAAGCGATGCGGCTTGGTGTGACGTAGACATACACGTAATCCAGCTTGTGGACGTGGAAGGGCGAGTCCTCCCCGGGGGCGAGCTCCATCGACCAGACTCTGACAACCTCGTTTTCGAATAGCAGTTCCGTCCCGACGTTAGTGCTCGGCTCCACGGCCAACCGCCTCCTGATTGATGTTTGCCGCCGATGGATCGATGTCGAAGTCAAATATGTCTTTCGGGATTGCGACGGTGCAGCATGCGTTCGGCCGGTTGCAAACACAGCTGATCCGGCTTTCGACAGGCGCGCACGCAAGCAGCATGTAGGCCTGCTCCCGGGTATAGCCGAACCTCCCCAAGTAGGAGATGGCGGCACGACACGCCTGCCGAAAGGAGAGCGTAGCGTCGAACAAGCGCTGGCTGCCATCGTCGTCGATCGAAAGCCCCTGGAATGTCAGGTAGCCACTAGTTGAGGGCGATTTCGGCGACGGGTTGAATAGTGGCGTCTCGATCCCGTATCGGTTCATGCCGTCCTTAATTACGTCCACCCCAACGTCGATCCACCCAGCCATCTCGACCGCGGCGGTGATCTCGCCATCGCCCATCGAGAAATGGAGGTCGCCGGCTGAGAGCTTGCCGCCGTCGACGCGAACGGGAAAGTACAATCGCGCGCCTACTCCAAACTCCTTAATATCGGCATTACCGCCGTTTTCGCGATGGGCGGTGGTTCGCGAAGCCTCGGCGGCGACGTGATCCCACTCGGCTTTCGGTAACTCGCCCAGGAGCGCTCCCATCGGCTCGGGCGGCAAGGCGCTCAACTGGTTGGGTCCTCGCCTGGCCAGCTCAGCCTCGCGGCGGTTCCATTCCCCAAGCAGCTTCTCGTCCGGCGCGCAGCCGATGAGTCCCGGGTGCATATGCGCCTTCAGCCGAACCCGCGGTATGTGCTTGCTGGTGGCGACGTCGCCTGCGATCTCCCATACCGACTTGGCGGCGTCTGGGAATTCGTCATAGAGCAAACCCGTGCGCAACTGGCCCGGGAAGACCATCGAAAAGCCCCAGGACTCGAGCGAACCAAGGCTGAGGATATCGACCACCAGAAGGTCGCCTGGGCGGGCGCCCTTGACGGCGATTGGACCGGTCAAAGGATGCACTGACTCGAACTTCAGCCCGTCCACGTCGGCCGGATCATCGGTCCGGTCGATCTGGCCGCCGGTGAAGTCGAGGCACTGGAGCCGGCAGTCCGAGCCCGGCGTAATCTCGAGCAACGGAGGGATCGCCGGATGCCACCTGTTGTGCAGCTTCACGGGCTGATCCAAGGCCGGTTTGTGGACGTCGATCTCGATAGTGGCTGCCGGCATCAGGAACCCGCTTCAGCGCCCCGCTCGCTACCCATTCTGGGAAACCAGAACGAGGAGGCCCGACATGACCAGGCCGATGCCGACTCCTTCGAGCAGACTGATTCTCTCCGACAGGACCAGCGCCGCTAGCACCACCGTGACGATCGGATATGAGGCCATGTATGGGATCGCCCGTCCGAGGTCCGCCTGCCGCACCACAATGCAGAAGCAGATAAGACCTCCGGCCGCAAGTCCGCCGCTCAAGGCGGCCCAGGCGCCCGACTGGTCGAAATGCAATGTCCTCATCTGACCAGTCGCGAAGAGCACCACAACGGCGACGAAATATGCAGCCGCCGTCCAGACGACAATCTCCTGCCATCCAACATGCTGCATTGCGACTTTCGTAGTGATACCGATAAGACCCAGGGCGACTACGTATCCGGACGCCGGAACGATCCAGTGGATCATGTTCACTCCGCCTTTCCTGTTACCTGCCAGCATCAAGTTCTTGGGGTCGTTTCCGCTTCGACGGCAGTGAGCGCTTGGTCGAGCAAGCCGACCATCTTCGACAGCTCCTCGCGCGACGCGACGAGGGGTGGCGCAAGGATCAGGTGGTCGCCACGAACGCCTTCGACGGTGCCCGATTCGGATCGGATCACTAGACCGAGGTCCCACGCCTTCTTTACCACTCGCTTGCCGAAGCCCATTTCGACCGGAAACGGCACCTTGCTCTTCTTGTCGGCAACGAGCTCGAGCCCGATGAGAAAGCCCTTGCCGCGGACGTCGCCGACCGATGGGTGCGTTTCGAGTTCCCTGAACCGACCATGTAGCCAGGCCTCTTCGGCATGCACCCGCTCCACGAGGCGGTGCTTCTTGAGGTAGCGGAGGACCGCCACGCCTGCCGCACAAGAGATCGGATGCCCCGAGTAGGTGTATCCCGTAAATAGGGACCCGCCCTTAGCTGAGAGGGTCTCGGTTACCTTTGCGTGGATGATCACCGCCCCGATCGGCGCATACCCGCTACCCAGCCCCTTCCCGCACGTCGTGATGTCGGGCGTGACGCCGAAATGGTCCATGGCAAAGTTGGCGCCGGTGCGACCGAATCCTGTGATTACCTCGTCGGCGATGAATAGGATGTCGTGGCGGTCGCAGATTTCGCGGATGCGCGCGAAGTAGTCGGGCGGAGGCACCACCGCGCCGTCCGCAGCGCCGCCGATGGGTTCGGCGATGAATGCCGCGATGCTCTCAGCTCCGTGGCGATTGATCGCAACCTCGAGGTCGTTCGCGCATGCGAGCCCGCATGATGGGTATTGCAGCTGAAACGGACATCGATAGCAGTACGGCGGTGCGACGTGCGGGAAGTCGAGCATGAATGGCAGAAACTCCGCGCGGCGGCCTGTGTGGCCACTGGCCGAGAGTGCAGCCATGGTGGCGCCGTGGTAGCTCTGCCACCGGCCGACCACGCGCCAGCGCCCGGCTCTGCCCTTTGCGAGCTGGTACCTGCGCGCCAACTTCATCGCCACCTCGGTGGCCTCGGAACCACCGGAAACCGCAAATACCTGCGTCATTCCGCTCGGCGCGAATGACAAGACCTCACTTGCGAGGTCGATCTCGGCCTGGGTCGTGAAGTCGCCCACGTAGGGAAAGCTGATCTGCCTTGCCTGAGCGACCATTGCATCGGTAACCTCGCGAACGCCGTGACCGATGCTCACCACGAAGGAGCCGCCGACCGCATCGAGGTATGCGCGACCGTCGGAGTCGTAGACGTACACACCTTCTCCGCGCGCAGCGTGGGCGTACTGCTTATCCCAGCTTTTGTGATATACGGGATCGCTTGACTCAGCCACGTGACGACTCCTGCATGCAATGGGTGCTCATTCGACGCCTAAATGGTTCCACTGGCTTTCAGCGTCTCTATTTCGTCCTCGCTGAGGCGCAGCACGTCGTGATAGATCTCCCAGTTGTGTTCACCCAGCCGCGGCGCCGATCGCCTGATGGACCCAGGCGTGGCAGAAAGGGCAGGCAAAACGTTAGGCATGCGGACAGGACCAAGATCAGGGTCGTCAACGGTCGCTATGGCGCCCCGATGCCGCAGCTGCGGATCCTCAGCAAGATCCGCCATGTCAAGAATCGGAGCAACTGCGACCTCAGCCTCCATCAGCAGGTCCGTCACCTCGTCTTGGGTGCGCTCAGCCACCCATGCAGCGACGATGCGATCCAACTCCTCCACGTTGAGCACGCGGTTGGGATTTGTGCTGAAGCGCGGATCGTCGATGAGCTCCGGCTGACCCATGACGTTGAACAGCCGCTCTGCAATCTTTTGTGTCGATGCCGCAATAGCGATCCAGCGGTTGTCCTTTGTCGGGTATGTGTTCCTCGGGGCAGATCCGGTTCGGTTGCCATTCCGCGTCGCAACCACGCCGAGCTGGTCGAACTCGACCATGTGCGGGCCGAGCAGACTGAACAGCGGCTCGAGCAGGCTGATATCCAGGAGCTGACCAGTGCCCCCCTTGTGAAGGTCGCGGTGATACAGCGCGACCATGACGCCGTAAGCGGCGTATAGAGCCGCAACAGAGTCAGCTAGCGGAAATGGCGGCAAAGTGGGCGGGCCGCCAGCCGGCCCAACCGCGTTTGCGAAACCGCTCATCGCCTCGGCAAGCGTTCCGAAGCCGGGTCTGTCTCGGTATGGACCGGATTGACCGAAGCCAGATACCCGAACAAAGCAAACACCCTTGTTTGCGGCCCGGAGCCTGTCATAAGTCAGGCCCCACCTCTCGAACGTCCCTGGGCGAAAGCTCTCGATCACGACGTCGGCTTTCGTGGCCTCAACGAGCTTCAGGAAGAGCGCTTGGCCGTCCGGATTACTAAGGGCAAGCGTGATCGATCGCTTGTTGCGACCCATCAGCTGCCAGTGGAGTGGACGGCCGTTCTTAAGCCTTCCGAAGAACCGCATCTGGTCACCGCCACTGGGATTCTCGACCTTGATCACGTCGGCGCCGAAGTCGGCTAGCAACGTCGCGACCATTGGGCCGCTTACGACCTGACCGCAATCGATGACTGTCACGCCAGCAAGCGGTAGGTCGCTCGAGTGCTCCACCCCGGCACCGAGTTTCGAATCATTCACCGCGACGAGCCTCGGCCAGCAGCGTCCGCGCCCGCTTCAGCATCGCCTGGTCGACCATGACGCCGTCGACGGCCATAGCGCCGCGTTCTGTGGCCTCTGCCGACTCGAATGCGGCGACCACCCGCTCGCTGAACGCGATCTCCTGGTCGGTCGGAGCGAATACGCGATTGGCCTCCGCGACCTGACCGGGATGGATGACCATCCGCCCCCGATAGCCGAGCCGTCGCGACATCTCGGAGTCGGCGACGAAGCCTGCAATGTCTTTCGCGTTGGAATAGGCGCCGTCGAGAATGTTCTCGATGCGGAGCGCCCGCGCCGCAGTCACCACGCGAGATCGCGCGTACAGTAGCTCGAGCCCAGTTCCGCTCCAAGAAGCATGCAGGTCGGTCTGCAGATCGCCGCCCTCGGCGCTGCCAAGCATTACCGTTCGGGCCCTGGGGCTAGCGGAAAGCAGCTCGTATGCGAACCAGATGCCAGCCGCGGACTCGAGGGCAAGCGCAATCTCAATGCGACCGGGAGCGATGCCAGCTCTACTCTCGAGGTGGGTGAGTAGGGCATCTGTCTGGCGCACTGCGTCGGCCGACTCGGACTTGGGAACCACGATCCCGTGCAGGCCGGACGAGACAACGGCATGGAGATCTCCCTCCTGCAGTCCTGTCGCGGGACCATTGACCCGCACATAGACCGGCGCTGCATCGCCGAGCGTCTCGATCTGCTTGCGGACCAGCGCCCGGGCGACCTCCTTCTGGTCGGCGGGAACGGAGTCTTCAAGGTCGAACATCAGAGCGTCGGCTCCATACGTCGGCGCCTTCTCGAGCATTCGCGCCTGGTTGCCGGGCGTACTAAGCAGGCTCCGAATGATCAGCACGATGAGCCCTCCGCGGAAGCTGCCGCAACAACATCCGGCGTGGCGGGAGCGAGCCGCATGATGAGGTTTGAGCGCGAGTCAACCACGGCGCTGGCACGTGGCGGAACGACTGCGGTCGACGACCCGTCTTCGACGAGGGCTGGGCCGGCGACGACTTGGCCGGCGCCAAGCCTGTCGCGGGCGTGAACCTCACAGTCGAGTTGTCCGTGGCCCGGCAGGTAGGCACGCCGGATCGCGGATTTCGACCGAGGCAAGAGGGACGGAGGTGCGACGTTTCGTTCGAGGGTGTGCCACCAGTGATCCGGAGCGGGCCCCTTGGCCAGGACCCGCCATGTCAAGCAAGAAGCGGGTAGGGTGCTCAGTCGGCGACCATATGTCGCCTCGTAGGTGGCGTCGAAGACCGACTTCAGTCTGGCCGGTGCCTCCGCATCGAGTTGCCCCTCGGGTAGCGGGGTTGTCACCTCATAACGCTGGCCTGAGTAGCACATCTCCACGGACCGCTCGATGATCACGTCCTGGTCCAGCCCGCTGTCGCGCAGCAGGCTCCGCGCGCGCTGCTCGAGCTCTTCAAGGATGCGATTGACGACGTCGCGATCAAGCGCGCTGAGTTCCGAGGGGTGACTGCGCGAGAACTCGAAGGCGAGAGGGGCAGTCAATAGACCAATCGCGGACAGAACGCCGGCGTTTTTCGGAAAGACCACGACTGGGAGGCCCAGCCGCTCGGCCACGCCATACGCATGTAGTGGCCCAGCACCGCCGAACGCCACGAGCCAGAATCCGCGAAGGTCGACGTTCACCTCGGCCGCGTGGACGCGCGTCGCCTCGGCCATGTTGTCGGTGACGACGCGATGGATGGCAGCGGCGGCCTCGAGCGTATCGACATGGAGGCGCTGCGCGACGTTCTCAGAGATGGCACTACATGCGGCCGTTCTATCGAGTGCCATAGATCCGCTGAGGAATGACCCGGGGTCGATCAGCCCGAGCAGGAGGTCGGCATCGGTGACGGTGGGCTCCTTTCCGTCTAGACCGTAGCAAGCCGGGCCTGGCCTCGCGCCCGCGCTGCGCGGCCCGACTCTTAGCAGCCCGAGCTGGTCGACCTCCGCGATGCTGCCGCCGCCTGCGCCGATCTCGAGTAGATCGATCATTGGCACGCCAACAGGGATACCGCTTCCTCTTTTGGCGCGCCGTTCGCGCGCCACCTCGGGCGTCTTGTTGATCAGCGGCCGGCGCGACTTGATGACACAGCTCTTGGCCGTCGTGCCTCCCATGTCGAACGAGACGACCCCATCGACACCGACCTGCCGACCGATGAGGGCCGCGACTAGCGTTCCGGCGGCAGGCCCGGATTCGATGAGCTGGATCGGAAACGAAGCCGCGGTGTCGACGGCGATCGTGCCTCCGCTGGATGTCATCAGATACAGCGGAGCGTCAAAGCCGAGCGCACGCAGCCCCTCATGCAGTCGGTAGAGGTAGGTGTGGACCACCGGCTGGGTGTAGGCGTTAAGCGCTGTGGCGGACGACCGCTCGTACTCGCGAATCTGCGGCAGCACCTCGTTAGACAGTGAAACGGCGATATCGGAGTTCTGCTCCCGAATAAGATCGCGGATGAGTTCCTCGTGAGCCGGATACCGGTACGAGTGGAGCAGACAAACCGCGATGGACTCGGCGCCCGCCTCGAGTAGGTCCTTGACGACTGTTCGCGCTGCATTCGGATCGAGCGCGCGAATGACTGATCCATCGGCGGCCACTCTCTCGTCGACCTCGCGGCGCATCGCTCGCGGAACCAATGGTTCCGGCATGACGAGATCGGGGTCGTAGATGTCGTATCTGAACTCGCGGCCGAAGTAGAGGATGTCTCGAAAACCCCTTGTCGTGATGAAGCCGATTCGGGCTCCGCGCCTCTCGATGATTGCGTTGGTGACCAGAGTCGTCCCATGAATGACGCTAGAAACTTCCGCTGCCCGCAGGCCGTTCGACATGAGTCGCTCGACTCCGGTCCGGATTCCCAGCCATGGGTCCTCCGGGGTGGTCAGCACCTTCTCGACCATCACGTCGCCCCCCGCGTCGTCGATCGCCGCGAGGTCGGTGAAGGTTCCTCCGACGTCGATGCCGAGCCTCATCTGGTCGGTCCCCGCTGCGCTTCTACGAGCTCGAGAGTCTCGGGATCGACCTTGACGCCGTATTCGCTTGCCGCCCGGTCCGCTGTGACATGTCCGTTCCGTACGTCGACGACCACAGCGTCGACGTCACGCTCCGCCGCTAGTCCGACCCCTCCGCCTCCTGCACAGTGGATCACCACGCGCTCGCCGGCGTTGACAGGCCCTACCCAATGCAGCGGGATCACCTCACGAACCTGGTCGGCAGGATCAACGATGACCTTGCGAAACACGCGTTCGCCATCGAAGCTCGAACCCGCGCCCAAAACACCCGCCGCTGGGTACTTCATCCCATCGCCAAACTGGCTCATCGTCGCGTTGTGATCGAGAACCTCGAAGTCGAACACGCAGCCGAGACCGCCCCTCCAGCGACCTGGCCCCCCCGAGTTCGGGATCAACTCGTACCTGTGGATGTGCAAGGGCGCGGCCTGCTCGATCATCTCGATGTCGCCGATCATCGCCGCGCCTGCGGCGCCGATCGAGCCTAAGCACGGCTCGCCGTCGCTGCCCCAGAATGCCCCACCACCGCCCCAGCCGCTGGCGTGCATGTAGTACGCGTACGGTTCGCCAAACCGCGGATCAATGCCCGACACGGAGTTCACGCAGGCGTGGGCCCAGGCGGCGCCAGCGCGTTCGGGCCACGCTTGCGACAAAGCCTCACGTACCGCGTCGGCGACGTGCTCGAGCGGCGTGTTCGTGCTCAGCCCACAGGCGGCAGGCTCCGCAGCATTGATCAGCGTCCCTCGCTCGCCGAGGTCGACATACACCGGCCGGTACAGCCCTTCGTTGTGAGGAAGTGTTGGTTCGACGAACGTGAGCACGCCCAGGTATGCGGCGCTCATCGAGTTCGCCGCGTAGGAGTTCACGTACCGACGCACCATGGGAGGAGACGTGAACGCCACATGAAGTTGGTCGCCTTTGATGGACACCGTGCACTTGATCTCGAGGTCGTCGCCGTGTCCGTCACCCTCGACGACAGCGTGGCCGTGATACTCGCCATCCGGGATCAATGCGATCTCGGCGCGCATCAACGCCTCCGCGCGATCGAGAAGCGCTTCGAGACATGCCTTTACGGTGTCTAGCCCGTAGCGGTCGACCAGGCCCAGCAGCCTGCGCTCGGCCAAGGTGCATGCGGCCAGTTGGGCCCCGAGATCGCCACGGAATTGGCGCCGCGTGCGGAAGTTGGTCGTCAGGAGGTCGATAACGTCGCGTCGGGGTCGGCCTGCTTCGTACAGCTTCACGGGTGAGATGCGCAGCCCTTCGGCCCAGATCTCCTCCGCGTTCGGGTTGTAGCCGCCGGCGACCGGGCCACCGGTCTCATTCATGTGCGACCGGTTGACGGTCCAGAACGCGAGTTCGTCGCCGACGAAGACCGGCTTGTAGAGCGTCATGTCGGGGAGGTGGCTGCCGCCTGTGCGCGGATCGTTGTGGTAGATCACATCGCCCGGCGCGAGGTCTGGCCCGAAGTACTTCGCGACCTCCTTGCACGCGAAGATCAGCGCGCCAACGTGTACTGGCTGGTCCTGGCCCTGCATCACCAGCCGTGCTTTGCCGTCGAAGATCGCGTTCGAGAAATCGTTTCCGATTGCTAGGACTGGCGACATTGCGGCTCGGCGCATCGTGATCGTCATCTCGCGGACACTGTTGTCTAGCGCGCCGCTCACAACAGCAAGCGTGATCGGGTCGACGGGGACCAGCGGCGAATCCACGGTCAGCGCGGCCTTGAATGAGTCAACCAGCCGGGCGATACCAGGCCTTCGGCGACCTCGTGTGCCACGAGCCCTGCATCCCGCTCCGACGGACGAAACATGCCTCCTCCGCCAGGGGTCTCGATGACGAGCTCGTGCTCCGCCTTGAGCACACCATCAGTGCCCGGAGCAATCTCCGAGCCGTCCAGAAATGCCCGACCGCCGGTTCCCGGCGCCCCGCCGAGCAGACCCTGCGGCGGATGCATCACACGCGCGTTGATGAGTGAGAATTGGATTTCCGTCAGCGCGGTGAATGTCATTCGCTGACCGAATCCGCCGCGCCAGCGGCCCTGGCCGGCAGAGTCGGTAATCAGGGCCTTCTCGGCACAGATGACGGGCACCGAGGCCTCTAGCACCTCGACGGGCGTGTTCGAGATGTTGGCAGGGAAGCACCACGTATAGCCATCGCTGCGCGGGGTCGCGCCGCTACCACCGTTGATGATCACTAGCCGATGGAAGGGCCTGCCCCGCGTGTCCTCTCCCATGAGCAGCAGGTCCCAGCTCGGCGCCGACCCGCCCTGAGCGAAAACCGCGTCCGGCAGTACCGGAGCCAATGCGGCGTACACCGCGTCGACGACCTGATGCCCGACGGCGTGCCGGCTAAGTGTGGCCGCGGGAAAGCGCGCATTGACGATGCTGCCTTCCGGGCACTCGACCTTGATTGGCCGGTAGAACCCGGCGTTGTTCGGCGCATCCGGGACGAGGATCAGGCGTAAGCCGTACAGCGTGTACGCCTCGGTGAAAGTCCAGACCGAGTTGAACGACCCCGGCCTCTGAGGGCTCGAACCAGCGAAGCTGATATGCATCTGGTCCCCCGCCACGTCAACTGTGGCGCGGATCAGGATCGGTGCCTGGCTGCGTTCCGGTTCGTACGGGTTCGGAAACCCGTCACTCCACACGTCGCCGACGTACTTGCCATCGGGAATCTTCGCAATCGACGCTCGCATTGCCGCCTCAGATCTGGCGTAGATGTCGTCGGCCAAGGGATCGAGCGAGTCGAGATCGTACTCGTCGAGTAACGACATGAGCCCAGATCTGATCGGGCGCAGCGCGGCAAGCTGAGCCTCGAGATCGCCGATAGTGAGGTCGGACAGGCGGGTGTTGGCTGCGAGCAGGTGGAACAAAGTTTTGTTCGGCGCCCCTGCGTCGAACAGCTTCATTAGGGGGATGAACATCGCCTCCTCGAAGACGTCCGTCGAGACGTTCCAGCGCTGGACACCGCCGAGGTCGGGTGAATGCGCCACCGAGCCCGCGAATGCAACCAACCGTCCGCCGCGGAAGATCGGCTGCAGGAGAGTGATGTCCATCGCCTGGCCCGTCGCGATCCACGGGTCGTTGGTTATGAATACATCGCCGTCTCGAATCTCATCCGCCGGGAAACGTTCGAGGACGGCCCGTAGCGTGACCGCCTGCGTGGCCACGAAGGATGGTAGGCCAAACTGAGAGTTGGTCAGCGTACCGCCGCGGTGGTCCATCACGGAGCAAGCGAAGTCGTTCGCCTCCTGAACGACCGTCGAAAACGCCGTTCGGTACTGCGTCACGGTGGCCTCATCAACGATCGAGACGAGCCGGTCCCAAAGGAGGCGCACAGTAACCGAGTCCAAGCCGCTCGCGGTTGGCTGCGTCACGCCTGGTGCGTACCTGCCGCTTCGGTCAGCTTTCCGTCGCGCATGATGACGACGCCGTCGAGCTCGATTGTCGGCCGGTGAAACACATGGTCGAAGTGGATGGGCGCCCAGTTCTTGCCTCCGACGAAGTTCGTGTTGTTCCCGAGCGCGACGTGAGCAGTGCCGTAAGTGCCCTCGTCCTCGATGATGTGTCCCCGGACGAGGCCCATCGGATTCATCCCGATGCCCAACTCGGCGATCACGTAGGCGCCCTCGTGCTTCGCCTCGTTAAGGCTGGCCGCGATCCGTTTGGCCTGCTCGCCGCCAGTAATGGAAGTAGCGCGACCGCCCGAGACCTCGATCCGCACCGGCTCCGTCAGAAGCCCGACATTGGACGCACTCCCGTCGACGACGACGACTCCTTCGGCGCTTCCCTCGACCGGAGCGATGAATGCTTCGAGGTCCGGGGTCGCCGTGCGAGTTCCCGGAGTGCGCGCGAGCGCGGTGATCTTCATTGCCTCCCGTCCTTCCAGTGACATGCGGAAGTCCGTGCCGCCAGGCGCCGTGACGTGGGCTTGACGCGCCGTGGTGAGCAAGGAGCGGACAGTTTCAATAGCGGGGCCCTGCGCTTCGAAGTCGGCCGTAATGGCCCCGCTGGTCATGACCTCCTCCGACACCTCCGTCATGGAGAGAAGGCGCGCGCCTGCCGCGACCGCCTGGCGTGCCGCGTCGGTATGGAAGAGGCTGGCGCTGGTGGCGGCGACGATCACGTTCGCCGCAGACATCGCGGTGGCCAGTGGACGTACCGGTTCGGAGCCGGTGCGCTGCGGCCGCACGACGACGATGGCCGCCTGGGCGCCCGCCTCTTCGGCTGCGGCCGAAAGCGCACGCGCGATCTCAAACGACGTGTTCGTGTCGGTGACGACGAGCACGTCCTCGCCGTGCTTGACGCCCGCGCAGGTGCCGACGATCACTCGC
>Ga0070698_100006341_pt1 | contig 12846 bp, 9 predicted proteins | sample KBSK1502metaG_FD_65477 | JGI IMG/M metagenome (GOLD analysis project Ga0070698, IMG submission 65477) | Corn, switchgrass and miscanthus rhizosphere microbial communities from Kellogg Biological Station, Michigan, USA - KBS K1-50-2 metaG | ecosystem: Host-associated > Plants > Roots >... | reverse complement strand
AGGCCCCTGCCTGCCGGTTCTGACCTGTATTTGGCCGGATGAATTAGCCACGAGAAGAACTTGGCACATCCGGTGCACTCGCCACGATGAATGCGACTCCTATTCGCGCTTCTGATCGCCGCGGCTGATCCGCCGACTCTTGTTCAGATGCAGAACGTCGACTTCTACGTCGATCGTGACATTCCGCTCAGAATTCAGCGGTTGAGCGGAACGATGCGCAGCAAGGATGGCGGACCGGTGATGTTCGATGACAAGCGATCGTTCATCCTCAAGATCGAATCAGCCGATGTCGGATTGACCGGACCTGACCTGAGTCTTCTTCTGAACAAATACGTGTTCGGGTACAAGGGGTCGCCACTCTCCAATCTCCGTATCACCATCTCGGGAAACGAGATCATTCAGAAAGGAACGCTGCACAAGATCGCAGCTCTGCCGTTCGAGATGCACGCCACTCTTTCCATTACTCCTGACGGAAGGATCAAGATGCATCCGACTCGAACGGAGATCATCGGGCTTCACGTCGACAAGCTGATGCAGGGCCTCGGCCTTCCTCTGGAGAAAATCGTCAATCTGAGCAAAGCAAAGGGCGCGACCGTGAAAGGCAACGATATCTATCTCGATCCTACAACGATCCTTCCTCCGCCACAGATCGAAGGTCGCGTGACGGGGGTTCGAATTCAGTCGAACCAGGTGGTGATGACATTTGGTTCCGGTCCGCCGGCGCAATCACTCACTGTGCCCGATGCGACCGTGAGCAACTATATGTATTACAAGGGCGGCACACTTCGGTTTGGAAAGCTGATTCAGCTCGATGCGGACATGCTCATTACCGAGCTCGATCCGCAGGACGCGTTTCGCTTCGACCTCGATCGATACAAGCCTCAGCTTGTCGCTGGATACTCGAGGACGCTCGAATCAGGCGGGCTCGAAGTCTGGATGCGCGACATCGACAAGATCGGAAGCGCAAAGATTCAGGTGACCTCGCAACCGTCGCGCTGAGCCGATACTACATCGGCTTCTCGTTGAGCAGCATCCACGACGTTCCGAACTTGTCTCGCAGCATCGCAAAGCGATGAGCGTAGAACGTCTCTTCCATCGCCATGAAGATCTGCCCGCCTTCGACAAGCAGAGCGTAAACCCGCTCTGCCTCTTCAATGCTGTCCAGCATCAATGTCAGGTACGCACTGCGCATCGGCTGAAATCGCTCCGGAGGGATGTCCGCGCCTAGCAGTACGGTGTCACCGATCTCCATGCGAGCATGAAGGACTTTGTTCTTCCATTCCGGTCGAACCTTGTCCGCTTCCGGTTGCTGTTCGTGAGTCGCGATCATCGTAATCTTCCCGCCGAGGTGCTCGACGTAGAACTCGAAAGCCTCGCGACAGTTGCCGCCATAATTGAGGTACGTGTACAGCTTCATCGAGATCTCCCTTTCTCTATTTCCAGACGAATGTCGCGACGGCACCTGCGGGCAGCGACGTCGTGAATGACTTCCCTTTTGCTCTCACTGCGAACCGACCCTCTACAGCTGAGATGTTGAGGACGATCAACGCGGTTGATGAATCGTCGGCATTTCGGAATGCTACGGTCTCGAAGCCTTTCGGAGCCGACGACTCGATTCGCACTGCGCCTGGACGAACGAATCGACTCGCGTGAGCGAGTGCGTAATACTCCGGATTACGCGCAACCTGGCCTGTCGCCGAACGAATCGTGACGACCCCTCGGCAATCAGCGCACCCACCGAGATGCGGACCGTGATTCTCGTCGAGCGCGAGATTCCAGAGTGCAACTCCCTTCGCCCATCCCCGCGCGTTGCCAATCACCATCTTCGAGACGTTCCATTTCAGATTGTCTGCCCATACTGGCGCCCACTCACCGCCCGAGCATTCGGTGAAGTAGGTGTCCTTGTCTGGGTATTTTTCGTGAACAGCATTCTGCGCCGAGATTTCGCCGCCATAGCAATGCCAGGCAATCGCGCTGACGTATCGCCGCGCGACAGAGTCGCCAAGCACACCAAGTGGGGATGCAATTTCATCCCAGTTGTGATCCCAGTCCCAGATCTGCGCGCGAATTCCCCGCTGCGTAAAGAGCGGTCCAATGAATCCACCGACGATCGATGCGCGCTGAGCAGGCGATAGACGCATTCCCGGATAATTATCGGGCTCGAAGTGCGGCTCGTTCTGAAGGGTGATTGCGAAAATCGGCAGACCTTCCGCCTGGTAGGCCTCGATCCATCGCCGGAAATACTCGGCGAATGATCCGTAGAACCTTTGCAACAGCGTGCCTTTGATGAGACTTCCTGACGATTTCATCCAGCCTGGCGCGCTCCACGGACTGCCGACGAGCTTGAGGTCGGGATTTATCGCAAGCGCGCGCTTGAGTGCTGGAATCTTTTCGGCGCGATCAGCTTCGATTGAGAAATGTGCGAGTGTTGAATCCGTCTCACCTGGCGGACGATCGTCGTAACTGTAATGGGACCGTGAAAAGTCCGACGCTCCCATGGGTATTCGTACGAAGCTCAGGCCAATGCCCGGCTCTCGGCCGAATAAATCCTGGAGGAGCGCTTCGCGCTGGGACGCGCTCAGTTTCGTTTGAATGAGGTAAGCAGCGGCATCGGTCATCGCCGCGCCCCATCCGATAATCGATTGAAATTCGTGGCGGTAATCGACGTCGACTACAGGCGTTGCGGAGTCGATTACTGCGCTGCTGAATTGAAGATCTGCCTGGCGGGCCAGAAGCCGCGATTGATCGCCGGTTGTAACCCACGAGGCGACTCGAGTCGGTGCAACGGGAGACGCGACATTACCGCGGCCCGGTGCACACGCGGCGAAGAGAATCGCCGCGAGTGGAATTGTCCAGCGAGATGCTGACCTCAGAGCGTGATCGATCAGTGCGACGTCAGTTGCGCCGGTTCCCTGGGCCCTTGGTAGTGATGACGATGACGCCATTCGCACCGCGAACTCCGTAGATCCCTGTATCGGCCGGATCCTTCAGCACTCTGATCGATTCGATGTCATGAGGGTTGAGGCCGGTGAGCGCACCGTTGGCTCCCGTCTCGAATGGCACCCCATCGAGTACATAGAGCGGGGCGTTGCTTCCATAGAAAGAGGAGGCGCCGCGGATTTGCAGTGCGATACCTCCGTCGGCAGTGCGTGTGACGAGCACACCGGGAATCTTGGCCTGAATGATCTTCTCAATCGGCTCCGAGGGTTGACGCTCGATGTCTTCGGCAGTGACAATCGGCTGACCAACAGGCTCGCGGTACATGCTGTTGTTCGCACATCCTGAAACGCCGAGCAACACGCAGAGCGAGAGCGCAGCGGTTGGTAAGGAGGGTATCATGATAGTAGCGGCGAACCGCCTGTAGAAATGACAGTACTCGTCGGGCGGACTGTCCGGCGCGCATTGGAACATGCAGCCCTGTAACCTGCCGCCGCAAGAGTGCTGGGGCTCGCCCTGCGAGTCGTCGAGCAGTGTGCTGATATCGGCTGACGTGGTCCGCAAGATGCCCGTTTTGACAGGCACAAAACACGACAGCGGGAGATCAACATGCCGGAGCAGGAGACAATCGAGAGAGCCCAGGAGGATGCGCGCGAGGGAAAATCCCCGTCCACTCAGGGGGGCGAGTTCGTGCGCGAGGAAATACACCACATTCGCGAAGGAAAACATGGTGCTCGATCCACCAAGCAGGCCATCGCGATTGGACTTTCGAAAGCTCGGCGGGCAGGTGTAAAGATCCCGGCCAGGAAAGGCGCGTCGAAGCGTGCGCGCACGCAGGCAAAGCGCGAGCTCGCCGCAGGCAGCAAGCGCGGACGAAAGGTTTCGCGAAAGCGCTCGAAGGCGGTGCGAAGCGCGCTCCGCCGCGAAGGACATGCCGCCGCATCACACAAGGCACTGGCCAAACAGGCGCGATCGGCCGCTCGCAAGCGAAGCGCGGCGAGCCGGTCAGCCGCAGCGAAGAAAGCGGCCAGAACCAAGGGAGCGGCAGGCCGCTCTGCGGCGGCTAGGAAGGCGGCTCGGACACGCGCACGAAGCAGCTGATCTTCCGATAGAGCCGGTCATTTCCGATAGCGCTGGTCAATCCGGCGCCTCGCGATCTCGCGAGGCGCCGCGAATTCTTGCGGGCACCTTCTAAATTCCATCGCTCAGGATTGATATACTTCCCGAAATCTCCGTAAGGCCAACCCCACTTAATGCCCGCAAAGACTCCCCCCGCAACGCCCGAGCGCATTCGCGGACTCACAGACCTCGCGAACAATCTCGGATGGAGCTGGAATCGCGAAGCTCGCGCACTGTTCCGCATAGTCGATCCAAACCTCTGGCACCTCGTACGGCATAATCCGGTCGAGCTGCTCCGCGAAATAAACCCGACGCGTCTCATCGCCCTGGCATCCGATCCGGATTTCCTCGCGCAATACGACGCCGTCATGCGCTGGCTGCAGTCGGAATCGTCATTCGATCACACATGGTTCAGCAACGAACATCCAGAATTACGCAACCAAAAGGTTGCATATTTCTGCGCTGAGTTCGGACTTCACAGCTCGGTGCCCATATACAGCGGAGGCCTTGGCGTCCTCGCTGGCGACCACTGCAAAGCTGCATCTGACCTCGGCGTGCCCCTGATAGGCGTGGGGATTCTCTACCGCGCCGGATATTTCGACCAGCAAATCCGCCTCGACGGATGGCAGGAAGACTCGGACGTCAATTTCGATCCTGAGCGCACCCCGATTACTCCAATCAAGTCGGCTGCGGGCGAGCCCTTTCTCGCAGTCGTCAAAACTTTCGGGCGCGACGTTCACATACGCGCATCGCGTCTGATGGCGGGCCGCACGCCAATTCTCCTGCTCGATACAGATCTCCAGCAGAATCATGCCGACGACAGGCAGCTGCTCAGCAAGCTTTACGCAGGCGGCCCCGCGCTGCGACTTCGCCAGGAATGGCTCCTCGGGGTTGGCGGCGTGAGAGTTCTGCGAGCGCTCAACTACGAGCCCTCGGCGTGGCATGCGAATGAAGGCCACGCGTCGTTCATGCTCGTCGAGCGCGTGCGCGAGCTGGTAAAGAAGGGAGTGAAGTTCGACGAAGCAGTTCATACCGTTCGAGCGTCGAGCACGTTCACGACGCACACGCCGGTTCCTGCAGGGCACGACACATTCGGACGCGATCAGATCTCCGCGTGCACTGGTCCCATCTGGGAAGAGATGGGCATCGAGCCGGAACAATTCTTCGATATCGGAAAGCATCCGGCTCCCGGAAACACAACGTTTCACATGACAGCGACGGCGATCAGGCTGTCGAAGCGAGTCAATGCAGTCTCGCGGAGACACGGAGTTGTTACCAGAGAGTTGTGGAAGACGCTATGGCCGGGACGCGATGCCGATGCGGTTCCGATCGGGCACGTCACTAACGGAGTGCATCTCGCGACCTGGATGGCCAATCCTGTCATGGCCCTCCTCGATCCAAAGCTCGGGTCACATTCCGGAGCGCACTTTTCCGAATCCGGAACGTGGGACCGCGTGCTATCGATCGACGATCACCAGCTGTGGCACGTGCATCTCAGACTGAAAAACGCGTTGCTGCATCTCGTGCGCGAGGAGGCGAGACGAAACTTCGCTGCTCGCTCGCATGAAGCTGCGCAGCTTGTCGGGGCAGGACTTCTTCTGGATCCGGACGCACTCACGATTGGATTTGCTCGCCGGTTTGCGACATACAAGAGGGCCAATCTCGTATTCCGCGACGTCGAGCGGTTGCGCGCGCTGCTTGTGAACACGTCGCGCCCAGTACAAATCATCTTCGCGGGAAAAGCGCATCCGGAAGACACACCGGGCAAGCAGGTGCTCCAGAGTGTTCATCATTTCACCAGAGATCCTCAGTTCGAGGGACGCGTTGCATTCCTCGAGGATTACGACATGCACATCGGGCATCTGCTCGTGCAGGGCGTAGATCTCTGGCTGAATCTTCCGGTGGTTCCGATGGAAGCATCAGGCACCAGCGGAATGAAAGCGGCGCTCAACGGAGTTCCGCAGCTCAGCACCATCGACGGGTGGTGGGAGGAAGGATTCGACGGCACCAACGGGTGGGCAATCCCGCCCGCTTCCAGCGAAGCTGCTGCCGATGCCGAAACTGCCAATCACTTCTATCACCTCCTCGAATCGCAGGTTATTCCGCGCTTTTATGACCGGGCGAACGGGGTTCCTCAGGCCTGGGTATCGATGATGAAAAACGCCATGCGGGTTGCCGGTGAGCACTTCACCGCGCGCCGGATGCTCGTGGATTACGCGGAGAAGTACTACGTTCCGTCGATGACGGGTAACGAAACACCGGACGATCCACCAACGGCCTGAGCGGAAATTGCCCCGACCCGCCAAGCGTGTTCGACGAGCTGCAGGCGCATCGCCACTGAGATCGGAATCGGGCGATGCGATCACCGTCGTGCATCTGACAGCCGAGTATACGCCGTATGCCCGGACGGGCGGGTTGGCGGAGGCTGTTCAGGGACTGGCAGATGTTCAGACGCGACAGGGAATCCGCGTTTTCGTCATCGTCCCGCTGTATCGCGCGGTGCGAAAGGTCGCCAGGAATCTCGAGCAGGTTGGCGACCAGATTGCGGTGCACGTCGGTCCGCGACGCGAGCAGGTTCGATTCTTTCGCGACGCCGACAGGAAGAGCGGACCGGAAGTGATCTTCGTCGATCATCCTTCGTACTTCGATCGCGAAGGCATCTACGTGGAAGGCGGTGCAGACTATCCGGACAATCCACGACGATTTGCACTTTTTGCCCGAGCTGCGATCGAAGCCATATCTATGGTAGCGAAAGGTCCGCTGCTGGTGCACGCGCACGACTGGCACGCGTCGCTCGCGCTCGTCTATCTTCGATCATACGGAGATCTGCGGCAGCGGTTCAATGGAACCGGTACCGTCCTATCCGTCCACAATGCCGGATATCAGGGTTACTTCCCGCCATCCGTGATTGGTGACCTTGGAATTCCACCGGAGACTTTCAACCTTCACCAGCTCGAGTGGTATGGCAAAGTCAATTTCCTGAAAGGCGGACTCGCGTTCTGCGACTACGCAGTAACCGTCAGCCCGAGTCATGCTGAGGAGCTGAGAACGCCAGACGGCGGATTCGGTCTCCACGCGATGTTCACGGCGATGGGAGATCGGTTCCAGGGAATTACGAACGGAATCGACGTGGAAAAATGGAACCCGGCGACTGATCCGGAGATCGCAGCGAACTTCACGCGCGAAGACACGGCTAACAAGGCAACCTGCAAGATGCAGCTGCAGCGCACGTTTGGTCTTCCTGAGCGCACCGATGTTCCCATCATCGGAATGTGCGGACGGCTCGTCAAACAGAAGGGATTCGACATCATTCTCGCGTCGAAAGCCATCCGCGCCCTCGATGCTCAGTGGGTTTTTCTTGGCCAGGGCGAAGAGCGTTACAAGGTTGTGCTCCGGGATTTCGAGAAGACACGGCCTCAGCATGTCAGCGCCGAGTTCGTTTTCACCGACAAGGTGGAGCATCGACTCATTGCGGGCTCTGATCTTCTTCTGATGCCATCCGAGTACGAGCCATGTGGCCTCACGCAAATGCGCGCTCAGCGTTACGGCGCGCTCGTTATCGGCCGTCGTGTCGGTGGTATAACTGACACGGTCCACGATGATGCAACGGGATTTTTGTTCGACGCATTCACTCCCAACGCGTTCGACAGCGCGGTAGGCCGTGCACTGCAACGTTATTACGACAGAGAAGCGTGGCGACCGCGCATGTATGAGGCGATGGGCCGCGATTTCGCGTGGAACAGCTCCGCCGCTCGCTATATCCAGCTGTATCGGCGCGCGCTGAACTCAGCAAATCCCGAGAGCTGAATGGACTTCGTTCTCGGACTTCATAGTCACCTTCCCTACGTACTGAATCACGGTCGCTGGCCACACGGAAGCGACTGGATCTCGGAAGCAGCGGTAGATACGTACCTCCCGCTGATTGACTCATTGCAGGCGCTCGGAGAAGAGGAGATCGCCGCACCCGTTACTCTCGGAATCACGCCGATTCTCGCGAATCAGCTTGCAAGTCCTGTATTCGAGGCAGAGCTCAGGCAATTCCTGAATCAGCGACTGCAGGCTTGTGATGAAGCAGAGTCTGCGATGCAGAATACGAACGATGCGCACTTGATCCCGGTCGTTAGCTACTGGCGCGAGCGCTTCTCGAGTCTCCTCGAGCTTTACGATTCACTGAACGCAGACATCATCGGCGCTTTCAGGGAGCTCCAGGACGAGGGAAGACTCGAGCTGATCACGTCTGCCGCAACGCACGGATTTCTTCCGCTTCTCGCTCGTGACGAGAGCATTCGCTTTCAGCTCACGGTTGGCCACGCGGAACACGAGAGGCTGTTCGGCAAGCGCGCAGCTGGACTCTGGATGCCCGAATGCGCATATCGGCCGCCAGGTCCGTGGCAGCCATTGCCCACTGCGCGCGCATATCGCCATCGCGACGGGCTGGAGTCATTTCTCGTCGACTGCGGCGTTCGCTTCGTCTTCGTCGATGCACATCTCGCGGGAGCAGGCCTTCCATTGGGCGTGTACGGTGAGCTTCCAACTTCTCCGCAGGAGTTGATTCAGCAGCAGCGTAGAGTGAGAGCGAGCCAAATGCCGCGCTCTCCATATCGGCCTTACTGGATTGGCAAGCACGGTCGCAGGCTGGCGCCACGCGCACTCATTCGAGATCCGCGCTCGTCGATGCAGGTGTGGTCGAGGCACGGTGGTTATCCCGGTGACGGTGCATATCTCGAGTTTCACAAGATCAGGTATCCGGGCGGACTGAAGCTGTGGCGCGTCACCTCGGACACAGCCGGACTTGGCGACAAGCTCGCGTACGACCCTGAACAGGCGAGCGCTCAAGTGCTTCGGCATGCCAAGCATTTCGCTCGACTATTGAGTCGTGTCGGCGATACGATTCAGCGACAGGGAGCCGAGCTGATCGCTGTGCCCTTCGATACCGAGCTCTTTGGGCACTGGTGGTTCGAGGGAGTTGATTTTGTCGAAGAGCTTTACCGGCAGATCGATCTGCAGGGCGGAGTTCGCCCTCTCACAGCATCCTCTCATTTGAACAATGCACGATCGGATGTCGCGGTGAATCTGAGTGCGGGATCATGGGGAAAGGACGGCGACTGGAGCATGTGGCTCAACTCCGGGACGAACTGGACGTGGGAAAAGCTCTGGCCGCTGGAAGAGGAATTCTGGCGACTTGCTCCGGGCGCAATTGAAAAACCCGAGCTGCAACAGGTACTAGCGCAGGCTGCGCGCCAGCTTCTTCTCGCTCAATCTTCGGACTGGCAGTTCATCATCACGACGGGCGAAGCAGCCGATTACGCGGAGGCCCGGATCAAGCTTCACATCTCCGACTGCGCGCGCCTGATGCGGGGTCTCGATGGAACCGACGCAGATCTCGCCAATGCGCGCCAGCTCGCGACCGAGCTCGATACTCGCGATGCGATCTTCCCGGATATTCTCGATTCGCTGAGGGTGTGTCTGAGCAGGTGAGTCGCTCCGTTGTCGTGCACGGCCATTTCTACCAGCCGCCTCGCGAAAATCCCTGGACCGGAGTGGTAGACCCGGAGCTGAGCGCTGCTCCTTTTCACGACTGGAATCAGCGCATCGACAGCGAGTGCTATGCTCCATTCGCCAGCGCTCGTGTACTTGGCAAGGATGGACGCGTCGAGCACCGCGATAATCTCTACGCGGCGGTCAGCTTCGATGTCGGGCCAACGTTATTCGAGTGGATGGAGACGAATGCTCCGTCAACCTATGCCTCGATACTGGAAGCAGACAAAATCAGCGTTGCGCGGCTCGGACATGGAAACGCGATCGCGATGCCGTATCATCACACCATACTTCCGCTGGCGTCCTATCGCGACAAGGTCACCGAAGTTCGGTGGGGAATTGCTGACTTCCGTCGCCGATTCAATCGTGAGCCAGAGGGGATGTGGCTCCCCGAGACGGCGGTGGACGAAGAGACTCTCGAGGTTTTGGCAGATCACGGCATTCTCTTCACGATTCTCGCACCGCACCAGGTAGAGAAAGTATCAGAGACCGGTCTTCCCTTGCGTTTTCGCGCTGGAGAGACTCGGCAGATCGCGCTTTGCATCTACGATGACAAACTCTCGGCCGATATCGCATTCGGCCGTCTCATAAAAGACGGTGCGGTGCTCGCCAATCATCTCGATCCGAAAGACGCGAAGATCATTACTGCGGCGGCGATGGACGGAGAAACGTTCGGGCACCATCACAGATTCGGAGAAATGGCACTGGCTCGCGCGTTCCGGTTCCTCGAGGAGCAACATGATGTGCGAATCGAGAATTTCGCTTCGTTTCTCGCGCGTAATCAGCCCGAGGAAGACGCAGTGCTCGTTTCTCCAAGCTCATGGAGCTGCTCACATGGAATCGAAAGGTGGCGAGCCAACTGCGGCTGTGCGCTTGCGCCGGAAAAGCATACGAGCCAGGAGTGGCGGAGCTCATTGCGTGAAAGTCTCGAATGGCTTGCAGACGAGCTGCACCAGATCTTCGAGCGCGACGGAGAGAATCTCTTCACTGACGATCCATGGCGCATACGGGATCAGTACGGTGATGTCGTGGGCGCGTCCGTCGCCAAAGCGTTTGAGTTCATCGCTGGATCCATCAGCCGGCGCAACGACGAAGGGCGCATCGAGCGAGCAGCCGAGCTTCTCGAGATGGAGGAAGGAGCGCTCAAGATGTTCACGTCATGCGCGTGGTTTTTCGATGACCTCGCGCGCATCGAGACAATCCAGGTTCTGAAGTACGCGGCATTCGCCATCGAGCTGTCCGGAGATTCCGAGCGTCTCGAGAAAGGATTTCTCGAGCGCATAGGTGACGCGAAAAGCAACGACCCGAAAGAAGGCACTGGCCGCGACATCTGGCGAAAGCTCAAAGCCAAAACTACGCGGTATTAGTTATTTAGAGAAACATGAAACCAGTCCGCTTCGTTTTTGGAATCCACGTACACCAGCCGGTTGGGAACTTCGATAACGTTTTCGAGGAGCACACTCGCGACGTCTATCTGCCTCTTCTAAAGCGGTTGAACGAGCGGGAGTTCTTTCCGATCGTGATGCATTTGTCGGGTCCGCTGCTCGAGTGGCTCGAAGCGAGTCACTCGAGCTATCTCGACATGGTCGGCGAGCTCGCGTCGTCCGGAAAGATCGAGATGCTTCTCTCCGGATATTACGAGCCGATACTCGCAGCATTGCCTCGCGAGGATCGTGTCGAGCAGATCGTATGGATGCGGAACGCGATCAAATCGCGCTTCGGGGTGACCGCCACCGGGCTCTGGCTCACCGAGCGCGTGTGGGAGCCCGAGCTTGCGGCGGATCTATCCAATGCGGGAGTGCGCTACGTTCTGGTCGACGACAGGCATTTTCTCGTCAGCGGATTTCAGCGCGAGCAGCTGCACGTTCCGTGGCGAACTGAAAGTGACGGCAAAGTCGTCGATGTACTCGCGATCGATGAGCGTCTTCGATATTTGATTCCGTTCCGTCCGCCTGCGGAGATTGCGGCTTACGTGAGGGAGCTGCAGTCGGACGGGCACCAACTCGCAGTCTTTGCAGATGACGGCGAGAAATTCGGCGGCTGGCCAGGCACTCGCGAGTGGGTTTATGACAAGGGCTGGCTCAAGAGCTTCCTCGATACCATGGAGAAGCTCGTAGCTAACGGCGATATCGTGATGAGCACGGGTACCGATGCGCTGCGCGAAGTGCGATCCGGCGGGCTTGCTTATCTCCCAACTGCTTCATATCGCGAGATGGAAGGTTGGTCCCTTCCACCTGTTGCTGCAGCGAGACTCGCCGAGCTGGAAAAGGAGCTTGGGGAAAAACGAATTGCGGGTCAGGACGGCGCGTTCATTCGTGGCGCACACTGGCGAAACTTTCTCGTCAAGTACCCGGAGTCGAATCGGGCGCACAAGAAGATGATGGCATTGTCCGCGCTTTGCCGTCGCCGTGGGGATCCGGAGATAGCGCGGCGGGCGATCGGCCATGCACAGTGCAATGATGCCTCATGGCACGGCGTGTTCGGCGGGTTGTACCTTCCGCATCTCCGTGAAGCCGTGTGGTCGAACCTCGCGCGCGCAGAACAGGAGTTGAGACGTGATGAAAGCCTGACCGCGGAAGTTCTTGATTTCGATCGTGACGGCAACGACGAAGTGTGGGTTCATTCACCTCATTTCTCTGCCCTCGTATCCCCTGCTGAGGGTGGGGCGATTGTCGAGTACACTGTCTTCAGGAACGAAACCAACTATGCCGACGTGCTCACTCGCCGGCGCGAAGCATATCATTACGCACCCGCCACATCAGCGGACGAATCAGACCAGTCTGATGGTATCGCGAGTATTCACCATCTCGAGGAATCGATTCTTCTTTCCGAGCCACCGCCAATCGACCTGCACGATCGCGCGATTCTGGTAGACAGCGTGCGCGCTGATCACGCCTTCGAGGTAATCGGTCAGGGCGAGATCCTGCTTACCGGCAACGGCATCCAGAAGCGAATCACCTTTTCTGAAATGGGGGAGATCACCGTCGCGTGGAGCTGGGACGCGTCACTGTTCGACCGAGACGTGAACTTCTCGACCGAGATCTCCCTTACGCATCCCCTGGAGATCGAGGCAGAACCGGATGCTGTTCGCTCGACCGAGACAGTCGAGACGGTGGCGAAATCAGAGAGAGGACTTGATCGGACGGTTCAGGGCGAGGCGGTCACTCTTCTGTGGAGTGCGTCGCTCGGAGCCGTGGAACTTCGTATTCGGCCGTATTGACCGCAGTCGGCAGAAGAAATGGAATGGCATCT
>Ga0070698_100006340_pt1 | contig 12847 bp, 24 predicted proteins | sample KBSK1502metaG_FD_65477 | JGI IMG/M metagenome (GOLD analysis project Ga0070698, IMG submission 65477) | Corn, switchgrass and miscanthus rhizosphere microbial communities from Kellogg Biological Station, Michigan, USA - KBS K1-50-2 metaG | ecosystem: Host-associated > Plants > Roots >... | reverse complement strand
AATATTCTCTTTGCAGGAACAAGACAAATCTCATTGCGCCCTTTAGATTGGCTTGGCGTACAGATTTGTTATATTCCATCTTTGACCATTGAATCATCTCACGAATTTTGGCAGGAACATTCATGACATAACTTCGTTTGAGAAATTCGGGGATGTCCGTGACGGGGGGAGTTATATAATACCTTCTCATTTATTTTCTTTCCAATACAAAACAGTAGGAGCAGAAATTAAACTTCTAACTCTCCAAATATGCCACACAAAATTATGAATAGGTTCTGCTTTTTTCTCTTCCACCCATAAGGGACGAAATAGCATGTGAATTTGTGATACATAATATGGATGAGTAAACATATTATATCTGCTTTTGGCAAAATCAAAATTATTTCTAACCAAAACTGCTATGCCCCTAAATCTTTCTTCTTCTAATCCATGAATTTGTTTCCAAATAATTTCATCTACAAGTTTCTTTGTATAAGGGGGATTAAAAATATTCCAATCACTAACCCAATCTTCAAAAGCGTTATCCCGTCCCTCTGCATTAAACCCAATCTCTTTCAATCTGTTTACAATCCCACTTCCGCTTGGAGAACAACAATCAATGATGGAACTATCTTTATATATTGTAAAGGATTCTACTAATGCAGTAACACATCTTGAATCAATCGTTTTATAATCATCATCCTTTATTCTTTCATACTTGCTGTGGACATATGGTTTATTCATTGACTCTCTTTTCAAACTTGGATAGATATTCCACAATAGCTTGTGCTTTTTCTACAGTAATTCCTTTGGCAAGATAAAATCGGTTACAGTGAACACAAAGGATGCCGCGCACTAATCGTTTACGTTCTATATCAGGAAGAGTTTTATATAATCTACGATGAAAATGGTCAGTCACAAATCTTCCAGATGTCGGAACTTTCTTACAAATTGCACAGACATTTCCTTGAGACTTAAGTATGGCTACCCACTCGGAAGCAGATAAGCCATACTTCTTTAGTGTAATCTCTGAAGGAACTCGAATCATTTCCAACTAAACAAGACTGCCACAATCAGAATTACAAAACATACGCCCGAAATCGTAAGTCCAACAATTTCAAACATTTTATTTTCCTCTTTTCTTTTTTGGCGTTTCTTCTTCAACTTCTTCTGATTCAATTGACACCGTGTCATTCTCACGTAGACTATTTACGAATGGAGCGAAGAATTCCTTGTTGTTTCTCTCTTGAAATACTGTTCGGAACTTTCCATAGTTTATTCCGTCCATCTCAATTCCAACACTATCCTTGATGCTCTTGGCAGAAAGTGTAGCATGTCCAGCAATTACACAATCCCACAAAGCGGTTAGTCCAACATGAATTCCTTCTCCTGCAATAATAAAGACATAAAACTCACGCCCTGAAAATCCAAAACGATTACTGTCTATCTTCCCTTTCAATAAATAACTCTCTCCAAAATTTACAGGGCTATTTCCAATGTAGGCACGCTTCAAATCAATTCGGACATGTGCCAAATATTTTTTTGTCTCGCCTCCTGATGTGGATTGTCCCTGTACCATTGAGCCGATTGTAGGATGAACATGATTGGTCAGGAAGGCAACTCCTGGTTCATCTGCACGCAGAATAATACGATTAAGTTTGCTTGTAAATCTTCCAATCTCTCGTGCAAAGACTCCCATGTTAGAATCACCAATCCCACCTTCCGAATAAGCGGTTGGAATGAACCCACCAATAGAATCCATCATGCCCACATTCTGTTCTGCGTTATCCATCTCTACAACAAACCGCTCCAATGTTTCTTCGGATGTTTCTGTTCCTTTGTTGAGAAGATAATTGACAGACCCAAAGAAATTTTGGGCTTCCAATACACCTTCAATCGTTTCCCTGCTCTGCCCTTCCCAATCTAAAATGGTTGTATCTCGTTGAAGTTTGGATGCAATCATACCAAGCAGGGAGAAGCAGAATGTACTCTTGCCCACATTCTTACCACCATACACTTCAATAATAGAACGAAGAGGAACTCCTAAATTATTCTGCCTATCTGATAATGCCCAATCCAAAGAATGACATTGTGTTATGACACGTTCGGTTGAATCGAATTGGTCACCCACAAATTTAATGGGCATTATCTCTTCTCCATAAAATATATTGTCAACTCTGCTGTATCATAGAAAACAGGGATGTTCAATTCTTCTGCCAATCGGACTTCCTTATCTGCTCCTGCGCTTTCCCCATCTATTCGTAAAAGCGCATCACAAGACTTCAACCATTCTTCATCATACATCATCCATTTCTCATAGGGATGAGGAAATATTAGATGCCAAAACCCTGTCAGATGCGGAATGAAGGGAATAAATCCATATTCAAACAACTTGTTTCCAATTTCAACTGCACACTTTATATTCAACATCACATCTCCATGAGTATATGGGCCAGCAATGTAAACCTTTTGTTTGTTTATCATACTTCAATTATTCCTGCACCAATTTTTATCTTTTCAATAAACTCTGCAATCACAACATCATTCTGTGCATCCTTCACATTCAAAAATCCTAAAAAATATTTCTTCTTATCCTTATAACCCTGCAAACTTCCATCTCGTTCCAAAACAATTGAACGAGCATTTTTACGTGGTTGTGTGCCTTTTATCTTTCGTAAAACATCTCGCAACTCTCCATCATTGGAACACAAATCAATCTTTTTCCATTGTTCCTTAGAGATGTCATAGCCCTGTGAGACAGTCTTAGCAATCGGAATCAGGTCACGCATGGGTCTTTCGGAAACATCTTTTGGAATGGTCAAATCTTCTACATATTTCCAGACCAGAACGTACCTATCTACTGTGACCTTTTTGAGATTAGTTGTAGACTCAACATGGTCAGAAAAATTCTCATCAGGCTTATTTTGTTTGAACCACTCACTCGAAGCAAACAAAAGTTTGGCTTTGGCATGTCCTGTGATACCTTCCACAGCATCCAAGCCATTCAGAACCTTCATCACACGATTGATGTCCCCTGTATCATGCAAAGCAATAATTTCATCATCAATAGCGTGAAAGAAATCCTGCTTGCTGAGTGGTTGATTGTTAATTGTGATAAGAGATTTAGACATAAAGAGCCACATTTCCCAACCAAAAAGCGTTTCCCTTTTTACCAAAATGAAACTCTAGGAATGTTGGATATAAATAAATAGCAAATGAATAGACAACAAACCCATTTTCGTTCTTGAATTTTGGGAAGAAGCACCACTCCAACTCTTTACCATTCATATACGAACGAAACTTTATCATATCAATCCTTCCTGTTCTAATCTATTTATAAACTTTTCAATTCCAAACCTTACTTCTCCAACTGCTCGATGTAATGCCAAAGCAGGATTAACCATTGCATAAATTATTGGAGCAGAAAGAACACTTGAATCAACTTGCAGTCCCGAAACATCACTCACCTTATATTCCGTAAACGTTTCCACTACATCTGAACCAACAAGCAGAACGGCTTTCTTCCCTTTAGCTTCTTCAAGAGCATTATCAAATCCTGCTTTGAAACAGTTCTCATTCTTATTTGGTTCATGTAGCCACAAATTAATGACTCTGAACTGTGAAAGAGAAACACCTAAACGTTCTAATTCTTTTCTCAAAACCTTTCCTGCTGTGACATACATTGCATGAGTAGCAAAAGGCATTTGGCGTTCCATTTCGAGACGACCCGGAAATTCCGCAATGATAAGTAAGTCTTGAGATTTGCCACTTGGAGGGCAGATTGGTTCAGCACAGGATGGGCAGAATTGGGTCATGGTTTTTAATTTTATCCTGAATACATTAGAACAATATGAAAATAGGTTAAGACTTACAGCCCCACGAACTTCCATGAAACACTTCGGCTGAACCCTTAATACCTTCATGAAGTTCTTCTGCCACACTAATCATGCAATCTGTAAGCAATTTTTCTGCTTCTGCTACATCGCTCTTTGGAACTGAAATTACAAGTTCATCATGAACAAGAAGTAATAATCTCCAAGCATCTTTTTTTTGTTGAATAAATCTGTAGGAAGCAATTTTCATAGCCTCTGCCGCACTTGATTGAATAGGAGCGTTCAAGGCATTGCGTTCCCATTGGAATGAATATTTGTTCAGCCAAATCTTGCGCCCACTAACCGATGTTACATAATCTTTTGCTTTCTTTTGTTGGCGCATATATTCTGCAATACCAGGATAGGTTTCAAGAATAGAATCAATCATGTGCTGTGCTTCATCTTCAGAAACATTTATACGCTTTGCCAAACCTTTTGCAGACATCCCATAAAATAATCCAAGGATGGTGGATTTGATATGAGTATATTCAGGAGAGGCTTTCGTGATATTGATTCCTAATGCTTCTCTTGCAATCCGAACATACAATTTTTCATTCGAGTTGAGCGCATCAATCAATCCTGCATCTTGTGAAAAATGTGCCGCAAATTTTGGTTCTTGGCTACCCCAATCTGCCACAATAATTACTTCACCGTCATCAGCAATAAAACATTCTCGATAAGCAGATTCATGAGGCTGATTTTGAAGATTGGGCGCACGACAAGAAGTGCGTGCTGTTTCAGCACCTATCTGATAAAGGTCTGCATAAATTTTTCCATCAGCTTCCACATAATCTTCTACAAACTTTTCCCCATACGTAGACGAGCGTTTGGCATACGTTCGATAGGTAAGCATATCTTTGGCAAATTCACATTCATCAGCAAGACTTTCCAAAACTTCAACATCTGTACTTTTGAGTTTGTTATAACCAAGAGACATAAATTGTTTTTTGACTTGCAAAGGAGAATTGAGATTGATGCCTACAAATATTTGTTTGCGTTTTTCTATCTCTCCTACATATTCACCTTTTTTGGCTCGCACTTTAATATTAGTATCTTCTTCCCAATGACCATACTTATCTTGAATCTCTTTAGCAATTCGTTCATTATCTTTTGCCAAGGCAATCCATTTTTCTGTATCCAATCGCACACCACTCATGGAAAGAATTGTCCACAGGAATTCTCGTTCAACCTGTTTCCAAATATTAAGGTCATTTTCAGAAATTTTTTCTTTTTGACTTCGGTAAACCTTCAATGTATATAAAGTATCCAGACAGGAGTACTCCAACATCTCTTGGGTCATCTCATCAGCATCTTGAAACGAATTTCGTTCTTCTTTGGGAAGATAAGTATCGCAATATCGCCGCACCAAATCATTCAGCGCAAAATCCGTATAATATCCGCTGAACATTATTTGTTCGATAAGTTGAACATCCCAAATTTTCTTGCGAGGATGATAATTGATAAATCTTCGTAATTGAGTAATATCAAATTTGGCATTTGCGAAGATATGAACAGATTCTTCAACGTTTTTGAAGGATTGCTCCAAATCTTCTACATCTGTGACAACATAAACATCTTTATCATTGAAGCAGAAGGTAGCACAAGCAAAAACGCCGTGTGGACGGTGTAGCCTTCGTTTCTCCATGTGAAACCATTCTGTATCAATCGCACAGCGTTCAGACTTAGATAAAACAGGGGGGATAGACTTAATGATTCGGATTTCGTTCTTGTTGGCTATGTTCATCTATTTTCTCTTTTGACACTGTGTCAATCTTCGTTTACATCAACAATAAGCCAATCAGGACGTTGAATTTGATGATAATTCAGAAACTTTACAATCTCCCGTTCAAAATGTCCTTTTGGAGTAGCATAATATTCTTCATCATCCCAAATTCCATTAGGCAAAGTTTCCCAATATTCCTTGAAGAAAAGTAACATTTTATCTTGAAATCCTGTATTCATCTCTTGACTCCAATCAGCAAAATATTTGTAGGAATACGCACAGGAACATATTTGATGCCGTCCATCCTTGGTATATCTATAATCTTATCCGAATACTCCACAATATTGGGAGGCGCACCATATTTCTTTTGATGATAATCCAAAGCGGCTTTAATATTATCAGGAAGCGAATTATTCATATTTGTCATCATCCAAAGCATGTAGGTCATTTGTCCTCTGGTCGTTTTACAATCCAAGTAATAGATAAATATTTTGTAGATTTAGGAAATCCATAGGAAACTCGAACTTTGAAGTTTCCTGCATAACTTGGGTCATAAACAATTTTGTCTATTTCTACTTCAAACCCCTTCTTTCTAACTTCATCAAAATCGGCTACAAGTTTTACTTTCATCTTTACCCTTCTTTCTTTTTATCAACAACTTTTTTACCTGTTCGTTCAGGATTCCAAAGTTTCCATTTCTTGCCATACGGATTGCCAACCCAATTTGAAGAATGACTCATAACCACAGCACCAGGGCCAATTGCCTTCGTTGAATCATAATCTCCCGGCCATCCATCACGAGATTTCCAAAAAATCAAATAATCCAATTCTTCTGATTCAGACGTTGGGAATGATTCGTCGCTCATATCTATCCCACTTTTGACGTGTTGCAAGGCGATTTGAAGCGCCGCACTATTCTCTGCCGCACCTGACCAAGCTACATCATATCTTCCAAGAAATCGTTCCCCATTTTGAACAGCCCACTTCGCTTCTCGATTTGGCTGACATAAAACAAAAACAGGAATGGACATAAATCTGCAAACTTCCTTTATTCTCCTATAAATTCGTTCATATTCCGAAGCATCTGAAGATTTCACCATATTGTCCATATCATCCAAGACAACATAATTTACTCGTTTGGCTGAAACCTCTGCTACCAATTCTTCAATATCCTTTACACTTCCTGAAACGTGTAGACGTGGAAGGACTTTTTTCATATTTGGAAATAAATTCAACGTACGCCATAACCAATGCTTTTCCCCCATCTCAAGCGTATAAATCGCCGCAGTCTCTTCAGGATATTTGTTCAAAAGACCTTCAATAATTGCTGTCACAAATTTTGATTTTCCAACTCCCGTCACACCATAAATAATGATTGGACCGTCTGATGGAATACCTCCAAGCGTGTTATCAATTGGAGCATAACCACACGGCTTGAACGGTTTATAGGTTTTGTAATCAATTTCAGAAGCAACTCGCAGACCAAATGATTCATTCGCAATTGAAGCGCCCAACTCACTATATAGAGGAAGAGGGTCAACATCTTCATTTTCTTTGTACTTCTTGGCAATCTTTTCAAATTTTCTTCCCCGCTCAAAATTCTCTGCTGCAAGTCGTAATGACCTGGGCCAGTCAAAATTTTCTGTTTCTCCAATCCCATTCCAATGTTTCACACTATCATGAGCATCAGAAATATAGGCACTCGATAGAACTTTAGCAACATCTTCCTTGGTCGCTCCTGGCTTTAATAGTATCTCCATCCCTTTGTCATAGGGAGCAGTGAACCATGATGGTTTATACATTGATGGTGGGGTACGTCCCTCAAGTGCCAAGCCAAAATTAATTTCTGATAACTCAGTCCAATTCATAAGGATGCTCCTATTTCATTCAGTAGAAATTGATTGCCAAAAGTTCTTCGTACATCGTCCGGGTCTTTACACAAATCCCCATAATTCAATATCTTAACCCTACATTTCCACCCCAACTTATTTGCAAGTTTGTGGGCATCTTCTTCTTCTCCTAAATCAGGGATAATTACAAATCTTTTATTCAATGGGCGCAACAAATCTGCGCTCAAACTTTTGCCAGTTATACCTGTTACAACTGGAAGTCCTGCAAGATGCAAAGCAATACTATCCACAACGCCGAATACAACAAATATTGTTTGAGATTGATTTACCTGATTCCAGTCAGGACAATATAAACAACTCCCATTATTCCCATTTGGATGAATAATATATCTGTTAGAATTTTCTTTGTTAGAAGATGACCGAACAAGTAAGTTAACAATGCGGCCACAATTATCCAAAATAGGAAAAGTACAGTAACCATCAAGATAACCCAAATTACCTTTATCCACGTATTCATATATCTTCCTCTTCTTGAAATAAGTCTGAAATGCAGGATGGCGCTTCAGACTTTTGTGCGCCGCTTCTGCAATCCCTTCCAATGAACCATATTCTTGTTCCCACTTTTTCCATCTTGGGAGAATATTTGACACAGTGTCATTTCGTTGTTTGGGAATAAAGTGTGAACCAATCTTTTTATCTAAATAGGCGTGTGTTCCATGTGCATTACAAGTCAAACATTTGAAATATCCATCTTCAAAGACAAGACAGGACGGCTTTGAATCAGAATGGAATGGGCAACAACATGAAAAATAATGTCCATACTGTTGCCCTTCAAGACGTTCGAGAAGAGAATTGTATAAATCTTGTGGCATTAGATAATGATTATATTCTGTTCAATAATTTGCTTGCCACTCATATACATTTTGCTTCCAAAGATGAGCATAAATCCCCACAACTGAAATTCTGAATATCCCTCTGAATCTTTTTCAGGAATCAGACTCATCAAATCCATATCAATCCATTCTGATTCCTTTTTGTAGTAATTATGAAGAATCTCATCTCCGTATGGGGTAAGACGAACACGAATATTGTTATTAATATTAATTCGCATGTATTCTCCTATTATAACTGACCATACGCCCAAAGCAAAGAGATACAAATAATGATGATGACGAGAATTCCAAGTATCCATAGAATATCTATCATCATTTCTCGTGAGCGTTTGCGAAAATCCTGCATCCGATTTTCATAATCAAATGCATCACCTGCTCGACGCTCATCATCTCTATCCATTTCATCGTTGAATGGGGACATATTATTCTTCCAATCTTCCGGTAAAAATATTTCTATATACAGGTTTTTCAAAAGAAACATCATACAAATCGTTTCCTAAGCAAGTAATTTTCATGGAAAATGTTCCTCCCTTTTCTCCCACCATAAATTCAGTATTTAATTTACTAGTTTCTTCGTCAAAAGCCCATTCAACAGAATATCCAACATCTCCTTTGACCATATCTTTAATTTTCTTTTCTTGGCTTGCTTGTGATTTTCCAAAAACCATCCTAACTTTGGACATATTATTTCTCCTAAGAAGGGCTGAGAGAGTGTTACTAAAATATAGGCACTCTTGTTAGAATATTTTTCCTATACCACTTTCACTACTCTCTCAGTCAATTCACTTGTGGCTGTTGCCTTATTGCTTGAGTCTCTTTGCAACGATTTAAGGTTTTACATCAGTGTTACAATAAACCACACCACAAATAAGCAGGCTTATTTTTTAAAGTTCATCCAATTCTTCTTCAACAACCTTTTTGGCTTTCTTCTGAATTGCTATCCGCTTTGCCTCAGACTTTGAATGGACGGGAACAACTTCCTCCACAACTTCAACGCTGTCATCTTGTGGAAATGCAGAGTCTACTTCATCTAACTCTTCTGATTCTTCCACTTCAACTTCTTCGTAATTTTCCTTTGCCTGAATAGAAGAAATTTGTCCCTTCTCAAACACCAAGGTAAATTCTCGGTCTGCATCCAAAATACGTGCATCTAATTCTGGCAAAATATTAGCAAACTCGCTTTTATGATTTTTTGAATAAGTCTCAATAACCTTGTTTGAAACTCCTTCAATTTCTTCTGTGTCCCACACAATTGGAGCCTCTAAGATGTTACCATGCACTTCTCCCCATGCCTGTAGGCGATGAAGCTGTGAAGCATTTGAAGTGTTTTTTGTATCAAATCTAGTAAATCCTTCATCTTCATCTCCTTCAGGTATGCCTTCAAATTTGTAATGAAGATAGAAACCAGGAAGTTCTACGCCTTGATACGGGCCTTCTGTAATTCCATAGGTAGAAATGAATTCAAGATGAGAATTTTCGTCTTTAGTTCCTTCATTATACGTTTTTGAAATAAAGACATAATTTTCATCTCGCTTTGCAATTCCTAATCCTCTTCCAGAGAATACTCCATTATACGGAGTCACCGTTTCTACTTCATCTCCATCATCATTCAGACGAATACGAAACTTCTTAGGCTCTTTCACATTCGGCTTGATGACTCGTTTGGCTTCTTTCGGAAGGGTATTCAACTTAATTCTGATGGAATATGTTCCATCGGGAAAGGCTTTAATGCTTCCATCTTTCAATTGCTGAATAGAAGTAAATTTGGCAGTTTCTTCTCCTGTAATAACTTCCACACATCCTGTCCACTTCTTCTTGTATTCTTCTTGGGGTCTAGTTTTCATTGTAGTCTGCGCCTCCTAGCGCAAGTCAAAATTAGGATTCGATAGTAAGTTCAGTAAGCGCTAATTGTTCATTAGAAAGTAATTTGGCTTCCTTCTCCGTAATGACACGTTTTACATTCATCCAGACAGGGACTTGAATAGGAATAACAATAAAATCTCCTGCGAGTTGAACCCTGTTTTCAAAATTCTCGTCATCTACTACCATAAACCTATACAAACTATTAAAAATATGAAAGTGTTCATCCAATAAATGATAATTCCCTACTAACGTCTTAAGCATCCCCACGATTTGTCTCTTCTCTGTAATTACTTTCATAAAGGACTCCACTGACATTCTGTAGTCAAAACTACTCTGCCATCATCTAACTTAATAATTTCAACTCCAGGTTCCTCCATATCATCACGAATAATTGTTCCCATTACAACATGGTCTGTATCATAGTGGAACATGACCTTAACTCGATTTCCAAGAAAATCACCCTGCTTTGGAAATGTGTTGTGCGTAATAGTTCTCTTGTTTCCCATTAGATTACTCCAAAATCAGACAGAAGCATCTCTGCATCCATGTCCATCATCAATAATTCATCTTCCGAAGGGTCTACCAAACTATCTACCCATTCATCACTCATATCAAATTCAGGAGGAGGACAGGAAACGAATGGGCGTCTGCAAACTACATATTCCATTCCAAAACTTCCAAAGTCACTTGGAATCATGTAGGAATGATTTTCTCCACTCAATCCAATAAGAGTTGAAACATATTTTCCGTGAATAAGGCAATAAGATACTTTATATTTCATTTTTTATCCTTTTGATTATTATAAATCAGGAAAATGAGAAGAATATGAAAATAAAATTAGACTTCCACATCAACTTTACGAATCGGATGTGTGATTGGGAAATCCGTGTTTGGTCGTATGTCGGGGATAGACTGTCCATTGGATTTCTTCTTGGTCGTTCGTGAGGGGATTTGTATCGTAATAACTTTTGGGACGTTCTTTATAATCCTGATAACTTTTCCGGTATCCATACCTATTCTCCAAAATTAAGTCTAGCAAACTGTTTATGATATAAACTTGCCGCATTATCATAAGCAATACCCGCATCGTTTATGTTGTTAAAAGTTCCTAAATAAATTCTATTTCCATTCACAGCTATCCTGGAAACCCATTTATTTCCACTTCTAGTAACACCTTTATATCCCGACGTATTGTGTTTTTGCTTTCCCTGATTATGAATATTTTCTGCATGTGTAGAAGAACGAAGATTTTTATCTGTATTGTTTAATGTGTCACCATCAACGTGGTCAGTTTTCATACCGTCAGGAGTATTATTTATGACTCTATGCATCCAAACAACTACCATCTTTGAGCCTACTTTTTCTGTTCTGCCAGCGTAAAATTTGTCAGGATACTTACTAGAAAACCTGATAGCTTTCCATTTCCACTGAGACAGATAATCAACCCACCCATCGTCCACCAAGGTAAACTTTCCACGAGTCAATTCTATGTGCTTCATTTCTTGTTCCTTCTTGATAATCTCGATAAGAAATCCAACTTCCATTTAAAAGTACGGATATAATTTGCGCGTGTTGCGCTCGAAAGCCTTGTTCAGTTTCAATTACCGTTCCAGATAATGCACATTTTACTAAAACAGAATCATGGAAAAAATACGATCTCAATTCAAAATTATCGGGAGTTTTAGTAAAATGAACTCCATGCAGAGTGTGTTCATTAGGCTCTCTATCTGCTTCCAATTCCCCCTTTTCATCCCAAGCAACGACATATCTTGGAGAAACTAACCAAATACATTCAGGATGGTTACAATGCCTTCGCAAAGCCTTATATCCATAAAAAGTTCCCTGCTCATCCTGCTCAGGTGTTTGGTAACTCCTAGGATAAACAGAACCTACATTTCCAATTATAGCGTGGGCTTTATATAATTCTTCTATCTTCTTTCTAAATTCTTCTTGATTCATATTTTTCCTCAAAAGTATTATAGTACATAGGTGGACAATTTAGATTAGTTTTGGATGAGAGTTTGGTGACAATATTAAAAGCATGCTTTTAATGGTGGGGCTTTAATAACACAGTGTCAACTAATACCAATCTCCTGAACGATTTTGTAATCTTTCTTCGGTAGGCAGATAAAAAGTTTCTACCTCCATACCCATATCTTCAAAATATCCAAAGCCTTTGAACGTTACAGTTATAAAAATCGTTTGATTTTCTACTCTCGGTTCAAAATCACAGCCAGCTTTGAGTAAAGCTAAAAGTTCACCTACTTGACGTTGAGCATCAGAAGAATCTCTATCATACCAATCCTCCTGCTTTACAAACGAACGATTACATAAATCAATCAAATAATTTCTATCCATTTTTATCTCCTTTGGCTTTAATAGTATAAATCTTCTACATTAATCTAAGATGAGTTTTCTCCATCAACTTCCTTATAATTAAATACAAGATTTACTAAAGAGTCCAAAATAATATGGGGAAGATTATTTTGTGGGATTCCATTTATGTAAACTTAGCCCCTCAGAAATATTCCTATCTCTGCTAACCTGCTTTACACGAGGGATGGCACGTCTTAGTTGAGCCTCTCATGGTTTCCTCCGGCAAATGCCGCGTGGCGTATCTATCATCTAAGATTGTTATTCTTCTATTACCTGATTTTGTGCGGTTAA
>Ga0070698_100006339_pt1 | contig 12848 bp, 6 predicted proteins | sample KBSK1502metaG_FD_65477 | JGI IMG/M metagenome (GOLD analysis project Ga0070698, IMG submission 65477) | Corn, switchgrass and miscanthus rhizosphere microbial communities from Kellogg Biological Station, Michigan, USA - KBS K1-50-2 metaG | ecosystem: Host-associated > Plants > Roots >... | reverse complement strand
GGCAGATCGGGCGCAAGCCACTCCGCTTTGGCGCACGCTGCGAGTCCTCTCTCGACGAACTTCGGGTCGGGGATGCGGAATTCGTGCATGCCGCCAAAGACATGGGCGATGCCCGCGTGCGCAAGCGCGAAATTGGGATCTTGCTTGATCGCTTCTTCGTACATCGCGAGCGCGTACTCAAATTGGCGCTGGCGAAGATAATTTCGGCCACGGAGGAAAAAGTCATAAGCCTGCGGATTAACCGTGGACTTGCGCGCGATGCCTTTCTCTTCCTGCGGCGATAGCGTGATTTCAAGCGCTTTCGCGATACTCAAAGAGATCTCCTCTTGGATCGCGAAAACATCTTCCATGTGGCGATCATAGCGTTCGGCCCAGACGGAGTGGCGCGTGGAACTTTCAACGAGCTGCGTGGTGATGCGCAGGCGATTTCCTGCGCGGCGAATAGAGCCTTCCAACACGTACATGGCGCCAAGCTTTTCGCCCACTTCGGGAGCGGTAACGGGTTTATCCCGGAACTCCAGCATTTCCGAGCGCGGGAAAATCTCGAGCCGCGCAATCTTGGAGAGTTCGGTAACAATGTCCTCGGTCATGCCATCGCGGAAATACTCGTCTTCTTTGGCGCCGCTCAAATTTTCGAAATACAATACCGCCACGGTTTTCTTTTTGGGAGCCTGGCGGGCCTGCGTGCGGGATGCGCCGAATGCACCGGCCTGAACAAGGTCGGCGCTGCGGACCGCGGAATCGAGGCGCCCTGAGGAATCGAGATCCCGCTTGAGGCGTTTAAGATCGGCGCGAAGCTCCGCCGCGCTCTGGCTGCGTAAATCGCGGTCTTTTTCAAGCGCTTTGCCGACGATTCGTTCCAAATCGGCGGGCACCCTGGAATTGTGCTTGGAAATGGGCTCAGGCATTTCGTTCAAGATGCGATGAAAGATCACCGCGGAGGTATTTCCTCCGAAAGGTTGAGTTCCGGCGGCGGCTTCATAGAGGACGACTCCGAAGGAGAAGAGGTCCGTGCGGGCGTCGAGCTCTTCGGCACGAGCTTGCTCTGGCGACATATAGGAGATGGTGCCGAGCGAACTGCCGGGACTGGTGAGGTCGTTACCAGGGGAATCCAAGGTAGCTCTAGAAGCGGGATCAAACGCGTGCGTTGAACCCTCGGACGCGCTGAGCGCGAGAACTTTTGCAAGGCCGAAATCGAGGATCTTCGAGTGACCGCGCGAGGTCACAAATATGTTGGCTGGCTTGATGTCGCGATGGATGATGCCCTTGGTGTGGGCGGCGTCGAGAGCGTCGGCGATTTCGATCGCGAGGGTCAGAAGAGTTTCGGTGTCGAGGGGCCGGCCGGAAATCTTGTGCTTGAGCGTTGTTCCTTCGAGGCACTCCATCGCGATGAACGCGCGTCCTTCATTTTCGCCGATATCGTAAATCGTGCAGATGTTGGGATGATTCAGCGTGGAAGCAGCCTGTGCTTCGCGCCGGAACCGGCTAAGCGCCTGGGGATTTTGCGACAAGTTTTCTGGAAGAAATTTGAGGGCCACAGAACGGCCGAGGCGAATATCTTCGGCCTTGAACACGACGCCCATACCGCCGCCGCCGAGTTTTTCGAGGATGCGGTAGTGGGAAATCGTCGAGCCGAGAAAAGTGTTCGGGGCCGCCATCGCTGCGTATTTTAGGTTTGCGGAGCGAAACAAGTCAAACCGGTCGCAAAACCTGCGCCGATCGCTCTCCGCTACTTCTCCGAACTTCGCAAGGTTGCTGATTTATAGTAAGGTAGCGCACACGAGGAAGTACGATGAAGCCGGCAGGACTCCTCATTCCAGCACTGATCCTGGTCGCGTCGGATACCTATGTCGGTTTGCAGGGCAAACCGCGGCCGCCCGCGTCCGTGGAGGAATCCAGGTCGGATCAAGCAAAGACACATCGGTTGCGAGGTACCCGCTCCCTGTGCGCACAAGGCTCAAGAATGGAAAAATCACCGACGGAGAAAACCGGCAATCGGATGTGCTTTTCAAGCGGAACGGCGCATGGAAAATTGCGCTTTTTCGCTATTCGGCAGCGCAAAAAAAATGGCTGAGGACAGGAAAGCCTTGACACTAACCGACCAGCTGCTACAAACCTCGGAACGCAGGGGAATCTATGGGTGAACGCCACGACCGAAAGCTCGGGATGGACCGGAACATTACGCGTCGGGACTTTTTGAACGGGATTGCCGTGGGAACCGGCGGAGCGATGGCTGAGTCCATAGTTCCCGGGTTTCCCTGGGACGCTCTGAACTCTTCCACTGCGCCGCAGGATCGACCCGGATACTATCCCCCGGCGCTTACAGGGCTTCGCGGCAGCCACGAGGGCTCATTTGAAGCAGCGCACGACGTGCGCGACGGAAAGTTTCCCAAAGGAAATGCGGCGCCACTCGACACCAAGGAGTACTACGACCTGGTGATTGTTGGCGGTGGAATCAGCGGGCTTGCCGCTGCCTACTTCTGGCGTGCGAAAGATGCGAAAGCGCGCATTCTGATCCTGGACAATCATGATGATTTTGGCGGCCACTCGAAGCGCAATGAATTGGCTGGAAACGGCCGCATACTTCTCGCTAATGGCGGAACCTGGGCAATTGAGTCGCCCTTTCCATATAGCAAGGTGGCACGGGGACTGATGGACGAGTTGGGAATCGATCCCGCGGGACTCGCGAAAAAGTGCTATCGCAGCGATGTTTATAAGAATCTGGGGAACGCAGTCTTCTTTGACCAGCAGACGTTTGGCGCGGACCGCCTCGTTGCGCGCCCACCAGCTGGTCGGATGGGCGGTGGCGGCGTCGCGGAATGGAAAGCCTTTCTCGGCAAGACACCGCTTTCAGAAGAGGTGCAGCAAGATATTCTGCGAGTCGAAACTGACGCCGTCGATTACTTCCCGGGGCTGAGCTCGGAGCAGAAGAAGGATAAGCTGTCGCGCATGAGCTACAAGAATTACTTGCTTAACGTAGTGAAGGTACATCCTGAAACAATTCCGTTTTACCAAACTCAGACCCACGGACTCTTCGGAGTTGGAATTGACGCGGTTCCCGCCCTGGATTGCTGGGTGCTCCTTCAACCGGGATTTAAAGGTTTGCAGCTCGCGCCGGGTCCGCATCCGCGCATGGGTTATACGCCGATGGGCTTCGCATCGCCAAAGGAATCCTACGAATTTCATTTTCCGGACGGAAATGCCACGATCGCGAGAATGCTGGTCCGAAAAATGATCCCCACCTCCGCACCCGGTCACGATGCAGAGGACATCGTCACCGCAAAGTTCCGTTACGCGCAGCTTGACAAGTCGGAGTCGCCCGTCCGAATTCGCCTCGGCAGTATTGTCGTTGCCGCGCATCATGCTGGTAATCCCGCGGAAGCAAAACAGGCCGACGTGGTTTACCTACGTGACGGAAAGCTGTGCGCGGTACACGGAAGAAGCGTCATCATGGCGTGCTGGAACATGATGATTCCGTATCTCTGTGCGGAGCTCCCCGAAAAGCAGAAAGAGGCTTTACGTTATGGCGTGAAAGTACCGCTGGTGTACACCGCGGTCGCAATCCGGAACTGGAAGGCGTTCGAAAAGCTCGGTGTGCAGAATGTGGCTTGTCCGGGCATGTATCACCATCAGATGAATCTTGATCTTTGCGTGGACATTGGCGGATACGAGTCGCCTAAAAGGCCCGACGAGCCCATTCTGGTCCGCATGGAACGCACCCCGTGTCTTCCGGGTCTGCCGGAGCGCGATCAGCACCGCGCGGGCCGCGGTGATCTGCTGTCCACTCCGTTCGAAACGTTTGAGCGAAATATTCGTGACCAACTCGCGCGCGTACTTGCTGATGGAGGGTTCGATCCCGTGCGGGACATTACCGCCATCACCGTCAATCGCTGGCCGCATGGATACGCCTATGAATACAATTTTCTTTTCGATCCGGAATGGCCCAAAGGCGAGAGTCCCTGCGAAATGGGGCGCAAACGCTTTGGCCGAATTGCGATCGCGAATTCCGATGCCGGCGCTGCCGCATACACGGATCAAGCAATAGACCAGGCGTGGCGCGCGGTCGAGGAGCTGCTCTCGGCTTGAGAAGCAATCGTCCCCGGCGCGGACCGCATCCCTAAAAAAAAATGACCAACGAAAACAGCGGCGGACTTACGGATCGTGAACTCGGAATGGATCGCGCCATTCCGCGACGAGATTTTCTGAATGGCGCCGCGATGACCATCGGCGCCGCCGTCATACCGGGCGCGCTTTGCGCCCATCGAACAAATTCCGATGAGCCGCAAAATCAGACCGGCTATAATCCGCCGATTTCGACCGGTCTCCGCGGCAGCCATCCAGGATCGTTTGAAATCGCTCACGACTTGCGTGACGGGACATTTTGGAAGAATGCGCCCGTTCCTGAAGTCCTCTCCGAGAAATACGATTTGATCGTCGTCGGCGGCGGAATCAGCGGCCTTGCCGCGGCTTATTTCTACAGGGAACGCGCAGGCTCAGGCGCCAGGATTCTTATCCTCGAAAATCACGATGACTTCGGCGGCCATGCCAAGCGCAACGAATTTCACCTCGGCGGGAAAATGCACCTTCTCAACGGCGGCACCATGCTGATTGACAGTCCAACCCCGTACAGCACGGAAGCCGCGGGCCTGATGAGGAAGCTGGGCATCGACGCTACTGCACTCGACAAGAAATGCGTCGACCACGGTCTCTACAAATCGCTTGGACTTGGGACGGGAATCTTCTTCGACAAAGAAACCTTCGGCGAGGACCGCTTGGTTGCCGGTGCCACCGATGAAGAAGAAAATTCCGAAGAAGCCCGGGATTCGGCCAAGCTCGAAGAATTCTTGAAGAAAACCCCGCTCAGCGAAACCGTGCGGCGCGACATCCTCCGCATAGAGCGAGCGAAAATCGATTATTTGCCGGGTTTGACTTCCACGGAGAAAAAAGACCGCCTCTCACGCATCAGCTACAAGGACTTTCTGCTTAACGTCGCCAGGGTAGACCGGGGCGTCATCCCCTTTTATCAAACGCGCACGAACGGCGAGTGGGGAGTTGGAATCGACGCTGAGCCCGCGCTTGATTGTTGGGCGCTGGGGCTGCCGGGATTTCACGGACTGCAACTTGAGCCCGGCGCCGCTCCGCGCATGAGCTATTCCGCCGCCGGATACGCAAACGGCGGATCCGATCGATTTCACTTTCCGGATGGAAACGCCTCGATCGCACGTCTGCTCGTTCGCGCGCTGGTCCCCACGGCCATTCCCGGGAATTCCGTCGAGGACATCGTTACCGCGCCGGTCCACTACGATCGTCTTGATGCGGGCCCGTCGTGCATTCGGATCCGCCTCAACAGCACAGTCATTCGCGTTCGCAACGTTGCCGGGCCACAGGCTGCGCGGGAGGTGGAAGTCACATATGCCAGCGGCAAGCGAGTCTTTTCTGTGCGCTCGGGCGCGTGTTTACTGGCTTGCTGAAACATGACCATTCCGTATTTGTGCCCCGATCTGCCGGATAAGCAAAAAGAAGCTTTGCACTATCTTGTAAAAGTTCCGCTCGTTTATACAAGCGTCGGCTTGCGCAACTGGATCCCTTTCCAAAAACTCGGGGTTTCGCATATCCACGCGCCCGGAGCTTACTGGACTTCTGTCAGTCTCAACTGGCCGGTGAATATCGGCGACTACCATAGTCCGCGGTCTCCGGAGGAGCCAATCCTTCTGCACTTAAGTCGAACGCCCTGCAAACCTGGCCTTGCGGCACGCGAGCAACACAAGGCTGGACGGATGGAGTTGTCAATCACTCCGTTCGAAATGTTTGAACGCAAGATTCGCGATCAACTGACTCGAATGCTTGCTGCGGGCGGATTCGATCCGGCCGTCGACATCGAAGCCGTCACGGTAAATCGTTGGCCGCATGGATACGGCTATGAATACAACCCGCTGTTTGATTCGGAATGGCCAGAAGGGCAGCAGCCTCACGTGCTTGGTCGTAAGCGATTCGGAAGAATCGCGATTGCCAACAGCGATTCCGGCGCGACCGCGTATACCGACGTAGCGATCGATCAGGCCTCGCGTGCGGTCAACGAACTTCTGACCGCGTAGCCGGGCCTTTACTCCAGTGTGAATGTGACAAACTGCAATTTTCCCTCACGCTGAATCTGCAATACAATCGGGGCGCCCGAGGGCGACCCTTTCAACGCGGCGCGCAAACGGTCGAGCGTCGTCATGGGCTGGCCGTTCATGCTTCGAATCACGTCGCCCGCGGTGAGTGGGACCTCCCCAGCGGTGCCCGCGGCGCGCGCCGCCACAATAATTCCGTACGGATCACGAAGGTCATCGATCATTGAGGCGATATTCTTATCGATTTCCACCGCCAGAATGCCGAGTTGCGGCACAAGATTCTTTTCCGGATCCGCGAGCGCGGATACCTGGTCCATCTCATGCGGCCGTTCCTTGAGAGGGATATCGAAGCTCATCTGCGTTGCGCCACGCAAAATCCCAAGATGTACTTTCTCCCCCGCTTCGCGCGAGAGCACGTGGAACGATACGTAGGGCAAGTTGTCCGCGTTTCGTCCATCAATGGTCAGCAGGATGTCGCCGACGCGCATGCCGGCAGCCTCCGCAGGACCGCCAGGAGTAACATCGGAAATGATGACGCCGTAATTTCGCGGAAGGGTCAGGGCCTGGGCCATTTCCGGGGAAATTGTCTGGAGTTGAATGCCGATTTCCGGCCGGTGCAAGTGTCCGTACTTGCGCAGTTGCTCGTACACAACCCGTACCACGCCACACGGTATCGCAAAACCAAGTCCCTCGTTCCCGCCCGACTGCGACAGAATGAATGTATTTACCCCGACGACCTCGCCGCTGCCGTTCACCAGCGGGCCGCCGGAGTTCCCCGGATTAATGGGAGCGTCGGTCTGGACATAAACCATTGGCGAGTCGGGATCAGTCTGGCGGGCAACCGCAGAAATAACACCATGTGTGACGCTGTTGCGAAGTCCTTGCGGGCTGCCAAGCGCGAAAACAGTTTCCCCTTGCCGCAGATTGCGGTAATTGGCGACCGGCAAGGCGGTCAGCTTCACGCCATCTACTTTCAACAATGCAAGATCAATTTCGCGCGAAACTCCAATGATACGGGCGGGCAGCACCGCGATTTTCGATTCCAGCGCCGTGGCAAGCGAACCGGCTGCCTCCGCTGGAGGCAACGCGACTTGCACACGTTGCGCGCCGTTGACGACATGTGCGTTTGTTAGAATGTATCCGCTGGCGTCGACTACAAATCCCGAGCCGATGGCCTTCTGCTTTCCGATCACGACGCCGGCGTTGCCACGGTCGCCTTCAGAGACCGTCCTGTATCCAGTTACCGTAATCTGGACCACGCTCGGCGAAACTCTTCGCAGCAGCGCATCCACGGACTCATCCCAGCGCCGCATCGGATCGCTTTCGGCCTGGGCTCGTGCGTTGGGCGCCCTCACGCTGAACGCGACGAGTGTCATGAACGTGATCGCCGTTAATTTTTTCATTCCGTTCCACCTCTTACCGCGTTTTGCGCCAACACCTGCCGACAGTTTGACACCGTCAGCGCTCGAATAGATACATTTACAATATAACTTCGATCCATTTTGAGTGGTGCACTCTCATTTGCCGGCGACATAACTTCCGAACGCAACTGGCGGCCGGGGTGACCTGCCTGTAGGCGACTTCGGGATATGCGTTACAGTACCATCGCCACCGCTGTTAAGCTGATACGGTTGTGGAGGAATAAGAAAGAGGCTTTTTCTCGCCGAGGTTCGAGTTCATGCCCAGACTTCAGACGACTGAAGACGTCCGCCTCGAAAATAATCGCACGCGCAACGAATATTGGAAGCGTTGGGGTCCTTACCTTTCGGAACGTCAGTGGGGAACCGTGCGCGAAGACTACAGTCGGGGCGGCACCGCATGGGAGTCTTTTCCCCACGACCACGCGCGCTCCCGCGCCTACCGCTGGGGCGAAGATGGCATTGCCGGCATCAGCGACCGCCATCAGATGATCTGTTTTGCGCTCGCTCTTTGGAATGGCCGCGACCCGATCCTGAAAGAGCGGCTTTTTGGTCTGACGGGGAACGAAGGCAATCACGGCGAGGACGTGAAGGAATGCTATTTCTATTTGGACTCCACGCCTACGCACAGTTACATGAAGATGCTTTACAAGTATCCGCAGGCCGAGTTTCCGTATAAGACGCTGGCAGACGAAAATCGCCGGCGTGGCCGCAGCGAACCGGAGTTCGAGCTCTACGACACCGGAGTGTTTCAAGAAAACCGCTATTTCGATGTTTTCGTCGAGTACGCGAAGGGCAGTGATGAGGATATTTTCATTCGCATCACCGCCTGGAACCGAGGGCCAGACGCCGCGACGCTGCACCTGCTGCCCACGCTTTGGTTTCGCAATACTTGGTCTTGGGGGACAGATTTGCGCCGTCCGGTCATTCGCAGGGCGACGCCCCTGAACGGAGTTCTCTCCGCTGAGTTGCAACATTGGCAATACGGAAAGCGCTGGCTCCTTGCGGCCGGCCAGCCCGAGCTGCTTTTCACGGAAAACGAGACGAACAATGCGAGACTGTTTAACGGCCACAACCGGTCGTCATACGTGAAAGATGCGTTCCACGAATATGTGATTCGCCAGAATAAGTCCGCAGTGAATCCCGACCAAACCGGCACGAAAATGGCGGCGCGCTATGTTCTCGACTTGGCGGCCGGCCAATCCGCAACACTGAAACTGCGTCTCACGGACCTCGAACCCCTCGGCAGCATGGACAGCAATGCGACCGGTGTTGGCACAATCTCCTCGCCAGCCCACCAGGAACGCGCCGCCGAAGTTCCCGGGACAAATGATTTCGGTGCCGGCTTCGACAGACTGTTCGACCTTCGCGAGAATGAAGCCGACGAGTTCTATAATTCGCGCATTCCGCAGCAACTTTCCAACGATGCGAAAAACGTTATGCGTCAGGCCTATGCCGGAATGCTGTGGTCAAAGCAGTTCTACCACTATGATGTGAAAACTTGGCTCCAAGGCGACCCCGCCGGGCCCACTCCTCCAAAAGAACGGCTGCACGGGAGAAACAAGGATTGGACGCATCTCTACAACGACGACATCATTTCGATGCCTGACAAGTGGGAATATCCGTGGTACGCAGCGTGGGATCTTGCATTCCACTGCATTCCGCTTGCGATCGTCGATCCTGACTACGCAAAGGATCAGCTCATCCTGCTTTTGCGCGAATGGTATATGCATCCGAACGGACAACTTCCTGCGTATGAGTGGGCCTTTGGCGATGTCAATCCGCCTGTTCATGCCTGGGCTGCCTGGCGCGTCTACAAAATCGAGCGGCGCGTTCGCGGTGTGGCTGATCGCGGCTTTCTGGAAAAAGTGTTTCACAAGCTGCTCTTGAATTTCACATGGTGGGTGAATCGAAAAGATCCGGACGGCGCCAATATTTTCCAAGGTGGTTTTCTGGGTCTCGACAACATAGGGGTGTTTGACCGTTCCGCCCCGCTACCAACGGGTGGACACCTTGAGCAGTCCGATGGCACAAGCTGGATGGGGATGTATTGCCTGAACATGCTGGCCATCGCGCTCGAACTTGCGAAGGATGACCCGGCTTATGAGGACGTCGCCAGTAAATTTTTCGAGCATTTTGTTTACATTGCGCGCGCCATGAACGATTTTGGCTCCGAGGGTGTTTCGCTGTGGGACGAGGAGGACGGTTTCTATTACGACGTCCTGCATCTCCCGAACGGCGAAGAACATTTCCTAAAAATTCGTTCCATGGTGGGCCTTATTCCGCTGTTCGCCGTGGAGACGCTGGAACCGGAAATTATTGACCGGCTTCCCGGCTTCAAGCGCCGCATGCAATGGTTCATCGACAACCATCCGGATGTGCCGGAGCATATTGAAATGACACAGCGTTCAGCGCGCGGAGTTCGGAGATTGCTGTCATTGGTCAATCGGAAGCAGCTGAAGCGGGTATTGTCCCGCATGCTCGACGAGACGGAATTTCTCTCTTCATACGGCATTCGCGCGCTTTCGCGGTACCACCAGGACCATCCGTATGAAGTCTTCGTGAACGGCAACGTCAGCCGCGTGGACTATGAGCCGGCGGAGTCCACGACGGGTGTCTTTGGCGGCAACTCCAATTGGCGCGGCCCGATCTGGATGCCAGTGAACTACCTGCTCATCGAATCGTTGCAGAAATTTCACCACTACTACGGCGAAGATTTCCAGGTTCCTTGCCCCGCGCGTTCGAACCGCAACTCTGATTTGTGGCAAGTGGCAAGTGAGATCTCGCGCCGGCTCGGCCATATTTTCGTGCGTGGAAAGGACGGCCGGCGTCCGGTTGCCGGTGCGCTCGAGCACTTTCAGTGCGACCCTCACTGGCGGGACCTGATTCTGTTCCACGAATATTTTCACGGTGACAATGGCGCGGGAATTGGCGCGAATCACCAGACCGGCTGGACAGGGCTGGTCGCCAAGCTGCTTGAGCAGAGCGGAGAGTAAGGCGGGAATGCGTGCGCCCCGGAAATCTCGCAAGGAAGGAACTCCGCCGGCAAAGCGCTCGCTGGCTACACTCAGCCCGCGGAAAGAGAAGAACGACGCTGCAATTTCAATCGCGCCGGAAGTCTCAAACGACCTTGCCTTGGCTGAACAGCGCGAGTGGCTGGTTACCAATGGCATCGGCGGATTCGCCTCCGGCACGGTCGCTGGTTCGGCCACGCGGCGCTATCACGGCCTGTTGATCGCCGCATTGAATCCTCCCTCCGGGCGGACCCTTCTCGTAGCCGGCCTCGACGAGCTCGCGAGAATCGACGGAAAAACACAGTCTCTTGCCACGCACCGGTGGGCAAGCAGAGCCATTGCGCCTGAAGGTTATCTCGCGATACGGAACTTTCAGCTCGAAGGGAAAATCCCTGTCTGGACATATCAGCTCGGAAGCACGCTCATCGAGAAGCGCATTTGGATGCAGTATGGCGAGAACACGACTTTCGTTCGGTACGCCGTGGTCGAAGCTCAAACGGTCGTCTCTCTCGATTTGAAGGCCTTGGTCAACTACCGCGATTTTCATTCGGCAACACACGCCGGCGATTGGCGAATGCGGGTCGAGGCTATCGAGAATGGCGTTTGCGTGACCGCCTTTGACGGAGCCGCGCCATTCTACTTGAGGTCCACTCGAGCGCGGTGCGAGCCGCAACACATCTGGTATCGCGACTTTTTCTTCTCTCGTGAAAACGAGCGCGGGCTCGACGACCGAGAAGATCAACTCTATGCGGCGCTGTTTCGCGCGGAACTCGAAAAGGGGCAAACCGTCACGATCGTTCTCTCGACCGTTAAAGAGATCGACCATGAGGGTGAAGCAGCCATGAAGGAGGAAGGGAAGCGGCAAGGCAAGATCCTGGCTTTAGCAGCGGAGCTGACACGGACTCCCTCCCGCCGAGAAACCCGGCCCTGGCTTTCCCAGCTTGTTCTGGCAGCCGATCAGTTCCTCGTAAAGAGGTCGCTGCCGGGCCAGGCCTCGGGAAAAACCATCATTGCTGGCTACCACTGGTTTAGCGATTGGGGGCGCGACACGATGATCGCCCTTCCTGGGCTTGCCTTGTCCACCGGTCGCGCAGACATCGCGCGCCAAATCCTTCTGGCGTTCTCACGGTTTGTGGACGGCGGGATGCTCCCGAACAATTTCCCGGACTCCGGCGCGGCGCCAGAATACAACTCGATGGATGCCACGCTGTGGTATTTTGAAGCCGTGCGCCAGTACTTCGCCGCCACAAGAGACTCGGAAACGCTGAAAAGACTCTTTCCGATTCTCGCGAAGATTGTCGCCGCGCTCGTGAAGGGGACTCGCTACAACATTCACGCCGATCCCGCGGACGGGTTTCTCTATGGAGGCGGCCCCGGCGTGCAACTGACTTGGATGGACGCAAAGATCGGCGACTGGGTTGTTACGCCGCGCACTGGAAAACCTGTTGAGATCAATGCACTCTGGATCAACGCGCTCGAAAATATGTCGCAATTAGCAAAGATTCTGGGCTTGTCCGCGGATGTTTACGAGCAGCTCTCCCTCAAGGCCAAGTCCAGCTTCGCCAAATTTTGGAACTCGCAACGGCATTGTTGTTTTGACGTAATCGATTCACCCAGTATGGGTAGCGATTCCACGCTGCGTCCGAATCAAATTTTTGCCGTGTCGCTCAACGTGAGCCCGCTTTCATCCGAGCAGCAAAAGGCGGTCGTTGATGTTTGCGCATCTCAGCTTCTAACCCCCTTTGGTCTGCGAAGCCTTGCACCCTCTGAACGCGGCTACACCGGCGTGTATTCGGGCGGACCGCGGGAGCGCGATGCGGTCTATCACCAAGGCTCAGTTTGGGGCTGGTTGCTGGGACCATTTGCGTTGGCGCACTACCGGGTGTACAAGGACCGCACTGCTGCTCTCGATCTTCTGGAGCCGCTTGCGAGATCGATCGATTCCTATGGCCTCGGAACGCTTGCTGAAATCTTTGACGGCGACCCGCCGCACCGTCCGAACGGTTGCATTGCCCAGGCTTGGACGGTTGGCGAAATTCTTCGCGCCTGGACGGAACTTCATGCACAACCGAATTGGTTTTGAAATCCTCCCCCGCCTAAAGTCGGGGGATTCCTACTGGTTCTAGGCTTTCGCATAGATACCTTCGGTGGGTTCCTGACACGACGGGCTTACATCACCCGAAGATGACGAACAGGCTAGCAAGGCGAGACCCGCCTCTCTGATATTTACGGCACCGACCCAATCCGCATTCGCCGAGAATCCGCACGATACACAAACGAACTTCGCTTGCGTCTTGCGGTTC
>Ga0070698_100006338_pt1 | contig 12850 bp, 13 predicted proteins | sample KBSK1502metaG_FD_65477 | JGI IMG/M metagenome (GOLD analysis project Ga0070698, IMG submission 65477) | Corn, switchgrass and miscanthus rhizosphere microbial communities from Kellogg Biological Station, Michigan, USA - KBS K1-50-2 metaG | ecosystem: Host-associated > Plants > Roots >... | reverse complement strand
CGGTCGGGAGCTCACCGCCGAGGACGTCAAGTACACGTACGAGCGCTTCCTCACCATCAAGGGCAATGGCAACCGGCCCGTGCTCGAGATGGTGGATCGCATCGAGGCGGCGGATCGCTACACCGTGAAGTTCATCCTGTCCGAGCCGTTCGCATGGTTCATGGACGCCCTCGCCGCCACGTCGGCGTGGATCATCGCGAGGGAGGCGGTGGAGAAGTTCGGCGATCTCAAGAAAGCGGAGGCGGCGATCGGCACCGGCCCGTTCATGCTCGAGCGCCACGAGCCCAACGTGCGCATGACCTTCGTCCGCAACCCCCACTATTTCGTGCAGGGCCTCCCGTACGTGGACGGGGTCGATCTCACCATCGATGCCGACCCGGCCTCGCGCTTCTCGGGTTGGCTGTCGGGAAAGTACGACTTCGGGCCCGAGTACCAGCAGGTCGTCCGGCGCACGGACCTCGACATCGCCCGGCCCCGCAAGCCCGGCCTCCAGACGGCGGAGTACGTCTGGTTCACGGGAGGCTACACCGCGGTCAAGCTGGACCAGGAGCCCTTCAAGGATGTGCGCGTGCGCCGGGCCATGGGGCGCGCGAGCAACTGGCGGGAGTTCCTCGAGTCGAGCCCGCACGCCCTTGGCCAGGGCGCCCCCAACATGGCGGTGCCCGCGGCCGCAGCGGAGTGGGCCATCCCGCTCGCCGAGCTGACGCCCGAGGGACGCGAGCTCTACGAGCAGGACATTCCGGCCGCGCGGCGGCTCCTCGCCCAGGCCGGCTATCCCAATGGGTTCAAGGTGCCGTGCGAGAGCACGGCCGGCTACGGTCCCGACTACGTGGACCGCATGAGCATCGCGCTCAAGAACTACAAGGCGGCGGGGATCGACACCGACCTCAAGCTCAAGGAGTACGGCGCCTACATCTCCAGCACGATCTACGGCAAGTTCGACAAGATGTCGTTCGGGCTGCGGGGGGCCTGGATCGACCCGGACGCTTACCTGTACCGGGCCTTGATGCCGGGCCAGCCGCTCAACTCGGCCGGGGTGAACGACCCCAAGCTCACCGAGATGCTCTTGCTCCAGCGGCGCACCTTCGACGAGAAGAAACGCCGCGATCTCGTCTTCGACATCCAGCGCCACGCGGCACACCACGCCTACTATCTCTACGACGCCTCGCAGAAGGTCGTGTCGGCGTGGGAGCCCTACGTGAAGAACTACGGGCCGAACAACGGCTTCGACTACGGCGGGCGCATGGTAGCCGTCTGGCTCGACCGGTAGCCCGACGTCCACCGGAAAGGACATCACCATGACCGCGACCAAAGGCTTTGTCGTACCCGCGGGCGGCGGGAAGCATCTCGACATGACGGCGCCCGGCCGCTTCGCCGCCTTGAAGCTCGTCGGCCACGAGACCAATGAAAGCATCATGCTCTTCGAGGAAACCCTGCCCGTCGGCACCAAGAGCCTCTTCCATCTGCACCGCGACAGCGACGAGGTCGCGTGGGTGCTCGCCGGCGAGATCACCTTCAAGATCGGCGACGAGATTGCCGTCGGCGGGCCCGGCACCTGCGCGTTCTTCCCGCGCAACGTCCCGCATGCCTGGAAGAGCAGCGGCCGCGAGACCGGCCGCGTCCTGTTCATGTACACCCCGGCCTCCGCCGGCGGCTACGTCGAGGAGCTGCTGGAACGCCGACCGCTCAACGACGACGAGCGCAAGGAGCTCCGCGAGCGCTACCGGTGGGAAGTCGTCGGTCCCAACCCGCTTTGAGGCTCCTCGCTCGGGCGGGGGCGGGCTAGAGCTTCATGGAGGAGCCGCGAGAGCGTCTTCTGGGCCTCGTTCGCGGTTATCGGATCTCGCAATCGATCTACGTCGCGACCCGGCTCGGCATTCCCGACCTCCTGGCCGACGGCCCCCGGGAGGTCGACGACCTGGCGCAGGCGACGCGGTCTCATCCGGAAAACCTCCACCGGGTCCTGCTGTTCCTCGCCGGCGTGGGCGTGCTCGACAAGGTGGGCCCGCGGCGCTTCGCCCTGACCGAGCTGGCGGCCCCGTTGCGCACGGGCGTCCCGGGCTCTCTGCGGCCACCCATCCTGCTCCTGCTCGACGAATCCCACTGGCGACCATGGGGCCACCTGCTGCACACCGTGCAGACCGGGGAGACCGCGTTCGAGCACGCCCACGGAGCGGGCCTCTTCGACTACCTCGCCGCGCACCCCGACGTGGCGAGGGTGTTCAACGCGGCCATGAGCGGCAACTCGCCCGCCCACGCGAGCCTCGTCGCCGCGACCTACGACTTCTCCCGCATGAGCCTGGTGGTCGACGTCGGGGGCGGCCGCGGCCGGCTGCTCGCGGCGATCCTCGCGCGACACCCCCGCCTGCGCGGCATCCTATTCGAGCAGCCTCACGTCATCGAGGACGCGCGGGAGATCCTCGACGAGGCCGGCGTCGGCGCCCGCTGCGAGCTCGTCGGCGGCAGCTTCTTCGACGCGGTGCCGGCCGGCGGCGATGCCTACATCCTGCGCGGTATCATCCCGGGCTTCGAGGACGATCGGGCGGTTGCCATCCTCGAGAGCTGCCGTCGTGCGATGGGGTCGGGGGCCCGTGTCATCCTCGTGGAGCGCTACCTCGCCCCGGACTCCCGCGAGGCGCTTCCGGTTCTTTACTCCGACCTGGAGATGCTCGTCAACGTCGGAGGGCGGGAGCGGACGACCGACGAGTATGCCGCCCTCCTGGCGCGCAGCGGTCTCCGCCTCACCCGGACCATCTCTCTCGGGTCGGTCCCCGAGGCGGCGGGGCATCAGCTCATCGAGGCGTCTGCACCATGACCCTGGCGCACGGCACGGACCGGCTGGAGTCGGCGCGGCTCGTGCTGCGCCGGGTCGTGCCCGACGATCTGCCTTTCTTCACTCGCATCCATGCTCTCCCGGAAGTCGCGCAGCATCTCTACCCGGGCGGCCGGCCGCGCTCGCCCGAAGAGACGGCCGCATGGCTGCGGTACACGCTCGCGAGCTATGAGCAGCTCGCGCTCGGCTACCTCGCGGTCCTGCGCAAGGAAGACGGCGCGCTGATCGGCCGGTGCGGCCTGATGGACATGGTCGTCGAGCCCACCGCGCCTGAGCACCGGATTCGCCGGGGGTGGTTCGGGCGCGAAGACGCCCCGGCGGGCGTTCCGCTGACCTTCGAGTGTGAGCTCGGCTACACGCTCGACCCCGCCGTCTGGGGCCAGGGTTTCGCGACCGAGGCAGCGCGGTGCGTTCGCGACTACGCGCGCGACGTGCTGCGGCTGTCGTACGCGGTCTCGGCCATTCTTCCGCAGAACGCCCGCTCACGGCGCGTCGCCGAACGGTCGGGTGCGCGCGCCACGGAGCAGATGGAGGTGGTCGGTCTCACGTGGGATCGGTACGTGTGGCCGCTCGCGCCGGGCGGCTAGCGGAGGTCGACGCCGAACGTCTCCCGGAAACCACGCTTGCCCGCCGCGGTGACGGTCACCGCGCTGCTATCCTTCACCCGTTCGGTCCAGCCCAGATCGAAGCACCGCCTCGTAAGGGCGGCTCCTACCACGCCCGCGATGTGTGGCCGGCGTTCGGTCCAGTCGATGCACAACCGACAGAAGCGACGGCGCTTCGCCTTCGAGGTCGACAGGTCGACTCCGAACCCGGCGAGGAATCGGGAGCCCGCCCGCGTGATCTCGGCGGCCTCGTCGCCGACCGTGATGTATTCACGTGCGACCAAGGCCGCGGTGAGATCAACGCTGAGGCGGCCGGCCAGGTGGTCGTTGCAGATCCGGGCCACGCTCAGCTCGCGGCCCTCACGGGAGAGAGGCCGGTATCGCGGCCGGTGCTCGAGCGCAACCGCCATGATCCCCTCGAGCATCTCGGCGACCCGCGGCGACGCGAGGCGGAAATAGCGATACCGGCCGGCCCGCACCGGCGCCACCAGTCCGACCTCGGCGAGCTTCGCCAGATGCGTGCTGGCGGTCTGCCGCGTCACCCGCGCCGCGCAGGCCAGCTCGGTGGCGGTCAGAGCGCGGCCATCGAGAAGCGCCGACAGCATGGTCGCTCTCGCCGGCTCTCCGACCAGCCCCGCGATCTCGGCCATCAACGGCCCCGGCCCCGCAATCACAGGCGCAATGTAGCACCCGGTTCGGCGGCGCCTCAAGTTGCCCTAATAGGCGCTTCGATCACCGTCGAAGTGTTCATCGTCGCGTCCGACCATTTCGGAGGTAAGATCGCGGCCATTCCGAGCCCTGAGGAGGTGGCCATGCTAGAGGGGAAAACGCGCATCCCGCCGGTCGACGTCGAGACGCTCCCGGACGATCTGCGTGACACGCTGGAGGAACAGCGCAAGCTCCGGGGCGCGCCGCTCTATCCCTACCTCTTCTACGCGCGCAACCCGGCGTTCTTCCGCGCCGCGAAGGAGATGTGGTCCGCGCTCCAGCAAGGCGCGACGCGCGTGCCCGCCGCGCTGAGGGCCCTCCTCAACCGTCGCGTCGCCGGGTGGAACGGCTGCGAGTTCTGACAGGACGTCAATGCTGCCGTGGGCAGCCGGAACGGGGTCTCGACGGAGAAGATCGAAACGCTGCACGATTACGCGAAGAGCCCGCTCTTCAGCGAGGCCGAGAAGGTCGCGCTCGAATATGCCGACGCGATCACCGACACCCACCGCGACGTCGACGACGAGCTCTTCGCGCGGGTGCAACGGCACTACGACGACGACACCATCGCGGAGATGACGATGATCATCGCGTGGGAGAACGCGTCCTCCCGCTTCAACCGGGCGTTCCGCATCCCATCGCAAGGGTTCTGGAAGCGATGATCGACTCCATGACCTCGACGCCGTGACCATCGTGACGGCCGGCCGAGTGTTCCGGTATCGCGTGGGCGCGCAGGCCGGCTCCCACCTCGTGCTCCACCGATCCTGACGAGTCGCGGGCGCCGCGATGTCGGTCGGCCGCCTTTGCTTGACTGGGCGGCCGCGTGGCGCTAGGCTCGCCGTCATGAGTGCGAGGCGCGCGCTGGTCCTAGTGCTCCTCGTCTGCCTCTTCACCTTGACCCCGCTCGCCTATGCGAGCCCTCCTGACCCCACGTGGGTCGACGGTTTCTTCGACGACGACGACGGTGACGACATTGTCATCGCCATCTCTTGGGCAGCGTGGGCGGTCGAACTCGATCCGCTCGCCGTCGCCACGGCCCTCTTCGCGTCGGTCGCCCTCATCCCGGTCGGAGAGCCGGGGCTCGCCTCGATCGCCCCCCGGTCCGTCTTCCTGGGCCGGGCGCCGCCGGTAGCCTAAGCCCGTAGCCTCGCTCGTTGGCCAAGAGCCTCGTCTGTCGAGGCTCTCCGACAACCGTCGATCGCAGCTCGGACACCCGCACGGGGACCCGTGTCTTGCACGTGTCCTCTCGGGCCCGAGGGGGACTAGCTCATGACACAACCAAGCTTGGGCCGAGGCTGAGCATGTGCGGCATCGGCGGCGTCCTGATGAAGCACGGCTGCGCCGACCCGGGTCTCCTCGAACGCATGGCCGCGACCCTCGCGCATCGAGGCCCCGACGACCTGGGCATGCACGTGGCGGGGCCGCTCGGCATGGTCCAGACTCGGCTCTCGATCATCGATCTCGAGCACGGCCACCAGCCGCTCGTCGACGGGGCTCTGGCCCTCACCGCCAACGGGGAGATCTACAACTTCGTGGAGCTGCGCCGCAGCCTGGAAGCACGGGGGCGGCGCTTCGCGACCGCCTCGGACAGCGAGACGATCCTCCACACCTACGCGCTCGACGGCTGCGATGGGCTCCGCTCCCTGAACGGCATGTTCGCATTCGCGCTGTTCGACGCTCACGCGCGCGAGCTCGTCCTGGCGCGGGACCGTCTCGGCGTCAAGCCTCTCTACTACGCCCACCTCGACGATCGGCTGCTCTTCGCATCCGAGCTGAAGGCGCTGCTGGCGGTCTGGCCCCGTGAGCGGGAGATCGATCCCGGGGCCCTCCTGCAGTACCTGCAGAATCGCTTCAACACCGGGGAGACGAGCCTCGTGCGGGGCATCCGTCGCCTGCCGCCCGGGACCGCGCTGGTCGTCGATGCCGAGCTGAAGGTCCGCGAGCATCGCTACTGGTCACCCCTCGACGTGCGCCCCCGCCGGCTCGACTTCGACGAGGCCGTCGAAGAGTTCGAGCCGCTCTTCCGGCGGGTCATGCTGGAGCACCTGCGCGCCGACGTGCCGCACGGGCTGTTCCTCTCCAGCGGTGTCGACTCCGGTATCCTCCTCGCGATGGTCAGCGAGCTGACCGGCCGCCCGGTGCACACCTTCTCGGTGGGATACCGGGATCCGGCGATCGGAGACGAATTATCCGACGCGGCCGCGATCGCTCGGCGCTTCGGGGCCGACCACGTCGAGATCCGGCTCGAGCGCGACGAGGTCTTCCGGCGCCTCCCGCACACCGTCTGGTCCACCGACGACCTGCTGCACGACTACGCCTGCTTGCCCACGTCGTTCCTTGCCGAGCGGGCGGCCCGGGCCCTCAAGGTGGTCTTGACCGGGGAGGGCGGCGACGAGGTCTTTGCCGGCTACGGTCGCTATCGGCGGACTCTACCCCAGCGCTGGCTCAAGAACATGGTGGCGCCGGGCTCGGGCGGCTACCGCACCCGGGGTGAGTGGGGCTCCGCGTTGGTGCGGGACGTGCTGGGCCCCGAGCTGAGGGCGGCGGACGCAGCGCGCCGGGCGCCGGTGATCGCCGCGTGGCGGGCCACACCGTCCGACTGGAGCGACGTGACGCGCTGCCAGCACGCGGACCTCGTCACCTGGCTCCCCGACGAGCTGCTGGTCAAGACCGACCGGGTCTTGATGAGCTTCGGGCTCGAAGGCCGGGTCCCGTTCCTCGACCATCGCGTGGTCGAGTTCGGCCTGAGCCTGCCGGATTCGCTGAAGGTCGGCAGCCGGCAGGGAAAGCTGTTCCTCAAGCGGTGGGGCGAGCGTCGCGTGCCGCCCGCGCACCTCTGGCGACGGAAGCGCGGCTTCTACGTGCCGATGCGCGGATGGCTTCACGGCGCCTTCCTCGATCGCCTGGCCGTCCACCTCCCCGGTCACCCTGCGATCCGGCGCTGGTTCCGGGCCGGCGCGGTGGCCCGGCTGCTGCGGGAGCAGCAGGCCGGGGGCAATATGACCCACGCGATCTGGGGGCTCCTCCAGCTCGCGATCTGGCACCGCATCTTCATCGACGGGCACGTGCCTGGCCGGGACGAGGATCCGGTGGAGTGGATCACGTGAGCCTCTCACCCTCTCAGGTCGAGCGTCTGGCGCTGAGCCAGCCCGCGGTAGATGCCGTCCGGCCGCGCCATCAGCTCGGCGTGGCCGCCGACCTCCGCGATGCGGCCCTCGTGCACGACGACCACGCGGTCGGCGTGCTTGACGGTGGCCAGTCGATGGGCGATGAGCAGCACCGTCCGGCCTCGCATGAGGTCGGCCAGCGCCTGCTGGACGAGGAACTCGTTCTCGGCATCGAGGTCTGACGTGGCCTCGTCCAGGATCAGGATGGGCGGGTTCCGCAGGAACGCGCGCGCGATCGCGAGCCGCTGGGCCTGGCCCCCCGAGAGTCGGACCCCTCGTTCCCCCACCTGCGTCGCCAGGCCGTCGGGCAGTGCGCTGATGAACTCGGTCGCCTGGGCCATCCGCGCGGCCTCCTCGATCTCTTCCGGGGTCGCCCCCGGCTTGCCGTAGGCGATGTTGAAGCCGATCGTGTTCTGGAACAGAAAGGTATCCTGGCTCACGATGCCGACGAGGGCGCGAAGAGACTCCCCGGTCACCTCCCGCACGTCGTGCCCGTCGATCGTGATCCGCCCCGCGGAGACGTCGTGGAACCGCAGCAGGAGCTCCAGCAGCGTCGTCTTCCCGGCCCCGGACATGCCGACGAAGGCGACCAGCTCGCCCTTGGGCACGGTGAGCGAGATGTCGCGGAGCGCCCACTCCTCCGCCCCGGGATACCGGAACCCGGCCCCCTCGAACGCGATGCGGTCCGAGAACGTGTTCAGGGTGCGCGCACCGGGAACGTCCGCGATCGCGGCCGGCATGTCCAGGATCTCGAACACGCGCTCCACCGAGGAGATGGACTGCTGGATCGTGTTGAAGGTTCGAAACAGCTCCCGGACCGGACGATAGAGCAGCACCACCGCGGCGGTGAACGAGAAGAACTCTCCCGGCGTGAGCGATCCCGCGATCACCTGCGCGCCACCGTACCAGAGCGCCCCGATGATGCCGAAGGCGGCCAGGATCTCCATCAACGGCCCGGATAGCTCGTCGACCCGGACGTCCTTCAAGGCCAGCCGCACCCGCCGATCGTTGAGCGCGTCGAACCGGGATTGCTCGAGCTCCTCACGCCCGAAGGCCTTCACGATCTTGGTGCCGGTGAACGACTCCTGGAGGAGCACGGTCAGATCCCCCATCAACTCCTGCGCGCGGCGGTTGATCCGGTACAGCTTCCGCCCCAGCGCCCAGTTCACGATACCCACGAGCGGAAGCACGGAGGCCGCGATGAGGGCCAGCATCCGATCGCGGGTGAACATCACCACCAGCAACGCGATGCTCGTGCCCACCCGCCGCACGGTGTTCACGAGCACGACGGACGCCAGACCCGCGATGCGGTTCACGTCGATCACGACCCGCGCCCTGAGCTCCCCCGAATGGAACGACGCGAAGAACGAGAGCGGCATCCCCTGGATGTGGGTGTAGAGCTCGGCCCGGAGCCGGGCGATGACCCGCTCGCCGACGGACGCCATCAGGTACGATTCGCCGTAGCTGCCCAGGCCCTTGAGCACGTACGCCCCGAGCAGCGCGAGCGGTACCACGGTGAGCATCCGCAGATCTCGCTTCAGGAAGATCTCGTCCATGACCGGCTTCACCAGCCAGGCGATCAGCCCGCCGGCTGCCCCGACCCCGCAGGCGAGGAGCGCGCCGATGGCCACGGTGACCCAGTGCGGCTTCAGATAGGCGAGCAGGCGGCGGAGCGCCCGGTAGCGCCCTCCGCCCACCTCAGGACTCCTGGGACCACGCGATTTCAGCTGCAGACTCCGTTCTCGATGATTCACCGAGTCTACCAGGGTCGGCGGGGGTGGAGCAGTCGGCGCTCCAGGCCGGCCGGCCCCTTCTGGTATCCTGCCGGCAATGAGTGACTGGCCCGCGCGACAGCTGCTCCTGATGAGGGCTGGGGCGACTCTCGCGATCTTGCTGCTCTCGGGATGCGCGGCTGGGCGCCCCACGAACCTGGTCCGTCTCCGCGAGGGCTACGAGGTTCTCACCGCGCATTGCGAGGCCCGGGCACGGGAATCCTGTGTGCCCATCCGCGTGACCGGGGATCCGCACGACGAGGAGGCGTGGGGGTTCCGAGCACGGCCAGCGGCGGATGCCCTCTGGAGGGAGGCGGAGGTCTTCTACGCAGTGGGCAATCAGACGCGGTGCGACGAGGTGCGAGCGAGCCTGGGAACCCCGACGGAGGCGTGTTGGGGCCCGGTGTACTTCCGCCGGCAGTGAGCAACAACCCGAATTCGGAGGCGCACGCATGACGGTCCGCTTTCTCCTCTTCATCGTCCAGCTCGCGGCCGCCCTCTTCTCGCTGGCGGCCGCCACGCCCGCGCCGGCCGCCGAACCGATCCGCATCGGCTTCATGGCGCCCTTGAGCGGCCTCTTCGCCCAGGCGGGCAAGGACATGCTCGACGGCCTGCGCCTGGGGCTCGAGGAGGCGGGGTTTCAAGCCGGCGGCCGGCGGATCGAGTTGATCACGGAGGACGATGAGGGCAACAACTCGACCGCCGTCGCGAAGTACCGCAAGCTCGTGGAGCACGACCGCGTCCATGTCTTCACCGGCGTCCTGCTCGTCAACATCGGCTATGGCCTCGCGCCCATGATCGACCGGGACCAGATCCCGTCCGTGTTCCTCACGACGCCCGACGATCTCACCAAGCGGCGGCGGACGAAGTGGATGATACGCGCCGCCCTCAGCGCCAGTCAGCCGATGCACGCCATGGGGGACTACGCCTACCGGATCCTGGGCTACCGTCGGGTCGTCGAGCTCGCGGCGGACAATGCCTACGGACAGGAGCAGATGGCCGGATTCCAACGCGTCTTCGAGGACCACGGCGGCAAGGTCGTTCAGAAGATCTGGGTCCCGGTCACCGGCCAGGATTTCGCGCCCTACATCAATCAGGTCCCCCGCGACGTGGACGCGGTGGTGACGTGCTTCTTCGCGGCCCAGGCGGTCCGCTTCCTCCGTCAGTATGCGGAGTCCGGGCTCCGCGGGAAGATCCCACTCATCGGATCCGGCACCACCGTCGAGGACTCGGTGTTGCGCGCGCTCAACGACGAGGCCGACGGCTACATCGGGGCGATGACCTGGGCGCCCACCGTCGACACACCGGCGAACCGCGCCTTCGTCAAGCGGGCATCGACTCGATTCGGGCGGACACCCAGCTACTACGACGCGTTCATGTACAGCGCGACGCGCTGGATCGTGGAGGCCGCCGGGCGGGTCCAAGGCAACGTCGAAGACCGCACTCGGTTCCTCGCGGCCATCCGACAGGCCGCCGAGGGACCGGACATCCGCGGGCCGATCCGCATCGACGAGTTCGGCAATCCAACCCAGAACGTCTATATCCTCAAGGCCGAGAAGGCCGGCGGCACGACGCACAACAGTGTGGTCTACACGTACCCGATGGTCTCGCAGTTCTGGACCTACAAACCCGACGACTTCCTACGGGCGCCCGCGTACGACCGCAACCATCCACCCGTCACACCGTGAGACCGACGGAAGGCAGGCCTCTCGTGGAGGAGTTCTCCGCAGCGGATCGCGAGGTGTTCTATCGCGTGATCGAGCGCCGTCGCGACGTACGGGCCTTCCGCCCAGATCCCATTCCGTCCGAGACGCTCTACCGGATCCTCGGCGCGGCCCATCACGCCCCGTCTGTCGGACTGATGCAGCCCTGGAACTTCATCGTCATCCAGGAAGCCGACACCAAAGCCCGGATCAAAGGGATCTTTCTCGAGGAGAATGAGAAGGCGGCGGCCCACTACTCGGGGCCACGCGCGAACCTCTATCGCTCACTGAAGCTCGAGGGCATTCAGGAGGCGCCGGTCAATCTCTGCGTCACCGCCGATCGGACTCGCGCCGGACCGAATGTCCTCGGGCGCAACACCATCCTGGACACCGACCTCTACAGCACCTGCTGCGCGATAGAGAACCTGTGGCTCGCCGCGCGGGTGGAGGGGATCGGGGTCGGATGGGTCAGCATTCTCAGCCACGACGGGTTGCGGAGGGTTCTGGCTATTCCCGACCACATCGTGGTGGTTGCCTATCTGTGCCTCGGGTACGCCCAGGAGTTCCTCGACGAGCCGGAACTGCAACGCCGGCGCTGGGCCAGCCGCGTGCCGCTCGATCAGCTGGTGTACGGAGAACGCTGGGGACAAGCGCCTGCTTGACTCTCTGATCGCTTCACGGCCCGGCCTGGGTCACGCCCTTCTGGAAGCGATCGAGCACCAACTTCGGAATCAAGAGACCGGTGCTCATCGCCACGATGATGTTGACCGCCGTCACCCCGTCCCCGACCGTCGCGCTCAGGAGCTCCAGCGTCACCTTGCTGCCATCGGCCATCTGCACCAGGCCGCTCGCCATCCTGAACAGGAACACTCCTGGAATCATCGAGACCACCGCGGCGAACCCGATCGCCGCGAACGGCATGTGACCGCGACGAGCGACCGGGGCCAGGACCAGCCCGACAACCAGACACGCGACGAACACCCCGCTCGCTGCGCCCGCCCCGACGACGACGGCGAGCGTCCACCATTTCACTGCATGCGCCAGCATTCCCACCACGACCGGCCAGCCCAGCATACGTAACGGGGTCGAGAAGAAGATGCTGTAGGCCGCCGCCACCACCCCGGCCGCGATCGTGTCGAGCCAGAACGGCACCGCCCGGCCGGGCTCGCCCACCGGTAACGAGACGCCGAGCACTCCGAGCCCGAGGAGCAGTCCGGCCGATATGGCCAGTACCACGAGCCCCGCGTAGACGAGTCGCGAGGAGCCGAGATGGATCCGGTTCGCCGCGAGGTCGCTCATGCCGTTGAGCACATGCGGCCCCGGCACCAGGATCATGCACGGGCAGACCGCGACCAGGCGCAGCGCCGAGCTCAGCTGATAGCGTACCGCCAGCGCCCCGACCACACCCGCGAGCAGGGCCGCACCCAGCGGCGGCAGCAACGCGTTCGTGCTGTACCTCGCCACGAACCGACGGAGAACGGCCCCCATCGCCGCGCTGGCGCCGATCACCACCACCGCCACCAGATGCTCGACGCCGAAGATCACCGACAGCGCGGCGGCACCTCCCGCGGCCGCGAGCGCGAACAGCCAGGTCGGGGAAGGAGGGGCGTGCGCAATCCGGTCGATCGCCTCCATTCCGTCGACCGGCGAGAGCCGGCCGCCGGCGATCTCGTCGATTGCCTTCATGGCCGCGGCCACGCGATGCATGTCCACGCCGGTGGGATCGGCCGCCTCGACCGCGACGCACCCGGAGCCTTCCTGGTCCAGCTGCAGCTCGCCCCAGCGGGGAATGACCGTTGCGGGCAGATCGAGCGCGTGACCAAGCCGTCGCGCCGCCGCCACGGTCTCCTCCGTGGTCTGGCCATTGACGTACAGCACGCGCGCACCGGCCAGGACCAGCCGCTGCGCTTCGCGACGCTCCCGGGCCAGCTCAGGCTCCCTCCACCCCATGGCCGACCATCCTCTTCGGATCGACGATCTCATCGAAGCGCGCCGCGTCGATGTAGGGCCGACGCCTTGTCGTAGCCGACTACCGGGCTGAGCGCCGTCACCAGCATCAGGGACC
>Ga0070698_100006337_pt1 | contig 12850 bp, 10 predicted proteins | sample KBSK1502metaG_FD_65477 | JGI IMG/M metagenome (GOLD analysis project Ga0070698, IMG submission 65477) | Corn, switchgrass and miscanthus rhizosphere microbial communities from Kellogg Biological Station, Michigan, USA - KBS K1-50-2 metaG | ecosystem: Host-associated > Plants > Roots >... | reverse complement strand
TCGGACACTTCGTAGCCAACCGTCTGGTGGCCGGAGCGCTGCCAGAGGGCAAGCTCCTGCGATCCGATTGTGCCGAGGCCGACCACGCCGACTGTGGAGATCGCGTTCAAGTTGAGCACCATTACGGTATCAGCACGTCCCGTCCGAGCCGCGCCCGAAGCGGCGCTCCGTTGCCTGGCTCCGAGCGTGCCAAGTATCATGGGCCGACCTATGAAGCGTTCGGGGCCAGGTTCGTTCAAAGAGTGACTAGCGGTGAATGGACAGTCGAGTCAACGAAGAGCCTCCTGCGCCGGGAACCGTGGATCGAGGTGCTCGAAGAGCACATCAGGCTTCCCGACGGCCGCCGCGTAGACGACTTCTACACCATCCGGCTCCGCGACTTCGTCGTGGTCGCGGCCATGACAGATGAGGGGCGGATCGTGACCGTCAGGCACTACCGCCACGGTGGCCGCGCAGTCACGCAGGGCCTGCCTTCCGGGTTCATCGATGACGGCGAGACACCTGGCGACGCGGCCCGCCGCGAGCTTCTGGAGGAGGCCGGATACGAGGCTGCGGACTGGCTGGACCTCGGGCGTTACGTCGTCGACGGCAACCGCGGGTGCGGCACCGAGCATGCGTTCCTGGCCCGCGGGGCGAGGCGTGTCGCGGAGCCCGTGGCGGTGGACCTGGCGCCCACCACCGTCCATGTGGTGGCGCTCGCGGACGCCGTCGATTCGATGTGGGGTGGCGCCATGCAGGAGCTCGCTTCGGCGGCTGCGCTCGCGCTAGCTGTGTTAAGAATCAATTCGGAAACCACGCCAGTAGGAGCCTGAAACGTTGCAGCCCCAGAAGAACACCGACAGCAATCGCACTCGAGACTGGCAGGACCGTCACGTCCTGGTGACAGGCGGGGCTTCGTTCATCGGCTCGCATGTGGTCGATCGCCTGGTCGAGCGAGGCGCGAAGCATGTTCGGGTCGTCGACGATCTCTCCAGCGGGACGCTGGACAACATCCGCGACCACGTCGACGGCGGCGTGATCGAGTTTGTGGATGCGGACCTTCTCGCACCCGGCGTCACCGACAGTGCGTGCCGCGGCATGGACTACGTGTTCCACCTTGCCGCCATCCACGGCGGCCGCGGATACGTCGAGCTGCACGACGCCGAGTGCGGTCGCAACCTGGTCATCGACGGTCTCATGGTCAAGTCAGCGATCGATGCCGGAGTCGACAAGTTCGTGTTTGCGTCTTCCGGCTGCGTGTACCCCAATTACATCCAGCAGGACATCTCGAAAGAGCTCTACCTGACCGAGGAGATGGTTGGGCCGCCATACGACTCGGACCACATGTACGGCTGGGCCAAGCTCATGGGCGAGCTGTCCCTCCAGTCCTTCTATCGCGACCGGGGCTTCAAGTCGGTGTCGTGCCGGCTGTTCACCGTCTACGGCGAGCGCGGCGTCGAGAACCACGCGGTGATCGCCATGATCGCCCGCGCTTTCATCGGCCAGGACCCTTTCGAGGTGTGGGGTGATGGGACTCAAATCCGCAACTGGACCTACGTCGGCGATATCGCCGAGGGCATGGTCGCGGCGGCGGAAAGCGAAGTCATCGACGGGACGCCGATCAACCTTGGGACTATGGAACGCACCCGCGTCATCGACGCCGTGCACGAAGTCCTGCGCTACACGGGCAAGAAGGCCGACGTCAAGTTTCTGACCCACATGCCGACCGGGCCGCTCAACCGGGTCGCCAGCAACCAGCGCGCCAAGGAGCTCATCGGCTGGAGCCCGAAGATGAGCTTCTTCGACGGCCTGCACAAGACCATCGACTGGTACTTCTCGACGAAGGACCCGGACGTGGTGCGTTCTTACTTCGGTCGCATGCTGACCGAGCGTGGCGAGGCGAAGCCGGAGCCGGAAGGGGTCAAGGCCGGCCGCAACCCATGAGCGGCAAGCCCACGGTCTCCGTCATCGGGCTCGGCAAGCTCGGCGCTTGCATCGCGGCGTGCTTCGCCCACAAGGGTTTCTCCGTAGTGGGTGCGGATGTTTCGGCGAAGACGGTCGACCTCGTCAACCAGCTGCGCGCGCCGGTGTTCGAGCCCCAGCTCGGGGAGATGATGGCTGGCGCCCGCGGCCGCCTCCGCGCGACGCAGGACGTGGCCGCCGCCGTTCTGGCCTCGGACCTGACGCTGATCGTGGTTCCCACGCCCAGCACCGACGAGGGCGGCTTCTCCATCGATTACGTGGTCGATGCCGCCCGATCAATCGGGCGCGGGCTGAAAGACAAAGACGGTTACCACCTGGTCGTGCTCACCAGCACGGTGCTCCCCGGGTCGACGGAGTACGGGATGATCCCGGTGCTCGAGCGCGAGTCGGGCAAGCTCTGCGGAAAGGACTTCGGGGTGTGCTACAGCCCCGAGTTCATCGCGCTGGGCCAGGTGATCAAGGACTTTCTCAACCCGGAGTTCCTCCTGATCGGCGAGCAGGACGAGCGGGCGGGCGAGATGCTGGCGGGAATCTACCTCGCCGTTTGCGACAACAAGCCGAAGATCGCGCGCATGAACCTGGTCAACGCCGAGCTGACCAAGATCTCGGTCAATGCCTACGTGACGATGAGGATCTCGTTCGCGAACATGGTCGCCTCGCTGAGCGAGCAGCTTCCGGGCGGCGACGTCGACACGGTCACTGGCGCGCTGGCGTACGACACTCGAATCGGCAGCCGGTACTTGAAGGGCGCGGTCGCCTACGGTGGGCCCTGCTTCCCCCGCGACAACCAGGCGCTCGCCTACCTCGCCCGTCAGCTGGGCCAGACCGGCGCGCTTGCCGAGGCGGTGCACGCATACAACGCGGCGAGCAATCAGAAGCTGGCCGATCGCGTGCTGGAGGTGGTCCCCGAGGGTGGCTCCGTGGCCGTGCTCGGCCTTTCTTACAAGCCCGACAGCAACGTCATCGAGGAGGCGCCCGGCTTCCTGCTCGCGAAGAAGCTGGTCGAATCGGGGGCGAACGTCACGGTTCACGACCCGATGGCCATGGACGCCGTGCGCGCGGTGCTCGGCGAGTCGGTGGAGTATGCGCCGACGGTCGATGAGGCACTGGCCGGACGCGACGTCGTGGTGATCACCAACCCCGACCGGGCGTACGCGGCCATCGACCTCGAGTCCATACCGCGGACGACGATCGTGATCGACGCGTGGCGATTGCTCCGCGAGCAGGCGGCGGCAGGCAGCCGGCCCAACTATGTCGGCCTGGGGTTGGGAGACGACAACCAACGATTGTCCAGCGCGCTGGCGGGGATGTGGACCGACCGCGCGCCCGCCGGGAGATAGATTTGGCGGCGACGGCGGACAGCTCCTCGGTCATCGACCAGGTTCGCGCCTACTGGAACCGCCGGCCCTGCAACATCCGCCATTCCACCAAGCCGGTGGGCACGCGCGAGTACTTCGACGAGGTCGAGGCCCGCAAGTATTTCGTGGAGCCGCACATCCCAAAGTTCGCCGACTTCGAGCGCTGGCGCGGCAAGAAGGTGCTGGAGATCGGTTGCGGGATCGGCACCGACTCCATCAACTTCGCGCGGGCCGGCGCCGACGTCACCGCCGTCGACCTTTCTGACGAGAGCCTCGAGCTCTGCAAGAAGCGCTTCGAGGTCTTCGGGCTCAAAGCGAACTTCTACTCGGGCGACGCCGAGCACCTGGGCGACTTCGTGCCGGCCGAGAAGTACGACCTCATCTATTCGTTCGGGGTCATCCACCACACACCGCACCCCGAGCGTGTCTTCGACCAGATCCAGCGCTACTGCAAGCCGGAGACCGAGCTGCGACTGATGCTGTATTCGAAGTGGTCGTGGAAGGTGCTGTGGATCATCTTCGTGTACGGCAAGGGCGCGTTCTGGCGCGCGGACGAGCTGGTGGCCAGGTATTCAGAGGCGCAGACGGGCAGCCCGGTCACGTACTACTACTCGTTTGACGGGGTTCGCAAGCTGATGCGCGACTACGAGATCGTCGACCTTCGGAAGGACCACATCTTTCCCTACAGGATCGACAAGTACGTGAAGTACGAGTACGAGTGGGTGTGGTACTTCCGCTGGCTCCCCATGCCATGGTTCCGCTGGCTCGAGCGGCGCCTGGGCTGGCACACATTGATCACGGCCCGCCCGAGGTCCGCCTCGGCGGCGTGACCGCGGCCGAGCGGCCACTGCCAGAGGCGCTCGACCGGCTGGCGAGATCCTCGTTCAAGGTGGGCCGGCTCGAGCCTGTTCCCGGCTGGAGGTTCGGCCAATGGAATCGCAGCGATCCGCGGGCCTGGGTGCGCCGCCTCATCTGGCAGGTTGCCCAGTCACGCGGCTACGACGGCCCGGTCGTCACCGACTGGTACCTCGGGCTCAAGTTCAACCATCACCTCACGGGTGACATCAGCCGGTGCACTTTCGTCGATGGGCGTTACGAGCCCAATGAGATGTATGCGATGAGCCGCGCCATCGGCGAAGGCATGTGCGTTGTCGATGCAGGCGCCAACGAGGGCCTCTTCACGATCACGGCCGCCCGCATCGTGGGCGACGCCGGCATCGTGCACGCCTTCGAACCGAGCCCCAGGGAGCGGGACCGCCTCATGGCCAACATCTCGATCAACGGCCTCTCGAACGTGAAAGTGCATGCCCAAGCGTTGGGCCGCGCAGCGGGCAGGTCCACCCTCCGCGTGGCCGCGGCGGGCCACTCCGGGCACAACACGATGGGACGCTTCATGTATGCGAGCACCGTCCAGGAGGAGTCGATCGACGTCGACGTCGTCACGCTTGATCAAGCGGCGAAGGAGCAGATGCTCACGCGGCTCGACCTGCTCAAGATCGATGTCGAGGGCTCTGAGGTCGAGCTGCTTCGCGGCGCCGGCGACGTGCTCCGTTCCATGCGGCCGGTGGTCCTTGCTGAAGCTCAGGACGCGTCGCTGCACCAGATGGGCTCGAGCGTCGCCGAGCTCCTGGATCTGCTCCGCTCGCACGACTATGACGTGCAGTTCTTCGGTCCGTCGGGACGCCCAGAGCCGTTGGTGGGCGATCAACCGAGCTCGCTGAATCTCCTTTGCGTGCCGAGCGAATCGAGGACTGCCCAGACGTCCTAGCGCGTTCGCTGGAGGGTCGGGATGTCCTCGGTGAGGAGTGGATTTGCCAATGGCGCCCTCGAGCCGACGAAGATGGCGCGCGTGTTGGGACTGGTCGCGGGCTTGGTCCAGTCCAGCGGAAAGTCAGGATGCGAAGGCTGGGTGACGGAGAGGTAGCCATGGCCCCAGAACTCTCGCAACCTACCTAACACCCAGGCCCTCGTCGGGCGTGAGCCCTGGCCGGAGAAAGCCTGGTTGATGGTGGCGCTCTCCTCCACTGAAGCGACCGCCTCGCCTTCGCCGCGGCTCAAGCAGGTCTCCAGCAAGATCATGTCCGACACTCCGCCCAGGGCCTCGAGCGCGGGTTCCGGGGCGGCGAGGTGATACAGGGTGCCGTAGCAGAACACGACGTCGAACTTGCCAAGCGCGGCCACTGCCTCGGGCTGGTCGAGGTCGAGGAGAGCAACGCGGCGATTCGGGTGGCGGCGCCTCATCTCGTCGACGTTCTCTGCGCGGGCGTCGGTGGAGAGCACCTTGCACCCGCGTTCTTCGAAGAACCCTGTCAGGAGCCCGATGCCGGCGCCGACCTCGAGCACGGTCTTGCCGTCGATCGGCAGGCGCAATGTCGCGAGGTGGGTCATGCGCGCCTCGTTGATGGCGAGCGCACCGGATTCGAGAAACGGCCAGAACGGATGCGTGCGCCTGTATAGGCCCTGGGTGATCCGGTCGAGCATCACAGCATTTTAGGTGTGGGGCTCGTGGCGACGAGTTGCTCGGACGCCAGGCCCCAGCCGGCGTCATTGAACGAGTGGAAGCCGCGGCCGGAGCGCACGATCTTGCGGGCCACCTTTCGGTATTCGGGCGTGCTCAGGTAGGGGATACCGGTGGAAGCGAGGCGTTCGAACAATCGCCGCGACCCTTCCGGCGTCCAGCCGGAGCCTTCGCCGTGCTCGAGGTGGATGGCGACCATTGGCGGCTGCAGGTTGACCATGCGGACGCCGGCCGCGAACGCCTGGTAGAGGACCACGCCGTCGATGTGCCACGAGAAGATCGGCCATTCGGGATAGCCGCGCATCGCCGACCACACCTCTCGGCTCGTGAGGGTGAAGTCGCCGCATCCACTGGTGTGCAGCTTGGGCAGGACAACCCGGTCCAATGCCGCCATGGCCAGGCGGGACACCTCTCCTAGCAGCGGCTGAGGTGCAGGCGGCGGCGGCGCTTGCTGAGTGGCGGGGCGGCCGTGCGGGTATCGCAAACCGGCCAGGCTGTGCTCCCTGATCGGCGGCAGTGCGCGGCATTCGGCCGGTGTGGGAAGGGGGGACGAATCCAGCCGGGCTTCGACGTCATGGCGATCGACGCGATACATCGCGTTCACCTCCAGACCCGCCCTCATGTACGCGAACAGCTCATCGCTCAAGAGGATGTCGATGTTCGTCGCCAGCACGAATGGGGCCCGTGCACGGCGGATGCCGACGTTCTTGGCGATCATCTGGAACAGCGGCAGTCGTTCTGCGTTGGGAAGTGCGTTGTGGACCTCACGCGGAACGGTTATGACCTGGGGCTGAAAGTTTTCCGATGGCCGCCACCTCAGGACATCGGCCAGGGGTGGCCGGTCCGCGGGAGGATTCCACTCCACCAGCAGCAATTCGAGGCTCAGCCCGAAACGCTCGGCCTGCTCGGCGAGACCGTCGATGAACAGCTGCATGCGCGGGAGCAGGTTGGCGCCGTGATCGTCGTTGCGCGATGTCGCGACGACGCTCAGGCTCGGGAGCCGCGCCGGCGCGCTCAAGGTTGGCCGGCCGTCGCGGCGACGGCGCTCAACTCCGCCGTCCGGCGCCAGAGGGCCCAGTACAGCGCGGCCGCCAGATAGGTCTGAGAGATGACCATTGCGATGCCCGCGCCGAACCCGCTCAACGGGGGAATCAGAACCAGGTTTGCCGCCACGTTGACGGCCAGGGACGTGCCGGTGGCCAGGGCGAACCGCCTGGGGTCGGTGACGGCCGCGAGCAGCGACATCGCCACCGCCGCCGCACCGGGGACAGTCGAGATCATCAGCAACACCACGATCGGCGCGGCGATCGCAAACCTGGAGCCGAAGAGAAGGACGAGGACCGGCTGGGCGAATACGGAGAGGACGATTGCCGGCACCAACGCCAGGAGCGCGCTCTGCGCGGCGACGCGCCGGGCCGTGGACATGCGCAGGTGTGGATCGGAGCCCGACACATCGGAGAGCGCCAGCTGGGCCATCGCGGCGGGCAGGATCATGTTCATGTCCTGGAACCTGTAGCTGGCTCCGTAGACGCCGGCTGCAGCCGCTCCCCGCAGGAGCGCAACCAGGTAGTTGTCGATCCGCTGATAGATGGCGCCCACCGTGTTCGCCAGAGCGAAAGGCGCAGCCTCCCGCAGCGAAAAGCTGGGCATCGGGTGATCGAAGGCAGCCGTGGCTGACCGGCTGCGCACGATGAGGTAGACGAACAGGCCGGATGCCAGTCCAACGCCCGAGTAGGCGATGGCCACGGCGACGATTCCGCCTCCGGCGATCACCCACAGCCCGCCGCCCACGAGCACGATCGCTCGCGAGCCGATCTCGGTGCCGATCTCGAGGCGTATGTTGCCGCGGGCCCGGTAAGCGGAGAACGTCGCGTTGTACATCCCGGCGCCGACGATGCTCAGGCCGAACAGAAACGGCACCAAGACGTTGCGTTCATGCGTCGCGACCACGTACAGAACGATCAGCAGCACGACGGCGACAGCGGCCAGCACCAGGCGACGCGCGACGACCGCATCCAGCACGGCTCGGCGTATCCGCTCCGTGTCGACGACGTCCCTGGCCAGGATGTTCTGCAGCCCCAGGTCGCTCAGCGTGCTCAGGATCAAGACCAACGCCAGGGCCACGCTCACATCGCCGAACTGCTCCAGCGTCAGCCGCCTGGCGATCAGGATCACCCACGCGGCCGAGAGCAGCGACGCGACGCCGCGCCCGAAAGAGAGGGCGATGGCGCGACCGACGAGCAGGCGTCCCGACAGGAGCCTGGCCCAGGCCCTGGCCAGGAAGCCGATCAAACGCCGTAGCGCCGGGCGAATCGCCAGCTTCGCACGCGGGTCCTGATCCGACGGCTGGCACGGAAAGCGTGGCTCATCAGCTGTCTCGGCCTGGCCAGGCGGTACTTCCAGCCCGATGCGGGCGCGATCTGTCCATCCGCACCGAGCGTCCACGTCGCGTGGGCGATGCTGTAGTAGTTCGTCCAGTGCTTGATCCATTTGCGGTTTTCGCGTGCCTCATCGCCGTCCCACACGTCGACCTTGAGCGCGTGCGCGTAGTCGTGGTTCTGATGGATCAAGGTCACGAACCCGGTCGCGTCGATGAGCGGAATCTCCGACGCCACCGTGTTCCACAGGAGCCAGTTGTCATAAGCAGTCCTGCCGATGGCGAAGGGCGGCATGTGCTCGTACTGTCCACGCGGATAGAGGAACAGGTCGATCGCGCCCGGCGAGTGCAGCTTTCCCCGCGCGATGGCCTTGGCGGCCCACTGCTTCTCCCAGCCCTCGTCGAAGTCGAGGAGGCGCCGCACGTCGACGTCGTGACGCTGGGCGACGAGAAGGAAATTCTTCTTCCATTCCATTGCCACGCGGGCGGCGTCGAGCGTGCTCTGCGTGAGGATGATGTCGGCGCTCACAAACGCGAGGACGTCGCCGGCCGCCATGATGTCGGCCTGTCGGAACATGTCCGACACCAACGGCGTTCCGAACGAGTTGGTCTTGACGCCGGTCTCGACCTGCACGTCCAATCCTCGCGCGGCCTGTGCGGTGCCGGCTTCGTTGCTGAATAGAATGATCTTCGGCTTGGGACGCAACCGCAGCCAGCTCCGAATCGCGTTTTCCTGGATGACCCCGATATGACCCTTGAAGGCTTTGGGAGCTGAGAAGATCGTGAGCAGCGGAGATGGGGCGGACGCATCGTCGCGCTGGGCTGACGCGTCTACTTTCGTCCGCAAGGTCCACCGGCGCGCGCTGCGCGAGACGTTCGGCCGGCGGGCGCGAGCGCGTTCATATCTCCACACCTGGATCGACGTCGGCGCTCACGAGGGTGAGCAGACCTTTCCATACGCCGCGGCCGATTCTTCGCTGCTCGTGTACGCATTCGAGCCCAATCTTGGGGCCGCAAGTCGAATCATGGGACGGCTGCGCAACTACGTGGTCCTGCCGATCGCCATCGCGGAGCGCGACGGCAGCGCCGAGCTGCAGCTCAACGCCTACGAGCAGTCGAGCTCCCTCCTGCCCGCCGACGAGGCTGGCGTCGAGAGCTGGGTCACCGAGCAGGAGTTCAAGGTCATCGGCTCCGTGACGGTGCCGACGATGCGCCTCGACACCTTCATGAACGGCGCCGGCATAGCGTCCGTCGACTTCCTGAAGATCGATGCCCAGGGCCTCGACCTCGAGGTCGTCAAATCGGCCGGAGACCGGCTTCGGGACGTGGCCAAGGTTCAGCTTGAGGCGACGACTGTGGCGTATCGGCAGTACGAGGGTGCTCCTGGCAGATCTGTGATCGTCGAGTACATGCAGTCGAGGGGCTTCCGTCTGGCCGGCGAGGAAAGCCAATCCCACGGCCAGGAAGCCAATCTTACTTTTTCGAGAGCCTGACTTTCTTCAGGTCACTCCGAAGGTGAGATTGGCGACGGTTTCGTAGACGGCGGTCGAGCCCTGGTTGCGGACGTCGACCTCGAGCCCATAGGTCCCGGCCGGCAGCCCGGTGGTGTTCCAGCTGAAGGTGTTGGAGGTGCTGTAGTCCTGGACGATGGTCCAGTGGCCAGTGGCGTCGCGGACCCAGAAGCGGTACTCAGGCGTGCCCGCGCAGGTTGCGCTCCCCGTGAGCACAATCGTCGTGCCGCGAACCTGCGGCGAGGCCTTGTCGGTGGCCAGGTGGGCTGCGCTGCAGCCGGTGAGGCTGTATGTGATATTCGCAACACGGTCGTAGGCCACCGCTTCCCCGGCGTTGCGAACGTCCACCTCGAGCCGATAGGTGCCTGCGACACCGGTGTTGGGGGCAGTCCAGGTGTAGGTGTTGGTTGCGCTGTAGTCCTGGACGATGCGCCAGCTGCCACCCGGCGCGCTGATCCAGAAGCGGTACTGCGGGCTCGTGCACGTGAACGTGCTCGCCGTCAACACGATCGTCGAGCCGGTCGCACCAGGTGAGGCCGGAGACGCCGTGAGGCTGGCGGTCGAGCAGGCCGCACCAGGATAGAAGTAGAAGAACCGATCGGACTGCTGTAGAGGACTGGTTCCCAGTGGCGTGGTGATCTGGATGTCGACCGGGAACTCTTCGCCCGGAATCCGAGGATCGCCTGGCGCAATTGGGTAGGCCGGAGTAACCGCGGTGATCGTGGTGTCGGACACGACTACGACCGAAGTCGCCGACTGGTTGGCGAGCGTGACTGCTGTCGCGCCCGTGAAACCGCAGCCGGAGATGGTCACGTGCGTCGGGTCGATGGATCCCCAGTTGGGGGTGACACTTGTGACCACCGGGATGCCGCCTGTTCCGTAACCGGCGTCGCTGCAGGTGATCGGGACCAGGACGTAGGTGGTATTGAAGACCACCTCATAAGGGCTGGTGGCGCCCTGGTCACGCACGTCGACCTCGAGCCCATACGTTCCGTACGGCAGTCCGGTGGTGTCCCAGCTGAACCTGTTGGGAAACCCCACGACGTACACGCCGTAGTCCTGGTTGATTCGCCAGCTGTCGCCGGGCTTTCTGACCCAAAAGCGGTATTCAGGGGTGCCAGGGCACGTTGCGCTTGCGGTCAGCTGAACCGTCGTGCCAGTCTTGCCCGGGGACACGGGTGATGCCGTGAGGCCGGCAGCGGTGCAGCCGACCAGCGAAATCGAGCCGCCACCGACCACGTCGTACGCCACCGTCTCGCCCATCTGTCGGACGTCGACCTCGAGGAAATAGACCCCCGGAGCCCCGCTTGCATGCCAGTTGTACGTGTTCAGGCTGCTGTAGTCCTGGACCATGCTCCACGCCCCGTTTGGAGGCCGAATCCAGAAGCGAAACTGGGGGTTCGGACAGCCGCTGGTGAACGCACCCGTGAGTACCACGGTGGATCCAGTGGGTGCCGGAAGCGGCTGGGACACCTGCAAACTGACTGAGGTACATGGGACTCCGGCCCACACCCAGCTGATGTTGGCCACCGCTTCGTATGCAGCCGTCGCGTTCTGGTTGCGAACGTCCACCTCGATGCCATAAGTGCCAGGCGGTTGGGTGTAGGGAAGGCTCCAGCTGAAGCTCGACGAGAGGCCATAGTCCTGAACAATCGCCCACGCCCCGCCCGGAGGCCGCATCCAGAAGCGATAAGTGGGGATGCCGCCGCACGTTGCGGTCGCGGTCACGCCCATGGTGCCGAAGTGGCCGGTAGGTGCGCTGAGCGTCACAGAGGTGCAGCCCGTGAGCAGGTACGTGATGTTGCGCACGGCGTCATAGCCGACCGATGAGCCGGAGTCGCGCACATCGACCTCGACGCCATATATGCCGCTCAGCCCGGTCCCGCTCCAGGCAAACGTGTTCGTTGCGCTGTAGTCCTGCACGATGGTCCATCCACCGGCCGGCGGCGAGATCCAGAAACGGTAGTTGGGGGTCACGCAGCCGGATGTGGTCGCCGTGAACGTGACGGTGGCGCCGGTCGGCGCCTGTGAAGCTGGGCTTCCGATCAAAGTCGGGGTCGTGCATGGAACGAGCGCGACAGTTCGGATGCTCGTGCCCATGGTCGAGGGCAAGCCCGATCCCACGGCCTGCGCCTGAGCGTGGATGGCGAACGCGAGGCCGGCCGCAACAACGACGCCTCCCAGGCCCAGCGCTCTCGCGAGGTGGACCATTTGAGGCTTCACGCGATCAGTAGATCGCGGGCCTGCATGCCAAAAAAGAGTCTAAGGTCCTGTCTAAAAGGGGACCCTCAACTGATGGTGTACGTCAGGTTGGCGACGGTTTCGTAGACGGCGACCGAGCCCTGGTTGCGGACGTCGACCTCGAGCCCATAGGTCCCGGCCGGCAGCCCGGTGGTGTTCCAGCTGAATGTGTTGGAGGTGCCGTAGTCCTGGACGATGCTCCAGTGGCCGGTGGCGTCGCGGACCCAGAGCCGATACGTGGGTGTGCCGCCGCAGGTGGCGCTGCCGACGAGCACGATGGTCGTGCCGCGAACTTGGGGCGACGTCTTGTCGGTGGCCAGGTGGGCGGCGCTGCAGCCGGCCAGCGAGTAGGTGATGTTGGCCACGTGGTCGTAGGGCACCGACGAGCCGGCGGCGCGCACGTCGACCTCGATGCCATAGCTGCCGGCCCTGCCGGTGCCGGTCCAGTTGAAGGTGTTGGCAGAGCTGTAGTCCTGGACGATGGTCCAGGCCCCACCCTGGCCGACCCAGAAACGGTAGGTGGGGTTGGCGCAGCCGGAGGTGGAGGCGGTGAAGAGGACGCTGGCACCGGTGGGCCCGGGGGAGAGCGGGCTGGCGCCCAGGGTCGGCGTGTTGCAGGGCGCGGAGCCGAGGAAGTAGCTCATGTTGGCGACCTTCTCGTACGCGGCGGTGGCGCCCTGGTCACGGACGTCGACCTCCAGGCCATAGGTGCCGAAGGGCTTGCCGGTGGTGTTCCAGCTGAAGGTGCTGGCGGTGCTGTAGTCCTGGACGATGGTCCAGCCTCCACCCTGGCCGACCCAGAAGCGGTAGGTCGGGGTGCCGGGGCAGGTGGCGCTGCCGGTGACGGTGATGGTGGCGCCGGGCAGCTGGGGCGAGGACGGGC
>Ga0070698_100006336_pt1 | contig 12851 bp, 10 predicted proteins | sample KBSK1502metaG_FD_65477 | JGI IMG/M metagenome (GOLD analysis project Ga0070698, IMG submission 65477) | Corn, switchgrass and miscanthus rhizosphere microbial communities from Kellogg Biological Station, Michigan, USA - KBS K1-50-2 metaG | ecosystem: Host-associated > Plants > Roots >... | reverse complement strand
AGAAGACCGGAGGCGCCTGCCCAATCGGCGCCCCCGGTCGGAGGGAGGGAGGATGGAACCTCGAAGGGTTCGGTCCGAGAACCACACTAGGAGTGGCCGGTTCAGACCCAAGGCGTCATCCGATTAAGAAACCCAAACGAGCGGAAAGTCCGCAACGACGGCCCGCCCGAGTCCCGGTAGGATCGCGGGCCAATGCCGACCTCCCAAGCCGTGCTGCCGCGCCGGCTCGCCGCCGCGCTCGCGGCAACGTTGCTCCTCGTCGCCTGCAGCCCGGCGCCCACGGCTGCCCCGACCGGGACCGCGCCGGCCCAGACCCAGGCGCCGGCAAGCGCGACCCCCGGACCCAGTGCGCCGCCGGCCGCCGAGGTCTACGCGGCGATCCGGAAGGACGTGGAGACCATCCGGGGTCTGCAGCCGACGAAGAGCGTCGACCCGGTCGCCATCGACGGGGCCCAGCTGCTGACGAATCTGACGGCCGAGTTCGACACCGAGAACAAGCCCGCCGATCTGCACTTCTCCGAGGAGATGCTCATCGCGCTCGGCCTCTTGCCGCCGGCCTCGTCGTTGCGTGACCTGACGCTCGATCTCCAGGGCAACAACGTGGCCGGCTATTACTCGCCCGACAAGGACGAGCTCTTCGTCGTCAGCCGGTCCGGCAAGCTCGGTCCGGCGGAGGAAGTCACCTACTCCCACGAGTTCACGCACCAGCTCCAGGACCAGAACTTCGACCTCGACAAGCTGGGAACCGACGCGGTCAACCAGAGCGATCGCGCCCTCGCGCAGCTGGCGCTCATCGAGGGCGACGCCGTCTCGGTCCAGAACCGTTGGACGACCGCGAACCTGACGCCGGAGGAGATGGGCCAGCTGCTCACCGCTTCCCTCGACCCAGAGGCGCTCGCGGCGCTCCAGCGCGCCCCGGCGTACCTGCGCGAGACTTCGCTCTTCCCGTACCTGACCGGCAACCCCTTCGTCGAGTCGCTCATCGCGGGCGGCGGGTACCAAGCCGTAAATGCCGCGTTCGCCAAGCCTCCCGTCTCGACCGAGCAGGTCCTCCACCCCGAGAAGTACGCCGCCGGCGAAGCACCCAAGGTCGTCAAGATCCCGACCCTCTTCGACCCCGGCTTACCCGCCGGTTGGAAGGCGCTCGGACAGGACACCATTGGCGAGTTCGTCCTCCGACTGTGGCTGATCCAGGGAGGCGTCGCCTCGACGCAGGCCACGACCGCCGCCGCAGGCTGGGCTGGCGACCGCCTCGAGCTGTACCAGAGCCCAGGCGGAACCACCCTCCTCCTGGTCGCCGAATGGGACGGTTTGCCGGATGCCTCCGAGTTCGCTGCGGCGGCCAAGGTCGCGCTCACCGGACTCGGGCTCAAGGGCAGCGTCGTCCTCAACGAAGGCGCACCGACTGTCTATGTCGCGCTCGGCGATGACGCGGGCGTCATCGAGCCCCGCTTCTTCCGCTAGCCCCGCTACATCGCCTCGGGCGCCGAGATTCCGAGGAGGGCCAGAGCGTTCGCGAGCGAGATGCGCGTCGCATCGACGAGGGCCAGCCGCTTCGCTGACCGCTCGGGCTCGGCCGTGTCGATCACCCGGGCATCGCGGTAGAACGCGTGAAAGGCCGTCGCGAGCTCGGTCGCGTAGGTGGTGATCCCCTGCGTCTCCTGGGCGGCGGCCGCATCCTCGACGACCTCTGGGAAACGCGCGACGACCCTTGCCAGGGTGCCCTCCTCGACCCCGCCAAGCAGCCCTGCGACCGACGGCGCAAGGCTGAGCCCTGCCTCGGCCGCCTTGCGCAGGATCGAGGCGATCCGGGCGTGCGCGTACTGGACGTAGTAAACCGGGTTCTCGCTCGATTGCCGCTTGGCCAGCTCGATGTCGACGTCCATGTTCACGTTCGCGCCGCGGCTGGCGAAGTACCACCGCGCCGCGTCGACGCCGAGCTCGGCGAGCAGGTCGTCGAGGGCGATGAACGTGCCGGCACGCTTGGACATCGACAGCTCCTGGCCACCGCTGACGAAGTGGACCCAGCCGGTCAGGATCATCTCGACCGCGGCCTTGTCGTAGCCCATCGCCTCCGCGGCGTTGCGCACCCGCGCGACCGTGCCGTGGTGGTCCGCGCCCCAGATGTAGATCAGGTGGTCGAAGCCGCGGCTGAACTTCTCGACGACGTACCCGATGTCGAACGCGAAGTACGTCAGCGAGCCGTTCGAGCGGATGACGACCCGATCCTTGTCATCGCCGAAGGCGGTTGATCGAAACCACGTCGCGCCGTCCTGCACGTACAGCTGGCCGCTCTCTCGCAGCTTCGCGATCGCGCGGTCGACCCAGCCGCCCTCGACGAGCGAGCCCTCGGTCGTCCACACGTCGAAGTGGACCCCCAGCGCCTCCAGGGACGCTTCGATGCCGCGGCGGATGCGATCCGAGGCCCAGCGACCCGCCGCCCAGGCCGGGGCATCCTCGCCACCATGCCCGTCTCCGGCGCGGGTCGGCCCCTCGAGGTCCGCGGGCAGCTGCGTGGCCAGCTCCGCGACGTACTCGCCGTGATAGCCGTCCTCCGGGACCGGCTGTCCGGCGCGGATGGCGAGCACCGATGCGCCGAGGTTCCGCACCTGCGCACTGCTGTCGTTGAAGTAGTACTCCCGCGTGACTCGCTGACCGCCCGCCTCGAGCACGCGCGCGAGCAGGTCGCCGACGAAGGCGCCGCGGGCGTTGCCCACGGTGAGCGGCCCGGTCGGATTGGCGGACACGAACTCGACGTTGACCTTGCGTCCGGCGCCCGTGGCCGCATCGGCGCCGACCCGACCCCAGGTCTCGGGGTCCGCCCGTACGCCGTCCACGATCGCCTCGAGCGCTCCGTCCGCGAAGCGCAGGTTCACGAACCCGGGGCCGGCCACCTCGGCCGAGGCGACCACCGAGTCCGATCCGCGCGCATCCGTGGCGATCGCTTCGGCGAGCGCCGTGGCGATCGCCGGTGGCGCCATCCGCAGCGGGCGCGCCAGGCGCAGGGCGAGGTTCGTCGCGAGGTCGCCGTGCTCCGGGTTCGCCGGGCGGCTGACCTCGACGGCCACCGCGCGGGCCTCGGCGGAGTCCGACAACGCCCCCGCTGCCATGGCTCGCTCCAGCCCGCGCCGCACCGTGTCGCGCGCCTGGGCGCGCAGCGTCGTTCGAGCTGGCGCCTTCTTGGTCGTCACCTCCGAGATGGTACTGACCGCGACCTTGCCGGCGGTCCTAGGACCCAGGTCCTGCCCCGAGGCGCCCCGGGTAGTACTCCGGATCGACAGGACGCACCAATTTCATTGGCGGTGCGGTGTGGTCCCGTGTGGTTTTGTGCGGTCACTAGGGGGAATGAAGTACTAGACGCTCCATAGGCCTTGATGCACACTACGGGCCCGATTTGACCCGATCTGGGTCAGGGGACTTCGGGCGAGGCGCTCGCGGTGCCTCGAAGAGGGAACGCATTGGTCCGGTCCACAAACTGGACAAACGGAGGGACTCGCGTCACATGAATCGTCGCAGGCTCGCGTCGCTGATGGCAGCGAGCGCGCTCATCATCGGAATGTTCGGCCTCTCGGCCGGCTCAGTGGCGGCAACCGTGGACTACGCCACCGTGACGGGGCACCAGGCGTCCACAGCAGACAGCAACGACGCAAGCTTCTGGGGCAAGGACTGCGAGAAGCTCGACATCTCGGGTGTCGACTCGTACGTCCTCGAGGCCAGCTACGACCTCGTTGTTGTCAAGGCAGGCTCGAGCTCGGGCGATGACCCGAACTCGCTGACCCTGTTCGGTGACAGCCCGTCCGCGGGCCAGACCGTCTGGGCCGACACCAACGGCGACGGCGTCTTCAACGTCGGCGGCCCGGGTGGTGACCACCAGATCAGCCACATCATCGTGTGTGGTCCTGCCGAGACCACGACGACGACGACGACCGAAGAGACCACGACCGAAGAGACCACGACCGAAGAGACCACGACCACCACCACGACCGAAGAGACGACGACCACGACCACCTTCACGGGTGGCACGGGCGGCGAGACCGACGCTCCGACGCAGCCGAACACGGCGGTCGAGACCGGCGGCCCGTCGACTCCGTCGAACAGCGCGTGGATGCTGATCCTGGCGCTCGGCCTCCTGCTCGGCAGCGTCGTCATCCTGACGCCGGCCAAGGCGAAGGCCAGGCACTGATCGGAGTCCCGCCAGGGACCTGACCAAGGCTTCCCGAAGAGGGCCCGGGCAACCGGGCCCTCTTCCTTTTGTCTCGCGGCGTGATGGCATGCTTCGCGCCGTGGTGGCTGCGCGCCGGTGGTGGTCGGAGCTCGACGTCGGCGGCAGACGCCAGCTGCTGATCGGCGCGCTCCTGCTGTTCTGCTACGGGTTCTTCCAGCAGGAGCCCGCCTGGAACGAATACAGCCGATACGACCTCGTCCAGGCCCTCGTCGAGCAGGGCACGACCCGCATCGACAGCTATCACGACAACACCGGGGACGCCGCCTTCTACCTGGGCCACTGGTACTCGGACAAGGCGCCGGGGTCGGCGCTGTTGGGCGTGCCCGTCTACGTGGCGCTGGTCGCCACCGCACGACTCGCCGGACAGGACGTGCCGCAGGAGATCCAGGGCGTCCAGGCACTCGCCTTCGTCGAGAGCGGCGTCGCGACGATGCTGCTGGTGCTGCTGCTGATCCGGTTCCTGCGCCCCTTCGTCGGTGAGCGGTGGGCGACCGCCGTCGGGCTCGCCTATGGCCTCGGCTCGATCGCCTTTCCGTTCGCGACGATGTTCTTCGGTCACGCGACGTCCACGGCATTCCTGTTCGCGGCGTTCTACCTGCTCCATCGGCAGAAGCTGCGTCCCGGCCGCTGGGCGCCCGCCGTCGCCGGGTTCCTCGCCGGATTGGCGGTGCTCGTCGAGGTCCCCGTGGTGCTCGGGGTCGTTGCGCTGGTGGTCTACGCGGCCTACCTCGGTCGAGGCGTCGCGGCTCGCTTCGCCGCGGGTGGGATCCCGCTGGCCCTGGTGCTGGTCGGGTACAACTGGCTGACCTTCGGCAGCCCGCTGAGCATCGGCTACCAGTTTTCGCCGACTTTCCAGGGCCAGAACGAACAGGGGCTCATCTCGATCGTGTGGCCGCAGCTGAGCACGACGTGGGACCTGCTGCTCGGGCCGCGCGGCCTGATCCGCCTCGCGCCGTGGTTCGCGCTCGCGCCGCTCGGTCTCGTGGCGCTTCGTCGCCGCGAGGTGCGCTTCGAGGTGCTGCTCGCCGTTGTGATCTGTGCCGCATTCCTGACATACAACAGCGGGGCGCTCAACCCGTTCGGTGGCTGGACGCCCGGTCCCCGCTACCTGATGCCGGCGCTGCCGTTCGCGGCAGTCCTCGTGGCGCTGGCCTCGCCCGCGCTGCGGTTCTTCACGGCGGCGCTCATGGTCGCGGCGGCCGTCGTCTTCTTCGCGGCGACCATGACCATGCCCAATGCCCCGGAGCGGTTCACGGATCCACTGTTCGAGCTGTGGCTGCCGAGCCTGGCCGCGGGCGCGCTGGCCGAGACGGCCGCCTGGATCCGCTGGGGCCTGGACTGGCTTGCCATCCTGGCCCTGTTCGTCGTCGCCACCGGCTTCGGCCTGCTGGCGGTCGCGCTCTCGTTCGGCCGCGAGGCCCTTGCCACGAGGGCGGCCGGTCGCGCCGCCGTGGTGCTCGTCGCGCTGGCCCTCGCCTTCTCGTTCCCATTCCCACCGCTGGCGCCGGTCGCCATCGGCTGGGCCGCCCAGGCCGGGCCATCGATCTCGGTCGTGGAGCTGGGCAATCGGCCGGCCATCGTGGCCGGCGACCGAGAGGTCGAGCTGTGGGCCAGGGTCGAGAACCGAGGTGGCGCTCTCGCCGCCACGCGCACGCAGTTCACGATCTGGCGGGCGGACGGGACGATCGTGTGGTCCGCCTGGTACGGCGCCGTGCCGGTCGCGTCGAGGTCGCGCCAGAGCATCTCCATGACCTGGCAGCCCGGGGACGCGCCGCCGGGGACGTACACCTACGGCTTTGCGGTCACGGACCCGAGCTCCGGCGTGGACTACGCCAGCGTCGTCGCCTCGAACACGATCGTCCTCGGCCCGTGACCGAGGGTCAGGTCGGGATCTGGCGGAACGGGAAATAGGCGATGAAGCCGGCGGCGTAGGCCAGCACGAAGCCCCACCGAACCGGCCGCGGCAGCCCGGCACGGAGCAGCAGGAGGGCGACGCCGACGCCGAGCGCGGGCACGACCGGCAGCATGTAGTACAGGTACATGATCCGGTTCGTCACCAGGGCGAGCGCCACGTACGGCAGGTAGTTCGCGGCCGCCCAGGACAGCGCCCAGATCGCCGCGGCATTCCGGGTCTTCCAGGCGTACCAGGCCAGGAACAGGGAGGCGAGCGGGATCCCACCCGCGAGCAGCGGGTTGAGCGCCCCACGGAAGTCGATGCTGGCCACCTTGGAGACGACCTGATCGCCGGCATGCGTGGTGACATCGACCCGCAGGTACTGGATCTGGCATTCGTTGAACAGCCACTGCCAGGGCTTGCTGTCGGCCTCGGGGCAGATCCCGACGGTCTCCGGAGCGCGCAGCGCCGTGCCATAGCTGAGCATCCGGGAGATGTGATCGAAGGGCGTCGCGAACGTCGTGAACCTGGCATCGAGGACCGCCAGGCCGACGAGGAAAACGCCGGCCGTCACCCCGACGAAGGCCACCGGCCCCGCGAGCTCGCGCAGCGCGATCCGCCTGCGTCGCCACCAGTCGGGCCCGTCGGTGAGCAGCAGCCACAGCCCGATCGCGAGCACGGCGTAGATCGCCGTCAGCTTGACCAGCAGGGCAATGCCGACGGCGATACCGGCGAGGACCCAGCGGCGGCGGAGCGCGAGCAGCGAGCCGATCAGCATCGGCGCGAGGACGAGCATGTCCAGCGTGCCGATCCGACCGTGGACGTAAGTCAGGTTGTCGAACGAGACGAGCGCGACGACGAGCACGGCGAACCAGGCCGATCGGTCGGTCCTGCGGACGATCTCGAACAGGACCACCAGCGCAACCAGCGCCGCGACGATGCTCGGCAGTCGCCAGCCGAGCCCCTGGTCGCCGAACACGGACATCGACGCCGCGATGACGAGCTTGCCCAGCGGCGGGTGCTCGGTGTTCGGGTCGAGGCCGATCGGGCTGTCGGCGTAGTGCGCCCCGGCCGGCAGGCCGACGATGACCCGCGCCGCGTTGACGTAGTACGCCTCGTCGAAGATGAGCCCCGTGGTCGGAACGTTCAGCCACAGGCCGCGCAGGATCAGCGACGCGAGCAGGACCAGCGCGAAGCCGCGGGAGGGATCGTGGAGGTTCTCGGCGGCCAGCGCGGCGACGACGCCAAGCCGTGACGCATGGAGCCGGCCCCGGAGTCCACGTGCCTGGTGCGCGTCCCGTGCCTGAGCGTCCAGTCTCTGCGCGTCCGGCGCCTGCTCGCCCGGAGCCTGCTCGTCCGGCGGGGCGCCTGTGTCCACTCGACCTCCGGCTGCGGGTTCCGGCGAAGGGTAGCGCCCGCCGTCGGGGCCGGAGGTTGCGGGGCTAGTTCCCGCCCTGGCGGTCCTCGCTGCCGCTGCCGCCGCTTCCGCCGCCGCCCTGGGGCGCGTGGCTGGGGTGCGCCGGCTGCGTCGGGGGCTCTCGATCCTGCAGCTTCGTGATCGCCTTGGAGCTCGCGTCGATCGCGTGCTCGATCGAGGACTGCTCCGGCAGCGTGGCGGCGAGGGCCGTCAGCACGGCCGTGTGCCTGGCGAGCTCCTGCTCGAGGTGCGCCAGCCGCGTCAGATCCGTGCCGATGTCGGCCGTCGCGGCGTCAACCTCCGCCTGGTACGCGGCGAGGGCGGCGCTCAGTCCAGTCGTGTCGCCGCGCGACGCGGCAGCCTCCGCCTCGCCGAGCCGCTCACGGATGAGCTCCTCGTGTCGAGCCAGGCGCGCGTCCACCTGCGACGGCAGCGCGAACGTCTCGAGGAAGACCCGGGTGTTGTAGAACGGACTGCCGGGCGGGGCGGCCATCACGGCCGCCGTCGTGCCCAGCATCAGGGCCGCGGCGAACCCGAGGCCGAAGACGGCGCGGGAGAAGCGCGGGGGCAGCGACCAGCGAACCGGCGTCGCACGGGCCTCGACGAGCCGGGGCCGGTTGGCGACGGCGATCATCGCCGACGTCGCGGCGGCCTCGGCGAGCACGTGAGCCCGGATGCGGGCGAGAACGGCGCCCCGCGGCGCCAGGCGCGTCTCGCAGTAGGCGTCGAGCAGGTCCTCGAGCCGGTCGAGCGATGCGAGGTCGCCGTCGTAGCCGCTCACCAGCAGACCTCGACCGTGACGGACTGCGTGGCCAGCGTCAGCGGACGTTCCTGCTCGATGCCGAGCGAGCGCCGCAGTGCAGCGATCGCGCGGAACTGGAGACCGCGAACGGTCCCGTCCTGACGACCCATTGCCTCTGCCGTCTCAGCAACCGAAAGCCCGGCGAAGAAGCGCAGCTCGATCACCTCTCGTTGGTCATCGGTCAGCCCCGCCAGGGCCGCGGCGACTCTGTCGATGTCGTCGCGCAGGGAGGCCATCGCCTCGGGGGAGGCCTCCTCGGACTCCCGAGTCGAGACCACCACCAGGGAGAGGTGCTCCCGCCGTGTTCGGCTCTGATCGATGATCGCGTTCCTGGCCAGCCGGAACAGCCAGCCCCCGAAGGGGATGCCCCGCGCCTCATAGCGCGGGAGCGCTTCCAGGGCCTTGACGAAGACGAGCTGCGTCAGGTCCTCCGCGTCGCTCGGGCGGCTGACGCGGCTGGCGATGAACCGATAGATCGGCCCGGCATACGCATCGAAGATGCGGCCGAAGGCTGCCGTGTCGCCACGTTGTGCCTCAGCGACGAGCCGATCGAGCGTTTCCTCGTCCATTGGGTAACGAGGATTCACGTACATCGTTAGGACCGCAAGGCGTCAGGGGTACCGATCGCGGTGCGCCCCGGGACCTCGATATGCACCGGATCTGCCCCCCGTCTGAACGTCAAAACCCCGAATCCGGCGTCGATCAGGTGCCGGTACGACTCCCCGAGCCGGTGCGCGAACGAGCTGCGTGCGTGGGCATCGGAGCCGACAACCACCCGCTTTCCCCCAAGCTCGCGGTACCGAGCGACGACAGGTCCGGAAGGATACGTCTCCGCACCCGGATATCTCAACCCACTGCTGTTGACTTCGAGCGACACCCCGCCCTCGACGATCGCGCGCAGCGCCGGCTCCTGGAGGTCCGGTCGGGCGGCCAGCTGCTCGGCGGTGACATAGGGATGGAGATAGCGCTTGACGACGTCGAGATGGCCGATCGTGTCGAACAGCCCGGAGCGCGCCGCGGCGATGATCTCGTCGTAGTACGGCTCCACGATCTCGTCAAGCGTCCGCCCCTCGACCCAGGCGCCGACGCGTGACGGCCAAAACGGGGACTCGGGCCAGTCGTGGACGGAGCCGATGACGTAGTCGTAGCGGTGCTTCGCCAAGTGGTCGCGGACGTCCGCCTCCCAGCGCCGGTTGTACGTCAGCTCCGCGCCGAATCGGATCGTGACGCCCTCCTTTGCCCAGCGCTCCGCGGCGCGGCGCACGGTCCGTTCGCGGTCCTCGAAGCGCGTGTACCGGAAGGCCGGGTCGCGCGGGTCGAAGTCGACGTGATCGGTGATCGCGATCTCGGGGATGCGCCGCTCGACGGCGAGCGCCGCGTAGACGTCGATGGGCACCGAGCTGTCGGGCGACTGGTCGGTGTGGAGGTGGGCGTCGAGCGGCAGGTCGTGCTCGGCAACATCAGGGTCGGCGGCCATGTCGTCCCGGGCGGCGCTGGCACTTGCGCGATTCGGCGAGCTGCCCTCGGCTTCGGACGTCACCCGCCGATAATGCCGAGTTCCTGGCCGACTCGCGAGAACGCATCGAGCGCGCGATCGAGGTGCTCGTCGCTCAGCGCCGCGGTCACGATCGTGCGCAGCCGCGCCTGGTCGAGCGCCACGGTCGGGAAGACGACGGAGGTCGCGAACACGCCTTCCTCGAACAGCCGGTTCGAAAACCGGATCGCCGCATCCGATTCGCCCACGATGATCGGGGTGATCGGGGTCTCGGACCGGCCGGTGTCGAAGCCGAGGCGCGTCAGCTCGGCCTTGAACCGTTTGGTGCTGGCCCACAGCCGCTCCATCAGCTCCGGCTCGTCGAGCATCACCCGGATCGCAGCGCGGCATGCGGCGGCGTCGGCCGGCGGGTGGGACGTCGAGAACAGGAACGGGCGCGCGCGCTGGATGAGCAGCTCGCGCAGCGCCCGGGTGCTGGCCACGTAGCCGCCGAGCACCCCCATCGCCTTCGACATCGTGCCCACCTGGATGTCGACGCGGCCGTGCAGTCCGAAGTGGTCGACCGAGCCGCGGCCGTTGCGACCCAGCACGCCGGACGCGTGGGCATCGTCAACGAAGACGGCCGCGCCGTATGCCTCGGCCGCCTCGACGATGCCGGGCAGCGGCGCGATGTCACCATCCATCGAGAACACGCCGTCGGTCACAACGAGGATGAGGCGGTACGGGCCGGCGCGATCGGGGCGGCCCTGCTCGGCGGCCTCGCGCAGGATCTCGCGGAGCGCCTCGACGTCGCGGTGCGGGAAGACCTTGCGCGGCGCCTTCGACAGGCGCATGCCGTCGATGATCGAGGCGTGGTTGAGCGCGTCGGAGACGATGAGGTCCTGCTCGCCGGTGATCGTCGGGATGACGCCGGTGTTCGCCGTGAAGCCCGACTGGAAGGTCAGGACCGCCTCGACGCCCTTGAACTCGGCGAGCTCGGCCTCGAGCTGCTCGTGCTCGGTCATCGTGCCTGCGATCGTGCGCACGGCGCCAGAACCCACGCCGTATTCGCCGACGGCCTTGAGCGCCGCCTCGCGGAGGCGCGGGTGGTGGGTCAGGCCGAGGTAGTCGTTCGACGACAGGGAGATGACCTCGCGGCCGTCGACCACGGTCACCGGGCCCTGTGCCGCGCTCATCACGCGCAGCGGCCGGTACAGGTGCTTCGCCTTGAGGTCGTCGATCTCGGCTTCGATGAAAGCCAGTGGGTTATTGCGAATTGGAGTGCGGGTCATTCGGTTGACCTCCGAGAACCGAGCTGAAGCTCTGCGGGCGCTCGGTCCGAGGACTGCTGCCAATCCATGATGACCTTGCCGGAGTCGCCGGACCTTGCAGCCGCGAACGCCGCCTCGAAGTCGCGGAAGCCGAAGCGGTGGGTGATCACCGGCCTGATGTCCAGCCCCGCGCTCACGAGCACCGCCGACTGGTACCAGGTCTCGTACATCTCCCGGCCGTAGATGCCGCGCAGGGTCAGCTGGTTGAAGACGATCGCGTTGACGTCGAGGGTGATCTCGCCGGTCGGGATCCCCAGCTGGGCGATCCGGCCGCCGTGAGCCATGTTCTCGATGGCCGAGCGCAGCGCCCGCGCATTGCCCGACATCTCGAGCGCCACGTCGAAGCCCTCGACCATGCCCAGCTCGCGCTGGACGTCGTGCAGGTCGCGCTGGGTCGGGTCGACGGTGATGGTCGCGCCCATCCGCTCGGCGATGCCGCGCCGGAACGCGATGGGCTCGGACACGACGACGTGTCGCGCGCCGGCATGCCGCACCACCCCGATGGCCATGAGCCCGATCGGGCCGGCGCCGGAGATGAGGACGTCCTCGCCGTGGACCTCGAAGGCCAGCGCGGTGTGCACGGCGTTCCCGAACGGGTCGAAGATCGCCGCGACCTCCTCGTCGATGCCGGGCCAGTGGTGCCAGATGTTGGTCATCGGCAGCGCGACGAGCTCGGCGAAGGCGCCGTCGCGCCCAACCCCCAGGCCGACGGTGTTCGCGCACAGGTGGCGCTGCCCGGCCATGCAGTGCCGGCAGCGGCCGCAGGTGACGTGGCCTTCACCGCTCACGAGGTCGCCCGGATGGAAGTCGCTGACGTTCGAGCCGACCTCGACGATCTCGCCGACGAACTCATGGCCGATGACGAGGGGCGGCTTGATCTCCTTCGACGCCCAGTTGTCCCAGGCGTCGATGTGCAGGTCCGTGCCGCAGATGCCGGTCTTGTGGACCCGGATGAGGACGTCGTTGATGCCGTACTCGGGCGTCGCGACGTCCTGGAGGCGCAGCCCCGGCCCGGCCTCGGCCTTGACGAGCGCGAGCATCAGGCGCGGCCCTCAGCGGCGGAGCAGGCGGCGGACCTGGCGGTGGTCGTGGGTCAGCTCCTGGCCGGCGTCGCGCTGGCCCCGGGAGCGGAGGTTGGCGCGGCCGTCGGGCCCGAGGACGGCGCCGCCGATGGGCCCGACGCAGCTGGCGTGGGCGTCGCCGGGACCGGCGCGGGCGACGGAGCGGCGCACTGCTTCTCGGGGTTGAACTGCTCGCCGTAGGCCTTGTAGAAGGCGAGGATCGCGTTCTCGTCGAGGGTCTGCAGCGGCAGGACCATGTCCCACACGATCGCGGCGTACGGGTAGGCCATGTCGTCGAAGCGGGTGAACACCGGCGTGAAGTTGCCCGGCGGGATCTTGCAGATCGGACTGTCCGGCCAGCGTCCAAGGAGCGACTGCATCGCCGACTGGCCCTCGTCCGTACAGCCCGGACCGGGGCACTTGTAGGCGAGCACGAGCGCACCGTGCTCCAGGTTGTGGACCCAGCCCTCCGGGACGGTCGGCGTGTTCTGGTCGTAGAACCCGCCACGGATCGGGCCCTGGCCGGAGACTGCGTAGTGATTGCCGCTGGCCGGCGGGCACCACGTGTACTTCACCTTGGTCCCGAGCGCGACGTGGGTGCGGCCCATGTCCGGTTCGACGAAACCGGCCGGCGGCGCCGTGACCTG
>Ga0070698_100006335_pt1 | contig 12851 bp, 13 predicted proteins | sample KBSK1502metaG_FD_65477 | JGI IMG/M metagenome (GOLD analysis project Ga0070698, IMG submission 65477) | Corn, switchgrass and miscanthus rhizosphere microbial communities from Kellogg Biological Station, Michigan, USA - KBS K1-50-2 metaG | ecosystem: Host-associated > Plants > Roots >... | reverse complement strand
CCACGGCCCGGCGAGCAGCTCGGCAGCGCGAAGCAAGCACGCGGCGCGCGCTTCCCATCGCATCGCCGACCACTCGCGGCGCGCCGTCACGGCGGCGCGAATCGCGCGCTCCGCGGTGGCGGGGTCGCACGCGTGAAAACGCGCGATGACGTGACGATGGCGATGCGGCATCACCACCTCGCGCACCTTGCCGGTGGTCACGCGTTCTCCGCCGACGACACACGGAATCTCCACGACCTCGCGCTCGATCTCGGCGAGCGCCGCCTTCAGCCGCGCCTTCTCCGGGCTGCCGGGCGGATAGAGGTACATCGGCTCGTTGACGGGATCAGGAACGGAAACGATCGCGTCGTGCATGGGGGCACGTGTACCACGATCGCCGCACGGGCGTGCTAACCGCCGCTGCCCGGCGCGGGTGCCGGCGCGGCACTGCCGCTCGGCGTCGGGGCGGCGCTGCCGCTCGGCGGCGGCGCGGGAGGACGCGGCGCGTCTTTGGCGCGGCACTCGCCGAGCGCTGCGAGTGTTTTCGCGGCCATCAGGCATTTGCGCATCGCGGGCGAAAGGTTGCGCTTTTCGCACTCGGCGATCATCTGCTTGCGGTCACCGAGCATCTGGTCGTCGTGACCCGGCAGCTGCTGCTTGGTGACCTCGAGCATGTGGTCGACGATCTGCGGGCACGGCGGGCCCTTGTCCTGTTTACACGCGGCGACCACGGTGATGAGCAGAGCGAGGCGCAGCATCGTGGATCGACGGTAGCATGCCGGCATGCAGATTCGTCCCGCCCGTCACGACGACTTCGACGCGCTGGCTGCAATCACGAACCATTACATCGCAACGACCGCGATCCACTTCGCGTACGAGCCGGTCAGCGTCGACGAGCTGCGCGCGACATGGAAGCCGCGCTTCCCGTGGTTTGTCGCCGAGGATCAGGGCGTGGTCGGCTACGCGAAGGCCGGCGTCTGGCGTGAGCGCGCGGCGTATCAATGGACATGCGAGGTCGGCATCTACGTCGCGGAGGCGGCACGCGGGCGCGGCGTCGGGAAGCGGCTGTTCGGCGAGCTCCTCGACGAGTGCGCGCTGCGCGGATTTCGCTCCGCTGTTTCGGGCATCACGCTGCCGAATGATACGAGTGTCGCGCTGCACCAAAAGCTCGGCTTCACGCACGTCGGTACGTTCCTCGATGCCGGCTGGAAACTCGGCGCGTGGCACGCCGTCGATTGGTGGCAGAAGCGCTTCACGACGGGCGCGCAGGGGCCCGCACTCACGGCGTCGATGAGTGTGGCGCCGCGCTGACCGCGGCGATCAATCGCTCGAGCGTATTCGCGAGCTCGGCCATGCGGCGCTGGCCGATGTGCGTTGCGAGCTCGCGTTCGAGCTCGGCGAGCACCCCGAGGCCGTGCACGAGCGCGCGCTCGCCTTTACGCGTCCAGCGGATCAGCTTTGCGCGCCGATCGGCGGGATCGTCGATGCGATCGACGACGCCTTCTCGCTCGAGATCGTCGATCAGCGGGCCGATCGCCTGCTTCGTGACGCCAAGCTTGTCGGCGATCGTCGTCAGCCGCACGCCCTCGCGCGTGATATGCGGGAACACTGCGGTGTGAGTCGTTCGCAACCGGGTGCCTGCCGCCTGCACGCGCTCGACCGCGCGCTCGTTCACGAGCCGCGACGCTCGAAACAGCAGCTCGAAGGTCGAGCGCGGCAGCTTCATGCGACTAGTCAAGCGCACTTGACGACATTGGTCAAGCATGCTTGACTATCTACATGCAGCAAGTTGCAGCGGATGTCTGGCACGTCGGCGGCCGTTCGTTGCGGCTACCGGGAGGCGTGCGGATGCCGCTTGCCTCGACGTTGGTCCGACTGCCTGATCGCTCGCTGCTGCTTTATTCGCCGATCGCGATCGACGATGCGCTCGCCGCCGACATCGCTGCCCTGGGCGAGGTCGCAAACATCGTCGCGCCGAGCCTCTTGCATCATCTCTACGTCGCCGATGCAGCCGTTCGCTGGCCCCGCGCGATCCTGCACGGCGTGCCGGGCCTCGCACAGAAGCGCGCCGACGTCACGGTTCAGCGCGATCTCGACCGCGAGCTCGATCCGGCACTCCGCGATACGCTCGCGTTCGAGGTCATCGCCGGCGCGCCGAAGCTCAACGAGGCGGTGATGTTCCATCGGCCGAGCGGCACGCTCGCGTGCGCAGACTTTGTCTTCAACGTCACGCAGCCGGAGAACCTGCGCACACGCATGGTGCTCGCGATGATGGGCGTCGGCGGCCGCCGGCTCGCACAGAGTCGCGTGTGGCGGTTCGCCATCCGCGATCGCGCGGCGGCGCGCACTTCGATCGATCGCATTCTGCGCTGGCCAATCGCGCGCGTGGCTCCCGCGCATGGTGAGGTGCAGGCCATCGATGCCGCCACGCTCGCAGGCAAGCTATCGCGCGCTTATGGCGGTCGCGTCGTCCCCGTGCTCGCAGCGTGACAAGTTAATCCGTCCCCGATCGCGGTCAGACAAATCGATGGGTTGCACGCCGTAAGTTTCGCAACTTAAAACCGTCCCCATGGTGGCCCATCACTTGCGTCCGATCCGGACATGGCGACGACGCGCGCTCCCGCACCGGAAGATGTCGCACGTCAGCCGAGCGCGCTGCGCAGGCTCGTGCCGTCGCGACTGACGCCGTGGCGGGTCGTGCGCGTGCTCGGGCTCGTTGCCGCACTCGTGCTGCTCGTGCTGCTCATCCGTCACCTCGGACCGCGCGCGATCGCGAACGAGCTGCTCGCGGCGGGCCCGGGATTCATCTGGATCCTCCTGCTTCATATGCTCGCGATCGGGCTCTCGGGGTTGCCCTGGCACGTGATGCTGCCGCGCGACGCGCGTCCACGCGTCATGCAGAGCGTCGCCAGCCGCTTCGTCGCCGCCGGCGCGAATGCGGTGTTGCCGATCGTCGCGTTTGCGGGCGACTTCGTGCGCCTGTGGTGGCTGCCGCGCAAGAGCGATCGCTCGACGGCCGTCGCCGCAATCATCGCGGATCGTCTCACGTATGGCGCCGCGAACGTCGTGTTCGTGCTCGCGGGCGCGCTCGCGCTGCTGCGGCTCGAGGTGTTGCCAACGGCGTACGCGCGCGCGGCGCTGATCGGCGTGCTCGTGATGGTCTTCGCGGTCTCGATCGGTGTGCTCGTCGCGAGCCGCTATCGCATCGCAGGCCGCATCCATCGCCTGATTCGCCGCATCCGCCGGCTCAAGCCCGATTCGCAATTTGGCGATGACGTCGACACCGCGATCGAAGACATGCTGCGCGCGCCGCGACCGCTCGCACTCGCGTTCTTGTTCAACCTCGCGTCGCGCGTCGTGATCGGCGCGGAGATTTACGTCGCGTTCTATCTGCTCGGCGTCCCCCTCGGCTGGGAGGAGTTGCTCGTGTTCTCGGCGCTGCCGATCGTGATCGCAGTCGCCGGCGCGCTCGTGCCGAGCCAGATCGGCGTCCAGGAAGGTGCACAGGCGCTGATCGCGGAGAGCTTCGGCATTCCGGCGACCACGGCCGTCGCGGTCGTGCTGCTCCTACGCATCCGCTCGCTCGTCGGCGGCTTCCTCGTCTGGTTTTTACTCGCGCGTCGCTCGTCGGCGGCGATCCGCAGCGCGCAGTCCGTTTGAGTTACGGCGGCCGCGCGCAGCGAACGCCAGAGCGATCATCCGCGGTCCAGCCGTTGCGATAGCCGTTGCGGAGGCCGCTCGCCGCGTAGCGGAACGCGCCGCCGCGGAACGAGCGGAGCCCGGCTGATGGGTTCGTGCTCACGCAATCCATGCACGGCGTGGGATACGGCTCTTCATACCAGTCGAGCGTCCATTCGTAGAGGTTGCCCGCCAGATCGGAGTGGCCCCAGCGGCCATCGCCAGCCGGCTTGCTTCCGACTTCGATGATGTCCTCGAGCGTGCAACCGGGTAACCCGTCGCCGACGCAATCGGTGTCGAACGTCGGCGCGTAGCTCGCAAGCGAGGCGTCGAGGACGAGCGATGTCGGTGGTTGCGACCACGGATACGCGCGTTGCTCGTCGCCACCGGCCGCGGCGAAGTTCCACTCGGCTTCCGTCGGCAAGTAGCCGCCATCCCAGATGCAGAACGCGAGCGCCAATTCCCAGCTCACGCAATTGATCGGACGATTGTCGTTGGAGGCCGTCCACGTTTGGTACTGCGCATTGCACGAGAGCTCCGTTTCGATTGCGGCGGTGCTCGTCGGCAGTCGCGACGTGTACTCGACGGTCCATCCGCCCTGATCCGGCAGTCCATTGAGCGTTCGCCCGCCGGCGCCGAGCGCGGGCGCCGTCGCTTGCGTGCCGCGCCCTGCATTCACGAACTCACGAAAGCGCGCGACCGTGACTTCGTACTTGTCGAGGCGAAACGCGCTCACGGTCGCGGGACTCGCGGTGCTGTCGTACCCCACGCCATCGTAGCTACGATAGAACGTGCCGCCCGGCACGAGTGGACTGTCGCAGCATTGCGCCGATGCGGTGCCTCCGCAGCTCGGCGGCAGCTGCGCGCAGCTCGGGGCGCCGTCGTCGTCGTCAAACGCGATGCGCCCGCACGCGGCTACCGCGACGAGCAGACAAGCGCGCATGTGATCAGGATACGCGATACGTCATCGAGTTGTAACGCTGCATCTACCCACGCACCGTAGCTTGGGGCAGAGGCACGTGCCGCCGATCGAGCAAAAGTAGCTGCTCGCGCAACACCGAAAGTCTGCGTGCCGTTTTTACGGTAAAGCCGAGAGCGGCGAGCACGAGCGGAACGGAGATGACGATGAATCCATGGGTGGCGAGATAGATCGTGCCACCCACGATTCCGCAATCGACGGCAAGCATCACCCAGAACGCGATGCGAGCCGACGCGAGCTGGGATCGCAGCTTCGATCGCGCCCCCTCGAAGTCCTGCGTGAGCTCGTAACCGCATCCATCGCACTGCCACGCGTGATCTTCTTGCGGCAGATGACACCTCGGGCATTCGACCGGCGACATGAGGCGAACGTACTCACATCGCTTAGTTCGAGCGAGCAGGATCAGTACCAACCGGCAACCCAGCAGCGATCGGGCTCACACATGATTGCGGTGAATGGACCGCGACAGCGACGCTCGTCGACGGGCACAAGCACATGTGCGCCATCGGTGAAGGCGTCGACGTTGTAGACGTCGCCGCAGCCGATCATGTACGTCGCTTCGAGGCGGGGTGGAACGGTCGCTGCGCTCACGCGGATGAAGTGGCCGCGCGAGTCGTCGTAGGGGCGGCCGTCGACGAACACGTATCCTTGCGGCGTCCAGGCGATGACGATCATGGGACGGTGCTGCGGATCGTCGAAGACCTGGCGCGCGTGGACCGTGAAGCGTGCAATACCGTTGCGCCGACCGATCTCGGTCGCGAGCAGGAATCTGCCGGTGAGGGTCTGCAGTTCCCGGTACGTCGGCAGCGGTGCGATCTCGTCATGCGCCGCCGCATGATCGAGCTCGACGTGCGCGACGTCGTAGAGCTCGGCTACGACATAATCGCGAAGCCAGGGTTGCGCGAAGTCATCGCCGTAGGACCAGCGCGAACGCTCGGCGAGCTTGTACGACGGCAGGTGCACGACAGAGCCAGGCGGAGCCGCCGCAAGGATCGCGAGGCGCGCATCGTTTTCCGCCTTGAGCTCGGCGTAGGTCGCGACAAAGCGAACGGCGTGAAACGCACAAACGGCAACGCACGCCGAGATGACGAACCTGCGCACGACCGGCTCGTGGAACAGATGCTGTGCGGCGATTGTGAGCGCTGCGACGAGGAGCACGCCCGAGGCATAGAACACGCGATCGCTCGCCATCGGCGACATGCAGAGCGTCATGACGATGGCGGCGGAGGCAGCAGCGAGCACGATCGCGTCGACGACGGTTCGCGGCGATGGCGGCGCGAATCGTCCACCGCGCAAGTACAGCCGCCACAGATAGCGGACCACCGCGGCGACGAAGAAGAGCAGCGCGAGTCGGGCTTCGACGATGAAGTCGCGGAAGATTTCGAGGCAACCGATGATGCCGCGGTCGGCGAGGAGCCGCGTCGGTGTGTAGTGCGCAGCAATGCCGCCGTAGCGCACCGACTGACCGGGCGCGAAAAACAACATCGGATAGCCGATGTAGAGGCCGATCATGCCGGCGAGCATCCACGCACGGAGCTGCTGGCGCCGCCACGCGACGCAGACGAGGCCGGCCATCGCGAGCATCGCCGTCGGGCCAGTGTGCTCGTTGCACATCCCGGCAACCCATCCGAGCACGAGCATCACCGGCACGGGCCACCACCGCGGCCGAGTACATGCGCCGGCGAGCGCGAGGCGATACGGCACGAACAGCGCGAGCGTGATGGTGAACGCCCACAGATAGTTCGTCGCGAATGGTCGATAGAAGTACATGATCCCGGGGATCGGGATCACGAGCCAGATCATCGTTTGAATGAACAGCAACAGCTGCAGGTCGCGTAGCGTCGGACGCGGCCAGCGTGCAAACGCGATCACGAACACCGTCGGCAATACCGCGAGCTGCACGAGCGGCGTCACGATCAGGTGGATGGCTTGCGAGCCGTTGACGATCGCGAGCAGAACTTCGCCGAACCGCGGGTTGTAGTTGAAGTAGTTAAAGCGCGCGTACGTCCACAGCGAGCTCGGTCCGAAGTCGTGGTCGCGCCAGTAGCGGAGCTGAAACCAATCGTCGAGCAGGACGGGCGTGTTGACTGCTTGAATAAAGAACAAGAGCCACAGCCCGACGGCGGCGGCGAAAAAGGCCTTGTGTTGCCCGCGCGAGCTCATCGATCACAAGCGCGGCGGAACGATCGGATCTTTGCGACGACGCCGCAGTGCTTCGGCAGGGGCGATGACGACGAGCAAGCTCGCCGCGATGACGATGAGCTCGAGCTTGCTGTCCCGCGGCGTTAGCTCGGCGGCCGCCATCGCGCCGCTGCCACTGCCGCCGCCGTCTGGCGGAGCATCGACATCCGCGTCGGGGGGATCTGGATGATGATAGATCACGTCGCCGCAACCGACGGAGAGCAGTAGAAGTAGAAGGGCAGGAGCAAGTCTCATGGCGTGACCTCGTTTGCAGGGTCGGATGTGGATCGCAGCGGTCATCGAATTCCTTCACGCACGAGCACGGTCGAGTTTTCCTGCCGAACGCGGCTCAGAACCGCGCCGCCACGCCGGCTCCTCCCCCTGCAGTGAAGGCGTCGCGATGCCACAACACCGTCGTTTCGTTGACGTGATCCCGTTTCGCGCTCAGCTCCGCGATCCCCCATACCGAAACCTCGAACGCACGCGCCAGTCGAAGCGCGAGCCGCAGGGGAACTGCGATCGCAGGGTCGAAGCGCGTCCCGCTCATTTCGGTCAATGGGATCGCCAGCTCGAAATGATGGCGACGAACGCCGGCAAGTAATGACGCATCGAGCGCGAGAGCGCGTGCGAGTGGCCACTCGTAGCTCGCGCCTGCCAATAGTTCTTGTTCATCGACGAAGATGTCGCGCGTATTCGGCTGTGCCGCCGCCGCTCGCAGCGTCGCACCGACGCTCTCTCCGATCGCGAAGCGCGCGTGCAGTGCGCCTTCGATGGTGCCGCTCGAGTCCACACCGACGTCGGCACCAAGCCGCCAGCGCGGCGGTCGTTCGACGACGACGGCGCGTCGCAACGTCGCTTCCTTGACGGGCTCGTGCGCAGGTGGCGCTGCCTCGCGGGCGAGGCGTGCAAGCTCGGCGACCTTTTGCACCAGCTCGAGCTGACGCTGCGCGCGGCTGGCGTCGCTGATTTCGATCGTGCGCGACCGTTCGAAGTACGCGCTCTTCGCAGACAGCACGAGCTCGCGATCGTCACCGGTGACCACGACGACGATCGCCGGCGCCGTCGTCGGATCGATCGCGAACCCCTCTTGCAGTAGGCGCATCACGACGGCTTGCTCGATTTCGCCGGCATCCGCGCTGTCGAGGCGCGATACATCAACCGCGACGCTCGGCGCTGACTTCGCAACCCCAAGCCATGTGCACAGGCTCGCGACCACGAAAAAGCTTCGCCACGGCATACGGCGGGCAACTCTACATACCGGGGCGTCGACGACTATTGGCAATATCTTGCAACACGCACGCGACATGAGGACGTAATGACCAGGGCCGGCCTGTTGCAGCGTCCGCGCCAGCGCAAGTCCGCGACATTCGACGGCGATGATCGTGGACTTCCGTCAAACCGCGACGCGGCTGTCTCGGAACGATCCGTCGGCGCTCATCCAATGAGCGGCATTTTTATGTCACACGGTGAGGCGAAGCGTCATCGACAGTCGCGTCGAGCGCACGAAGCCCGCACGTTCATACAGTTGTAACGCCGGATTGTCGGCGCGCACCTCGAGATGCAGCGCGCGAACGTCGCGCTGCCGCACTTCATCAGCGAGCAGCTGCAACACGCGCGTGCCGATGCCGCGCCCGCGCTTGTGGTCGTCGATCAAAAACTCGGTGAGGTATGCATCGCGACCGCCCCATTCGAGGTCGTAGCCGTACGTCACGACAGCATGGCCGATGACGCGATCGGTCTCGACGAGAAACACGACGCCGAGGCTCGCATCGCCGAGGAGCTGCAACAGCGCCGCTTCGAGTACGTCATCTGCGATCGTGATGCCTTCGATCGCGTTGAACGCGCGCGTGCACCGCGCGACTTCGCCGAGATCCTCGACGCCCGCGGCGCGCAATCGCGTGTTGTCCGTTCGCTCGCCCACTATTCGCGATCGAGGTACGTGTAGCCGATCATGCCCTGGCGGAAGCGATTGATCAGCGTACGGCTCTCTTCGATCGTCATCAGCTTCTTGCGCAGAGCTTGCTCGACGTTGTTGCGCATGCGGCCCAGCAGGTCGCTCGGCGAGTAGTCGACGAACTGCAGCACCTCGCTCACGGTGTCACCGGCGACGACTTCCTTGACGTCGTAGTCGCCATCATCGGAGAGCTGCACGTGCACGGTGTTCGTGTCGCCGAACAGGTTGTGCAAATCGCCGAGGATCTCTTGGTACGCACCGACGAGGAAGATGCCGAGGTAATAATCCTGGCCATCGGGCTTGGGATGCAGCTCGAGCACATGCTTGACGTCGCGCAGGTCGATGAACGAATCGATCTTGCCGTCGGAATCGCACGTGATGTCGGCGAGCGTCGCGCGGCGCGTTGGCTCATCCGTCAGCCGATGGATCGGGCAGATCGGAAACAGCTGATCGACGGCCCACGCATCGGGCACCGACTGGAACATCGAGAAGTTGCAGAAGTACGTATCCGAGAGCGCCTTCTCGAGGCCTTCGAGCTCTTCGGGCACGTGCGCATGGTTGCGCGAGATCATCAGCACCTTCTCGCAGATCGCCCAGAACAAGTTTTCGCAGAGCACGCGGTGCTCGAGCGAGAGGTGACCTAGGTTGAACAGCTGGAGGACCTGATCCTTGTACTCGACGGCGTCGTGATAGCTCTCGAGCAGGTTCTTCGCACTGACGCCCTGGTACGTCTCCCACATGTTCTTGACGAGCGGCGGTGCGGGGCTCGCGATTTTCTCGGGGACGTGCGTGTTGAACTCCGTCACGCCGAGCACGTTGACGACGAGCACGCTGTGGTGCGCGGCGACCGCGCGCCCGGATTCGCTGACGATGTTTGGATGCGGCACCTGATCGGCGTCGCAGATTTCCTTCATCGCGTAGACGACGTCGTTCGCGTACTCCTGCACTGTGTAGTTCATCGACGATGCGAAGTTCGTCTGCGAGCCGTCGTAATCGACGCCTAGCCCGCCGCCGACATCGAGGTAGCACAGGCCCTTCGCGCCGAGCTTGTAGAGCTCGCAGAACAGGCGGCCGGCCTCGCGCAGCGCGTTCTTGACGCTCTTGATCGCCGAGATCTGCGACCCGAGGTGAAAGTGGAGAAGCCTAAGCGTCTCGACCTCGCCCCAGCTCTTGAGCTTGTCGACCGCTTCGACCATCTCGGCGGCCGACAGGCCGAACTTCGAGAAGTCGCCGCCCGATTGCTCCCAGCGGCCGGCGCCGCGCGACGATAGCCGCGCGCGCATGCCGAGCTGCGGCTTGATCCGCACGCGCTCCGCGACGCGGTGAATGTTATCGAGCTCGCTCGGCTTCTCGACGACGAGGATGACCTTCTTGCCCATCTTCGACGCGAGCAGCGCCGTCTCGATGTACTCCTCATCCTTGTATCCGTTGCAGATGATCAGCGCTTCATCATCTTGATGAATCGCCATGATCGCGAGCAGCTCGGGCTTGCTGCCCGCTTCGAGGCCGTAGTGGAACGGCCGGCCGTATTCGATGATTTCTTCGACGACGGTGCGGTTCTGGTTGACCTTGATCGGATACACGCCGCGGTAGTGGCCGTTGTAGCCGTACTCGCGGATGGCGGTGTTGAACGACGCGCAGAGCAGCTCGATGCGCGCGCGCAAGACATCGCTGAAGCGCAGCAGGATCGGCAGCTGGATGCCGCGCGCGACGAGCTCGTCGATCAGCTCCTTCATATCGATCGCGCCTTGGCCTTCGCCACGCGGCTGAACGACGAGGTTGCCCTGATCGTTCACGCCGAAGTAGCCGCAGCCCCAGCGAGAGATGTTGTACGTGTCGACGGCATCGGCGGCGGTCCACCGGCGCAACGGATCGTGTGCGAGTAGAGCTTTCGCGCGTGCCATATTCCCATCACGTAGTTACGGCCAATCGCCGGCCGCCGCAATGGGGATCTGCGCTACGCGGCCGCCCAGCGCGGAATCGCACGGCGACCGCGCGTGCGCGCCTCATCTTCCCAATCCGATGGCTCGGGGGCGTCGGATTCGGTGCCGCGCGCGAGACGGCGCTTCGTGATGATGACCGTCTCCTGGTTCGGCACCGCGATGCAGTGCTCGAGCTCGTCGGTAGGAGGCGCGACGAGCTCGGTGTCGTCTTCCCAGCGATCGTCGGGCGGATAAACCTCGAACATCAGGCGCGCCGTCGCGCGCTTGTCGATGCGCCAGCCCTCGAGCGCGGCGACGGCTTCGAGTGCCTCGATCATGTCGCCTGCCGTCTCGAACCGGTACGCGGGATCGAGCGACAGCGCCGTGCAGATCACTTGCTCGAGCGCTGCGGGAATCTCGGGAACGTGGACGCTCGGTGGCACGAATTCGCCGCGCACGACCGCGAGCATGCGCTCGAAGTCGCTGTTGCCTGGGAAGCAGCGCATGCCGGTGCACAGCTCGTAGAGCACGACGCCGAGCGCGAACACATCCGTGCGCGCATCGCACGGATCGCCGATCGCTTGCTCGGGCGCCATATACGACGCCTTCCCACGCACGATGCCCGGATTCGTGTGGTGCTGCGATGCGGTCGAGATCGCGATGCCGAAATCGATCAGCTTCACCGCGCCCTCCATCGTGATCATGATGTTCGATAGCGACACATCGCGATGGACGAGCCGCAGCGGGCGGCCATCGACATCCTTGCGATGCGCGTAATCGAGACCCGCCGCCGTGTGCGCGACGATCGTAAGCGCCGTGCCGTACGGAATCGCCATGCCCATGACCTGGGCGCGCGCGAGCAGCTCGCGCAGGTCGGCGCCATCGACGTACTCCATCGCGAGGTAGTGGATGCCGGCCTCGACCGCGACCTCATAGACGCTCGCGAGGTTTTCGTGGCTCAGCATGCCGACGAGGCGCGCTTCATCCATGAACAGCGTGCGCGAGTCCGGATCCTCCGCGCGCTTGGTGTTGAGCACTTTGACCGCGACCTGGCGGTCGAGTCCGATCTGGCGCGCGAGGTAGATGTCGGCCATCCCTCCCTGCGCGAGCAGCCGGATCAGCTCGTAGTTGCCCAGCTTCGTCCCCGCCGGAAGCGCCTCTGTCATTGCACATGCTACGACCGGCGGGTCGGATCGGATTCCTCGGTACTCCAGGGTGACGTCCTGTCGGGCACTTAGCTTGGTCATGCGCGCCTCTATCGGCAGGACGGGGATTTGGTTGCGTGGGGTAAGGATTCGGATAGATTCGCCGTTTCCTTCACATGGCGACCGAGGTCCCTAAAGGCAGCCCAGCCGCGCAGATCATCGCGGAGGAGGAGCGCCTGTTTGGCCAAGTGCAAGCGCGCGTGGCGATGGGCGAGGAGGACGACCGTCCGCACTTCGGGGCGTCTGACCTCGATCAGGATTTGCTCTCGCTGCGCGATCAGATCGCGGAGGCGCGCGCCGAAGATCTGCCGCCGCTCGTCGAGCAGATGACGCGCCTTGCCGCTCTGAGGACGCGGCTCGGCGGCGGTCGCTCGCTGCCGGTCGACATCACGTCGCCCTACTTCGCGCATCTGCGCTTGCGCGAGCACGGCAAGACGCGCGACGTGCTCGTCGGCAAGCGCGGCTTCATCGATCGTGAAGCGAACGTGCAGATCGTCGATTGGCGCAACGCGCCGGTGTCGCGCATCTACTATCGCTACGAAGAAGGCGACGATTACGAGGAAGAGATCGCGGGTCGACGCGTCGAGGGTGTCGTCGAGGCGCGGCGCAATGTTTCAATCTCGCGCGGCAACCTGCGGCGCATCGGTTCGCCGCAAGGCACGTACTTGAAGGGCGCGAACGGCGCGTGGGTGCAGGCGGTCGGCCAGATCACGCCGGTGCTTCACGGCGGCATGGGCAAAGCGGCGCGGCCGGTGGTGCAGCCCGGGCAGAAGGGCAAGCTCGGCATCCATCACGGCGTCGCGCGTGCGGATAAGTCGCTGCCCGAGATCGCGGCGCTGATCGACAAGGAGCAGTTCGAGCTGATCACGCAGCCGTCGAGCGGCATCGTCGTGATTCAGGGCGGCGCCGGTTCCGGCAAGACGACGGTCGCGCTCCACCGCGTCGCATATCTC
>Ga0070698_100006334_pt1 | contig 12851 bp, 9 predicted proteins | sample KBSK1502metaG_FD_65477 | JGI IMG/M metagenome (GOLD analysis project Ga0070698, IMG submission 65477) | Corn, switchgrass and miscanthus rhizosphere microbial communities from Kellogg Biological Station, Michigan, USA - KBS K1-50-2 metaG | ecosystem: Host-associated > Plants > Roots >... | reverse complement strand
GCAGCGTGACCTGTATTCCCAGTGAAACGGATGCTCCCTCTCGTGCCTGTAAATATGGCAGGCTGCGATCGCTGACAGTACGCCTCCAGAGGGCATAGCCAGTGCTGTTTTAGTTGTTGTGCGAGTGGCGGGGGAGAAAGCCCTTTGGAAGCGCTGCTGTCTTATAACATACTCCGGTATGGGCGGCAAATTACCGGTCTGATAGCTTTGTGTCACTCCCTGCGCAGCTCCAACTTCATCTGTAATACGCTGGACAAAGGAACTCCTGCGCTGACGAGTTGATCGACAAGTTCGGTGTAGCGTTTCAGTGTTGCAGGTTGGCGACGGATCTGCTCCTCATCGGCGTCCCACGCTCGTTGAAGGACCTCGGCCGTTCTCTCCGCATTCCGATGCGCCTGCCAGAACTGGAGCCTCATAGAGCTGGCCGCGACGCAACGACTGATCCACTCGAGGGCGGGCTCAGGGGAAAACACCCTGCCGGGGCCATGGAGGAAAGTCAGCATGGCGGGGTAGGCGTCGGGATTGTGCCCAATGACCATGACCCATTTGTCGAGAATCTCGCGAAACAGGGCAGCGTATGGCCACTCGCGCGGGAGCCACTCAAACACGATGTGCCTGATCACCTCGCTTCTCGAACTTTCCAGGTAGGAGGCGTTCGCCCAGCGGGCGAGTTCCGCGCTCTCAAGAATCCGCATGCAGAGGGACTTCCACATCTCTATTGTTGCTGGGGTCAGCGGTTCCTCTGTCTTCACGCGCTGCTCAAGGTAGTTGTACATAAGGTTGTCGAGGAGATTCGGCGCGGCTGCCCACCGTTCCAGAAAGGGGGTGAGGACTGATCGCCACGCCTCTTCCTGAGAAAGAGCAGAGATCACGCGAACTATCCAGGCAAAAAAGAACCGGTTCCACTTGTGGGGCGGATACTCGTGCTGGTAGACGAAGGCGTAGCTGGGCGATGAGGTGTTGACGGCAATTGTCCAGGTCACGAGATCGCTCACCAGTTGCAGGAGCCGCATCTTCGCAGAAGGGTCGACGCAAAGCCGCGTGAACGGTAGCGTGTCAAGCGACCCTTCCGCCTGATCCCAGAGAAAACACGTCTCCTCGTCTACTGGAATGCGCGGAAGTTCTGGAGCATTCTGCTGCTTCAACGTCGCCACATGCGCTTCGATAAGCTGCTCTTCCCACCGCGCGAGATCGGCGCTCCGTTCGCCAGTATTATAGCTCGTCAGCATGGCCTGCAACGCCAGGCGCCTGGGGATGAGGCGCAGCCAGATCACCAGGCTGAGAATAGTCCAGCAGATGACCTCATCGACACCGAGGAAGGCGTCCAGGTTTCCCAGGATCGCCCCTATGACTCGTTCATATGGCAGGGCCGCCAAGCGTAGGAGCGCCTCCCTGACTTCTTCTGTCGCTATGCCGCGCACAACGAGAATTCCCAGACCCTGGGCGGCAAGGATGGCGGGGCCGTCGGGTATGTTAGCGGGATAGGTATAAAAAACGGTCTCGCGCGGTTCCTGCCGGGCGGCCTCAAGCAGGCTCTCGCGGCACCAAGCCGCCAAGCCATGCTCTTGCACCCCCTGGAAATCGGCCACGAGCGCTGCTACTGCTACCGTGGGGGTGAGCCAGGAAAGGACCTCGTCGCTTATGTCTGCTTCTTGCTCTCCACACCCGGGCAAAATGTCGCGTACAGCAGCAATTGCCTCCACCGCCGTCATCCCATCTGCCTGCTTGCCCTCTCGTAGTGTTTGCTGCGCCCACCGTGCGGCTTGACGCCAGCGTGGTTGATCTGCCGAAGCGGGATTTGCTGCATCCTCCGGTGGGGGAGGTGATGCCGGCGGGTCAAATTGTATCTCGATCTGGTCACCCACCTGGTGCGTTCGATAGTTGGCGCGCTTCACGGATTCCTGAATCTGCTCTGTTCCCTCCTTGAGGGCGGCGACAGACGCTGAGTCTCCTCGCTCTTCTTGGAAGAGGAAGGGCAAGTGCGCTGAAAACTGGCCGAAGGCCTGCTCAAAGGATGTGCGAAGTGGCTCGTCTGCAAACAGAAAGTACCCTGCAAGAAAAGTCAGCGAACGTGCCCGATGCGGGCTTTGATCGCGCTCGCGGCGAGCGGCATAAATCAGCGGGTAATCATTGGGGAGCCAGTAAACTGGCGGCCTGCGGTCTTGCTCTGCCCGAGCCAGATCCAGGCGCCATACTGTGGGGGAACCTATTAGCGGCAACGTCGCTTGAAGACATCGCTCTGGATATCTATAAGCGGCACTCAAGCAGCAACCCGCTACGGCTACACACGCACTTCCCTGGAGTACCTGTTCAAAAAGCGCGGTCGGGTCTCGCCCCGCCGCAATCTGCTCTTCTAGCCATACCTCGAGCGCCATGAGCGCCGAGGTCACGATCTCCTGGCCACCGAGCGACGAGCGGTACCAGTTATACACGCGCTCATCTCCCCAGAGCTCGTGCGTTCCCGAAGGAAGAGTAATGCCGATGGGGAGCGGCGTCCGAGTTCGGGGCCGATAGTAGAGGTCCTGCTCCCGTTGGCGCCAGACTGCCACTGCCGTGTTCGCGAGGGACTGGACCAAGCGCAGCCCCTCACGCTCATTCTGACGGAGCAGGTAGAGGAATGGCCCCTGGATATGGGCGGGAGGGGAACAGTTTATCCTTTCATCTATCCCAAAGTCGTCGTAATAGGAGCGCAGAAACGAGGACCAGGGAAGAACATTGTGCGTATCTTGCTCTTCTGGATTCATGATGAGCATCTGAAGCGCGAAATCAACGTAGTCTTTCGCGAGGTAATCCACCAGTGGGCGGTATGTTTCAAGGGCCTCCTCGATGGCGTGGACGGAATCACGAGCCGCAATCTCTTTCAGGTAGACTGCAACCTCAACGGGAAGCACATCTGCTGAAAAGAAAATGACCTTCCGCAGGCGCTTCTGGTAGGCTTGCTGGGCCTCATAGCTCATCATCGTGCTCTCTTCTTTCTTCCTCTGCCAGCCCTTGGAAGGCGAGCGCCCCGAGTTCTTTGCGATATATCCAGCCATATGGCGTCTGCTGCTGCCAGAGTTCCATCAATCGGGCCATTTCGACCCGCACTTCGCTCGGCCAGGTCTCGGTCTGCGCTAGAAACCAGCCCACCAGGGGCACCCAGGACTGCAAGTTTGGGATCGGTCGGCTCAAGAGAAGCGGGAGCTGGTCGCCCTGTTCTTTGCCGAGCTTTTCTATCACTGGCAGCAAGCTGTAATCGGGGGTCACCTCGATTGTCCGCACGAGTGTGAGCAGCTCAATCAAATGTTGTGCGTGGTCTTGCAAGAGGAAAGGCTTCATCTGGTCGAGGAGTTCTCGCGCGCGTGGAGAACGAATGGGCGCCATAAGCAAGGCCTGCCGCCATTTCGGGGCGAGGGAGGCGACCTGCTCCACCTCTTGCGTGAGCTGTATCCATGTAGACGTTTCCTGCCGCTCGAGCAGGAAGGTCCCGAGCAGTTGCACAGCGCGCAGCAATCCCAGAGGCTGGTGAATCTCTTGGAGATAGGCGGGAAGGTCTTCCCGGTGCTGGTCAAGCACGCGATAGAAGACCCAATCCTGCAGGACATCGTGACTCAGCCGGTAGACGTCCCTGCCTACATCACGCAGCAGGATGCCATCTGATTCGAGCGAGAGCAGGACGTTGGCGGAAACGTGTTCACACGGAATCCAGCGTCCTGGCGAGGGAATGCATTGTTTCCCCACAGTGAGAAGAGCCTGCTGACGGGCACGTCCACGCACGGCGTCGCCTCCGGCAAGACCCACGAGACGTTCCCACCAGGCTTGACTGACTTCAATCTCGGTCGCAATGGGGGGAAAACCGTCCGGTCCCGCGAGCATGCGTCGATCATCAAGGATGCGCAGCAGAAAGGGATTCCTGACGAGGGGCTCAAGTTGAGGGAGGGAAAGAAGGGGCCGAAGATGAGGACGGCGCTCGACAATAAGGCGAAATTCCTCTTCGGTGAGTTTGTCGACCTGAACGATGTCCGGCTGGCTGAACGCGCGCCAATCGAGCCAGCTATGGAGGTCTGCAAGATTTTCCTCGCGGGCCGATACGATGACCTTCCACCGCTTGGAACCGGTGCGGACGAAGGAAAGTTCAGCGATACTGAGGAGGAGGTCGTTGACGACTTTCCTGGCTCCATCGTCAGTAATGCGATCGACCCCGTCGATAAAGACGCAGGGAGAGTTACTCCCACTGATCGCCAGGAGCAGCTCCTGAAGCGGTTGTGAGAGTTGGAGGACTTGTGCGAAACCATTCCAACCTGTTCCACCGAGGCGATCCCAGGAAAGCACAATGGCAAGTCCCTCTCCCTCGTGCTGCTCGATCAGGGCCTTGAGGAGCACCGATTTGCCAACACCGGGAGCTCCAACCAGTTCAAGCAAGGACGCCGTATGCATATGCTCCTGGATACTGGCTAAGGCCCCTGTTCGATTGAGCAAAAGACCACCAATATCGGCACGAATATCTCTCAGGATAAAGTTGGCATGTTCCTGCAGGCGCTCAAGGTCTCGTCGGCAATCCGGAGCTGACAGGAGCGAGAATCCATCCCCGACCAACTCCTCTGTAAGCGTGTCCAAGTTAAAGCTTCCGCCGGTTCTATTCGCTCTGGCCGCATACGCAACGAGGCGCTGAAAGAGATCCGAGGCCTTCGTTTTTTGCTCTGGTGGCAACGCATGGCTCAGGAGTTCGATCGTGTACGCCTGATCACGCGAATCGTCCTGCTGGAAATCGAAGTGGAGCAGCACCATCGAGCGCAGAAAGTGCCAGAGATCGTCATCAAGGATCTTCTCGCCGGCGTAATTATCTAACTTTTTGCGGATGAGTTCGACGAACTGGTGCTGGGTCTGGTGGCCGGGTCCTTTTTGAGAAAGGCGCAAGAGGAAATCGCCTGCCGACGTACTCGTTCGTGCCCATGTGAGTGTGGTTTTGTAATACTCATCAATTGTCTTGGAATAGAGGCCGAGCACGATTCCGAAGCGATCAAACCCTGGCACAAATGACGATTCTGTGAACGTTTCCCAGCAGGCATACATGACATCATCGAAGGTGTCGTCTTTTTCGCCGAACATCAGGTCACGTTTGATTTGAAGCGCCAGTTTTATTTCCCCTTGCGGAAGACTGGAGCGCACGATGAGATCGTCAACCGGGTCGCCTCGATAAAGCGACTGAAACTGTATCTCTCGCGCAGCTGCCGCTGCGCTTTGCCCACGTGGACCAGCCTGCAGGAGCATCATCGCAAGATAGTATGCTCCGACATAATCTTCGTAGTCTGAACCGCCACCACCAGTGGAATAGGGGCTTGCAACCTTCTTCGATTTACGCGATTGACTCATGGTGTGACTGCACCTCTTCCTCTTGTTCCTATCCTCTTACATGTTTGAGTTTCTCTTTCACCTGTTCCCTGCTCAATACAGTAAACCCCTTTGTAATATACAACGTCTACATATTGTCCGATAGCCCTTTCAGCTACATAATAGGGAGGCACTACTCATCCATGAGTAACTGAAAGTTTTGTGGAGTAGATAACATTTCGCTTAAATATCCTGCAATTACGCCTAAAATAGCCCCATGAGGCACGTCTGTCAGTAACATGTGTTGCTTATGGAGGCAAATGCAAGCTCACCTATGATACATGCCGTTGATTCGCCCCTTTTCTCATATGCTTGACCCTAGAATTCCGGACCAGTAAAATAGACTCTGTCATTCTCGGTAGATAGTTTTCTCTAATTTGAGATGGCCAAATACTTTGAAAAACATCTAAATGTATTTTCATGATCATGTTCCAGTACTACTGGAGGTGTAATAGTGCTAGATCTGGCACAAGCACAGTTAGCAGATCAAATGCAGCGGCATCCAGAGCAGATTGCCACCTTCAACCATATCGCTACTTTGATTGAAGAAGTTCGCCGATGTTGGACTCCTGAAGATTACCGCATTCTCCAGCAACGCCTGGGTGAGCATATCGAACGCGTAGATACTCTGGCGGAAGAAGCTAGTACTCGTCGTAAGCGTGGCGAAGAGCAGCAAAGGCGCTTTCCATATCAGAAGAATCTACGTGATCCCAATGCGGCAACAAAACTTACACAGGATTATCAGCGTGCAGCTTTTGAACAAAAACTGTATGCTCGCCTTGGCAGGCAATATCGTATGGTTGGTGATGCAATGGCCTGGCAGTTGTATGAATACGAAGCTTTGCCACTGTATGCATTAGGAATGAATCAAGGGCCAGGACCCGTCTCCCGTTCCAAAGAACTGGGGGCTGATGCAGAACAAGCGGCAGTTGAACAATTCTGGCAAGAACACAGCGCTTTTGCCCTCCGCCATGACTATACCAATTGTCTTCGAATATGGGATCTTTCTGTCTTCTTTCCTGATGGAACAAGAGCCATTCAGGAAGTGAAAGCGAAAAAATCCGTCTCGTCTTCACAGAAGCGTAAAGGGAGAATGGTCGTTGAATTGACAACGCATCACGAGTCTACTTTGCCTCAAGGGGATCTTCTCGTTCATCAAAGCTACCTAGCCCCTGTACCTGCTCATAATGACATGCCGACAACCCTTGATTTGCTTGAACAAGCGCTTATTCAAGCAAATCAAGAAAGTATTGGCTTTGCAGCCAATACCTACCTGGCGGTGGCTATTCTCGATGCAACCAACGTAGCCCGGCGTCCTCTTGAGCAACTCATCCAAGAGTGGGTGCAAAAAACAGAAGGACTCATTCCCTCGGATATCTGGCCGCTCCATAGTGTTGATGTCTTGAGAAGTAACTCAGAGCAGCGGGTGCAATATCCCTGCTTTGGAGCACCGTATACGGTCTATCCGCTCCCGCCCCGGGTTGTCGCTCGCATTGTTACTGGCTATCTTTACATTCACTATCAACTTAATACGGCTGCTATTACGCAGGCATTTCGTGACCGAGGCTTCGACGCCGAATGTCTGCTTGGATTGTGGCGGCAACAAGGAGGGAAACCACCGAAAAAACCCCCAGCCCACTACTTTCGGCTCCGCCGTGACGCAATGACCATCAACATTTCGCGCCTCACGCTCGAACAGATCACGTTTGAGGGCTTACGGTTAGAAGACTTCGTCGATTCGATCGTTGCACTGACCGAAAAGCAGAAGAGCCTCACTGGTTCTTCCAAATCTCAGCATTTTCTTCAAGTGCCAACATATACCGATATGGAACAAATCTGGCGGAGCAGCCGCCAGATAATTACATTAAGTGCAACAGAAACTAGTGGAGCCGAAGAACATTCATAGAATTTTCTGATCTTTGTGGCATCTAGTAAATAGCGCCAATTTCCTATGTTTCGCGCCAAAAATCGTTGAACATTCGCGCTATTTACTAGTGACAAGGAGCGTTAAGCGACCATGAGAACTGCCGGAAAGGAAACAAGAAGATTTTGTCTGTTTAGGCTCATGTCAGTTGAGCGGTGGTGACGACTCGAATAGCACTTGTGAAGGAGAAAGCACCGATCAGTGAGTAAAGCATAAAGCGCCGGATTCGGCCAAGTATTCGTGCAAATCACAAAGTTTGTATTTACAATCGCATGCTTGTCAAAGAGGTTCCTTTGTCAGTGTAGGAGACAGCTGCGAGGATGGCAAAGGGGTTAGCCACGGCCACTGCCCATCTACGTGAAGGATGTTATGAGGAGGTCTCCTGGATACTTGTTCGAGCCTGGTTACGGACGTGCTGAGCGCGTATCTCATAGTTCACGGTTTTTTCGATTTCTCCTAAAGCAAGGCTGCAGGCGGCCAAGCGTTCTAGCTCTTCAGCAACGTCTGACTCAAATCCCTGGCCAAGGCCTTCGTAGAGCCTAAGTGCTTTGTTATACTGTTCTGCTGCCCGCCTATACTGCCCTTTGGAGAGGTACACATCTGCAATATTATGATATACTTCTGCAAGATCTCTAGGAAACCCCAGCTGAACAGAAATTCCCAAAGATTGTTGATAAAATTGGAGCGCTTTTCTTGTGTCCCCTAGATAGTAGTGAATGATACCGATGCCGTTCAAGCAGGAAGCTGTAGTCACTGAATCGCGAATGTGCTGACTTATTTCCATTGCTTGCTGATAGTAGTCTAAAGCCTCTGTAAAATTTCCTAGTTTTCGGTAAATGCTTCCAATTTGGGTAAGGCATCGGGCGATAATAGAGAGATTGCTTTCCCGGCTGCTATATGAGAGCGCCCCCCTATAACAATCCAGGGCTTCATCTAGATGTCCCTGTTCCTCTAGAACGCGGCCAATATTGTAAGCTAGGTAAAGAGACGCTTCGCCATCACCCAAATTACCGAATGCCATTATTTGTCCGAAATACTCGAGTGCCTTTTCGAGGTCGTTTCGATCTAAGTAAATGACGCCGATATTACTCAATATAGTTCTGATTCTCGCGGTATCTCCTGCTTGGATAAGAATAGTTGCAGCTCGTTCACAGTATTTCAACGCTGAGTCTAATTCTCCAAGAATATAGTAGGTAGAACCTGCGATCGCGAGGAAGATGGCAAGATCGGTAGGTTCTTCTCTCTGTTCAATAAGCCCTGTCACATCTCTCAGTTTATCTCTAGCCTCATCAAAACGGGTTCCCTGCGCCAAAAATAGAGCGTATACAACTAAATATTCGCTGTAGAGTTCTTCTTCCCCCTTGAGAAAGAAGAGATTTTCCTCTCTCAATTGTTCTACAATCTGGAAAAGAAAAGGTGCTCTTCCCTGTTTCCACCTGTACACTGCTCCTCTCACTAATCCCATCAATCGTTTGAAGGCGTCAACCTGCAGTTCCTTCACTTGTAAAGCATGATAAAAAAATTCTAAAAGGGCGCGAAACATCTCATCCGATGTTTCTCTCGTGATCTGCTCTGGCCACTTTTTAAACCATTCTACGTCTTCAGGTATCATGCGCACTTCCAGATCAGCAACTTCATGTTCATATTCAGTTTTGATATCATCCCAGTAGACGTTCCAATAATACTTCGCCATGTTCCGATGTAAACGCTCCGCAGTTTCAAGGTGGTGGCGGTGTAAAGCTGCTATGCTGACTTGCCGCACTAATTCGTGAAATGTGTATTGAACTGCTATCGAAGAATCCCGCGTGATTTTGGTTTGCCTCACAAAAGGATAGCGAAGAAAGCGATCGTAACTCCGATCATCAAGTTCATTCCATTCCGCCAGGTTTCGCTCAGGTGCGTCACTCAAAAGTGCTTTAAGAGCTGGTTGATCAAAGGAGCGTAAGATTGGTCCCCACATCAAGAGGGTACGGTACGGTTCTTGCAAACGAGAGAGGAGGCGCTCTTCCAAGAATTCAACGCGAGCTTTTTCATCGATGAGTGGTTTATCTAGCTGCAAAATGCCGGCAGTACGATCATTTGGTGTGAATTCGTTAAAATACGTGACTGCCAGGCTGAGGACAAGGGGATGTCCTTTTGTTAATGCGTAAAAAGCACTGATCAGCTCCTCTTCTGAGGAAGAGGAAGCCAGTCCCCCCTGTTTTTCCAGGTACGCATGGATCTGTGCCTGGCCAAAGTCGTCTAAGTGCAGGTTATATGCCTGTGGCTTCACTGCTGTGTTACTGGGCCATTCCCAACCACATGTCACAATACGCACGGGTTGAGAGGCAGCTTTTGCGAGCGGGAGAAGCAGTTCTTCCCAAAACCACCGATCATATTCAGGATCTGTATCAGGAGGGGGAGAGTACCCATCAACAAAGAGGCATAAAGCATGCTGGCTCTTTCTAGAGAGGTCGATGAGCGCTCTGCTCCATTCAGCTTGTAGTTGACGCTCACGTTCACGTAGTTCTGTATTAACAGATGTGTTTAGCGTGATTCCGGAAAGGGAGGAAGATTCCTTGGCCTCGACGTGTGAACTAAGGTAGATAGAAGCACGATAGGTATTAAAACTCTGATTATATTGATCCCGCTGAGAGGAATATCGTTCAAAATGTTGAGCAGAGACACACTCACGCAGTGCATCTTCGAGAGCGGCAAGAACTGAGCGAAAACTAGATGGTAAAGGAGCAAAGTTCATGTTCCCTACCTGCCAACCGAGCGAAGGACACGTATGATAGGTCAGGTATTCAATGAGAAAAGTCTTCCCGGTCCCACTGATGCCTTTCACCGAGAAAAGACCAAATCGGCGAGGCTGCGCAAGGCGGAGAAATTGCTCAAATTGGGCGAGGATCTCCTCACGGTCGGTAAAGCACTCGAGGGGATCACGAAGTACAGTATCCATAAGCCTTTCTCTTTCCGTTTCCTTCAGTTGTTCTCTGAGTCTCTTCTGATCCTCTCAATCTTGCCGTGGGATTTAAGCTTTGGACCGACTCGCTTGGTCAGGTAGCTGATGAGAAAGATTTTACCTGTTACCCTCAATAGTCAGGAGGTAATCGTTGCTGTGCGGAGCGCGCAGGTACTGGTCGAACATCTTCACTAGCGTTTGGCGGTCGGTGAAGTCGTCGAGCGGATCCGGAAAAGCTGTGTCGGCAGGTGGCATTTTACCATTCCCCACATTCCTGCTTCTATTGTATCTCCGAATCCACCTTGACGCTTTCGATCGTGCTTTCGTTGTCGGCAACTATACGATGCCCAATAACACCGCCTGCAGCTCTGGCTTTAGATTCAATATTGCTCACCTTGCTCTTGTTGGCCGAGGTCACCTCCACGACAATCTGTGACCATTCTCGCAAGAGGCGCTGTCTCTCCACCTCTAACTCAACTCCATCTTTCTGCACAAGGTCTCGCACATCAGAAGAGATTCGGGCCATCACCTCGCCTTGTTGCTTGAGATTGGTTTCCAAGCTCGCGCCCAACCACAGTACATCAAGTTTCGGATTGGTCAACGCCGCCTCCTTAATCGTTGGTGCGATAGCGATGAGCGCCTTTGCCGTCTCTTCATTGACCTGCTCGTCTTCGGATATTAGCTTCTCTAACGTCTCTTGCAGTATATCTTGCAGATCGCTCTCGTCAAGCTGCTGGCCTTCGAGTGGCTTTGCCAGCTTTTTAATGGTATCATCGCTGAATGAGATCCCCAGCAAGTCCAGGCCGCTTTTCACTGCAATCACAGCAGCAGCTCCTGCAACTGCAGGCCCGAAGACAGGGAAGAGGACTGCAGCTAATGCGCTTGGGACAAGGACAGGTACCAATTTCTTGACTGATGGTTGCTGAAAGAACGCAATGAGGCGAGCTTTGGACCTCTCAAGTAATGTGGACCCAGACAACGCGGCATTGGCAGTATCACGAGGATTGCTCATAAAAGTTATTCCTTTCGGTTGATTCATGATGAACTTCGGGGGCACCACTTCATCTAGGCAAAATTATTCGATTCTTAACCTCTTCATTCAAAGAAGTATTTTGTCGCGAATTGATTGTAGCATGAGAGGGTGAGTTTGGAAATAGAGAAATGCAGTACCCTGGGTTTGACCGACTGGTAAATTACCCGAAATGTGGCTGTTGCCCACTTCGGATAGTGGTGGCGAATTGCCAAAATGGGCGTCCTCCTCAAATTTTCCCCGACTGATTCCAGTACGATTTTTGATTTCGCCACCACTATCCGAAGTGGGCAACAGCCGGGATTCCACCTTATTTACCACGCTATGTCCTCATTTGATCGGTCTTCTCACTGCTGCAAAAACTGTTTAATCTCAAAATTTATACTCGGTCGCTCTTGAGTTGGGTTTTTCTATGACGATTGAATAAAATCCTGGACAACTTTTTCTAAAACAGAGAGTTGTTCATCAGCTTTTTTCGAAAGCGCGTCTAAAACTGCTATATCTGTTTTGCCAAAAGGGAATGTCAAGGGCCTTTTCATCGGCTTCATTATTTCCTGGATATACCTGTTCTGAGCCTGCATATATGCAACAAACGCATCCATGACACCTTTTCCGTTCGGATCAATCGAGAGTTCGCTCCCAGCAAGAGCAAGCTTATTGTGGATGGATTGAAACTGAGCATTTATCTTTTTCACATGCTGTCTGGAATTGAAAAATATTCCTTGTCGCACCCATAAATTATCATGGGCCTGACGATATTCGGCAACTATTTGCACTAGTTCGCGGATGGAAGTTAAAAGACGAAGACATGTTTCTCTGCGCTGTTCTTGCAAACGCTGATTGGCGATTTCTTCTACAGCGAGAACTTTTTGTTCTTGTTTGTGTTGACTATTAATTCCTTTTGCAGAGCGCTTTTCTCGCCGTTGTTTTCGTAGATTAGAAATCCAAGCAATGATAGGAAAGAAAGCCCCTGAAAAAAGAACGCTAAGAATAGCGCCTATATGATCTTCGAGCCAATTCCATACGTTCAACATGTTCTTCTCAAAACAATGAAATCCTACAACACCGGAGCTGGAGGCAGTTTGGGATATGGCAAGGATTCCTTCCAGGAAGTAATTCTTGTCATGTACTTAACAAAAGACGCTCAGTGTAAACGCACTGAGCGTCTGCGTAGCCTTACACCCGCTTCCTGCCGACATATTGTCGGATGAGCAGGATGTGTACGGCCACGCTTAGTAAAGCACTAGTGAGCGTGGCGCACTCACCGAGAACCTGCAACATATGTGCGTGTTCTCCTCTGCGCCCAGCCTGAAGACAATCGTACATCAGGTAAGTGGTCGGCGCGAGCCACTCATTATGCCAAGTGCTTCCTAGAACATATATACGAAACGGGTACGAAAAAGTTGCAGACCTATAAGGCTGGTGCCACGTAAGCTGCTACAAAGTGCAAGGCAGCGGGCCTTAGAGGCTGTACGAAAAGCCTTCTGAGGCCGAACGCCATTGATGAGTTACTTCGGCCTGTTAGGTGCTTTCAGCAACAAGCGACATGAAGTACTGTTCGTGTTGATCTATGAATTGGCCTC
>Ga0070698_100006333_pt1 | contig 12852 bp, 9 predicted proteins | sample KBSK1502metaG_FD_65477 | JGI IMG/M metagenome (GOLD analysis project Ga0070698, IMG submission 65477) | Corn, switchgrass and miscanthus rhizosphere microbial communities from Kellogg Biological Station, Michigan, USA - KBS K1-50-2 metaG | ecosystem: Host-associated > Plants > Roots >... | reverse complement strand
GCGGCGATGGCGCGGGGCAGGAAGCGACGCCCCGCCGGCGTGAGCGACACGCCGCGCCGTCCCCGCACGAGCAGCTGCGCCCCGAGCTCGCGCTCGAGACCGTGCAGGCGTGCCGTGCAGGTCGGCTGGGTCAGGCCGAGGGCGTCTGCGGCGCGGCTGATCGAGCCACGGCGGTTCGCCTCGACGAAGGCCTCGACCTGACCCAGCTCCATTCCTCAGATATAGAAGAATTTGATGGTGATAGCAAGTCTATAGGACTGTTCTATGTGCCAGTTCCGGGCATACGATGCGAGCAGGCGAGCGTTGACGGGGAGGCTTGAGGACGTGGCCGCGCTGAACCTGACCCAGAAGATCATCCAGAGCCATCTCACCGCGGGCGAGCTCAAGCCCGGTACCGAGGTCTCCCTCCGCGTCGACCAGGGCCTTCTCCAGGACACGACCGGCACGATGGGCTTCCTGCAGCTCGAGGAGCTCGGGATCGACCGGATCAAGATCCCGTTCGCGATCGTGTACGTCGACCACAACATCCTCGCGATCGACTTCAAGAACCCGGACGATCACATGTTCCTGCGCTCCTTCGCGCAGCGGCACGGGATCCACTACTCGCGCCCCGGGACGGGGATCTGCCACTACCTCCACATGGAGCGGTTCGCGAAGCCCGGGCAGCTCCTCCTCGGCGCGGACAGCCACACCGTGATGGCGGGCTCGGTCTCCATGATCGCCATCGGCGCGGGCGGCCTCGACGTCGCCGTCGCGCTCGCGGGCCACGGCTTCACGATGGCCATGCCGAAGGTCGTCGAGGTCCGGCTCGACAACCGGCTCGGGCCCTGGATCCAGGCGAAGGACATCATCCTCGAGCTCCTGCGCCGTCGCGACGTGAAAGGCGGCGTCGGCCGGATCTTCGAATTCACGGGTCCCGGCGTGGAGACGCTCTCGGTCCCCGAGCGCGGGACGATCTGCAACATGATCGCGGAGCTTGGCGCGACGACCGGCATCTTCCCGAGCGATCGGCGCACGAAGGAATGGCTGACCGAGCAGAAGCGGCCCGCGGACTTCGTCGGCCTTGCAGCCGACGACGGCGCCTCGTACGACGAGCGGGAGGTCATCGATCTCGCGAAGCTCGAGCCGCTTATCGCGAAGCCGTCGAGCCCCGGCAACGTCGTGCCCGTGCGCGAGGTCGCCGGCATCAAGGTGCAGCAGGTGTGCGTGGGCTCGAGCGTGAACTCGGGCTACGCGGATCTCGCCATCGTCGCCGCCGTGATGAAGGGCAAGACCGCGCACCCGGAGGTCTTCATGACCGTGACCCCCGGGTCGAAGCAGATCCTCGACGCGCTCGCCGACGGTGGCGCGTACCAGGCGATGATCGCGAGCGGCGCGCGCATGCTCGAGCCCGCGTGCGGGCCGTGCGTCGGCATGGGCCAGGCGCCGCCCACGGGCAGCGTCTCGGTCCGCACCTTCAACCGGAACTTCCCCGGCCGGAGCGGCACGGACAACGATCAGGTCTACCTCTGCAGCCCGACCACCGCGGCCGCGACGGCGTTGCGCGGGGTCATCACCGATCCGCGCGACCTTGGCGCGGAACCGACGTTCACCGTCCCGGCGATGGATCCGGGTGTGGACGACTCCAACATCCTCGTTCCTCCCCCACCCGACGAGGCGCGGAAGGTCCAGGTGGTGAAGGGACCGAACATCCAGCCGCCGCCGCGCCAGACGCCGCTGCAAAACACGCTGCACGGTGAGGTGATCATCAAGCTCGGCGACAACGTATCGACCGGCGACCTCTCGCCGGATGGCGCCGTCGTGATGGCCCTGCGGTCGAACGTGAACGCGATCGCCGAGTTCACCTTCAGGCGCTTCGACCCGAAGTTCCCGCAGCGCGCGCGTGAGAAGGGCGGCGGCTTCATCGTCGCCGGCCAGAACTACGGGCAGGGGTCGAGCCGCGAGCATGCCGCGCTCGCACCGAAGGCGCTCGGGATCCATGCGGTCATCGCGCAGTCGTTCGCCCGCATCCACCGGCGCAACCTCATCTCGCAAGGGATCCCGCCGCTCGTCTTCAAGAACGAGGGCGACCTCGCGAAGATCGAGCAGGGCGACGTCCTCACCATCGATGGCCTGCGCGACGCGCTCGCCTCGAACAAGGACAACGAGATGGTCATCGCGCGCACGAACGGCGGGCTCGAGATCCCGCTGAGCGTGAGCTTCCTCCCGAGCGAGGCGCGGACCCTTCTCGCGGGTGGGCTCCTCGCGGAGCTGCGCGCGGGCGGCGAGACGCTCTCGGCTGGGGTCGTCGTCAGCGGGGCCATCGATCAGGGCTCGCCGCAAGAGAGTCACAATGTCGAGACCGCCGGCAACGAGGCGGTGAAGACGGCGAAGGAAGCGGCGAAGCAACCGAAATAGTGACGCACACGATCACGCTCATCCCCGGCGACGGCACCGGCCCGGAGATCGTCGAGGCGACGCGCCGCGCGATCGAGGCCACCGGTGTCCGGATCGAATGGGACCGCCAGGAGATCGGCGTGCCCGCGATCGCGAAGTTCGGCACGCCGTTCCCGCCCGCGGCGCTCGCGTCCATTCGACGGAACAAGGTTGGTCTGAAGGGCCCGCTCACCACGGAGCTCGGCAAGGGCTTCCGCTCGGTGAACGTCGCGCTCCGGAAGGAGTTCGACCTCTACGCGAACCTCCGCCCGGCGAAGACGTACCCCGGCGTGAACGCGCCATTGGGCGACGTCGACCTCGTCGTGGTCCGCGAGAACATCGAGGACCTCTACGCCGGCATCGAGTTCGACATCGGGACGCCCGAGCTCGCCGAGATCCGCGGCGACATCGAGCGCCTCTCGAAACAGAAGATCCGCGAGGACGCCGCGATCTCCATCAAATACATCTCGGAGTTCGGGTCGCGGCGCATCGTGAAGTTCGCGTTCGAGTATGCCCGGTCGAACAAGCGCAAGAAGGTGACCGCGGTCCACAAGGCGAACGTCATGAAGTTCAGCGACGGCCTCTTCCTCCGCGTGGCGGGCGAGGTCGCGAAGGAGTATCCGGGCATCGAGTTCGAGGACCGGATCGTCGACAACATGTGCATGCAGCTCGTCCAGAAGCCCGAGCTGTACGACGTGCTCGTCCTCCCGAACCTGTACGGGGACATCGTGAGCGACCTCGTCGCGGGCCTCGTCGGCGGGCTCGGCGTCGCGCCGGGCGCGAACATCGGCGAGAACGGCGTCGCGGTCTTCGAGGCCATCCACGGCTCGGCGCCGAAGTACGCCGGGCAGAACAAGGTGAACCCGATGGCCCTCATGCTCGCCGGCGCGCTCATGCTCCGACACATCGGTGAGCGCGCGGCAGGCGACCGGCTCGAATCGGCGATCGCCGCCGTCGTCGCGATCGGCAAAGATGTCACGTACGACCTGAAGCCCGACCGCGACGACCCGACGGCGGTCGGCACGAAGGAATTCGCGGACGCCGTGATCAAGCAGCTGGCGGCCGTCCATGCCTGAGCGCGACCCGAACAGCTCCGACCGCTGGCGCTACAGCACGAGGACGAAGTACGAGTTCCAGTTCGGCTACTCGCGCGCGGTCAGGCACGGCAGCGTCATCCGCGTCGCGGGCACCGCCGGGCTCGACGAGAACGGCAACCCGGTCCCCGGCGGCATCACCGACCAGATGCGGCGCGCGCTCGACATCGTGAAGGCGGCGATCGAGGACCTCGGCGGCCGTCTTGAGGACACGATCATGACCCGCATCTATGTGGCGGATGTGGCGGCGATCGAGAGCATCGCCGTGATCCATGGTGAGTTCTTCCGCGACATCCGCCCCGCGACGACGATCGTGCAGGTGAATTTCATCGACCCTCGGATCCAGGTGGAGGTCGAGGCCGAGGCCATCTACGGCGGTGCGGACGCGAAGCGATGAGCGCCGTGCGGGTGGTGGTCACCGGCGCGACCGGCCAGGTCGCGTACGCGCTGCTCCCCCGCATCGCCGCGGGCGAGATGTTCGGCCCGGAGGCCGAGGTCGATCTGCGGCTCGCGGACATCCCGCCGGTCATCGAGAAGGCCAAGGGCGTCGTGATGGAGCTCGAGGATGGCGCGTACCCGCTCCTCGCGCGCGTGTCGGCCAGCAGCGACCGCGCCGAAAGCCACACGGACGCGGACTGGGTGCTGCTCGTCGGCAGCGTCCCGCGCGGGCCGGGCATGGAGCGCGGCGACCTCATCCGGAAGAACGGCCCGATCTTCGTCGACGAGGGGAAGGCGATCGCGCGGTACGGCTCCAAGAACGTGCGCGTCGTGGTGATCGGCAACCCGTGCAACACGAATTGCCTCATCGCCCGGCACGCCGCGGGCGACACGGTCCCCGCCGACCGCTGGACCGCGCTCACCCGACTCGACCAGAACCGCGCGGTCTCGCTCCTCGCGCGCAAGGCCGGGGCACGCACGCGCGACGTTCAGCGTCTCGCGATCTGGGGCAACCACAGCCCGACGCTCTATCCGGACTTCACGAACGCGACCGTCGGCGGAAAGGCGGCCGACCAGGTCATCGATCGGACCTGGCTCGAGACGGAGTTCATCCCGACGGTGCAACAGCGCGGCGCCGCGGTGATCGCGGCCCGTGGCGCGTCGAGCGCGTTCTCCGCGGCGCAGGCGATCGTCGACCACGTGAAGAGCCTCGTCGCCCGGACCACGGGCGACGGCTGGTTCAGCGGGGCGGTCGTGTCCGACGGCAGCTACGGTGTCGAGCGCGGCATCGTCTCGTCGTTCCCGCTCCGCTCGAAGGGCGACGGCTCGTACGAGATCGTCCAGGGCGTGAAGCTCGACGCCTTCGCGAAATCGAAGATCGACGCCACGATCGCCGAGCTCGAAAAGGAGCGCGACATCGTGAAGGACCTGCTCGCCTAGCACGCACGGGATGGCACGCCGGGTGCCCGCACTCCGCCGTGGCACTCATCGACGTCGCGATCGTCGGCGGCGGCCCGGCCGGCCTGTCGGCCGCGCTCATGCTCGGACGGTGCCGGCGGCGCGTGGTCGTCGTCGACGCCGGGGAGCAGCGCAACCGCCTCGCCCGCGAGATCCACGGCTTCCTGAGCCGCGACGGCGTCACGCCCGCGGAGTTCATGCGGCTCGCCCGCACGGACGTGGCCGGCTATCCGACCGTCGAGCTGCGGAGCGGTTTCGTCCGGCGCGTCGAGGGTAGCCGCGGCGCGTTCCGGGTCTGCCTCGCCGATGGAACTGAGATCGCGTCCCGTCGAGTGCTGCTCGCGACCGGCGTGACGGACGTGGTCCCGGAGATCGCCGGCCTACGCGAGCTGTTCGGGCGCAGCGTGCATCATTGTCCGCACTGCGACGCGTTCGAGTACGTCGGGAAACCGGTCGCGGTGTACGGCAGCGGCACCGCGGGCATCGACGCGGCGCTCGCGATGCGAACGTGGTCCGACGACGTGGTGCTCGTGACCGACGGCCAGGACCTCACCGAAGCGGAGCTCGCCCGGTGCGAGCGGCATCGCATCGCGGTGCGCACCGAGCCCGTCGTGCGGCTCGTCGGGCGGGACGGGCATCTCGAGGCGATCGAGCTCGCCGGCGGGGAGCCGGTCGAGGCGGCGGCGATGTTCCTCGCGACGGGTCAGCGGGAGAAGAGCCCGATCGCGGCGCAGCTCGGCTGCGAGTTCACGCCCGAGGGGACGGTGGTCGTCGACCGTCACGAGGTGACGCGCGTGCCGGGCGTCTACGTCGCCGGCGACGCCGCGAATGGCGAGCAGCTGGTGATCGTCGCGGCCGCGGAGGGTGTCGTCGCGGCGACGAAGATCCACGCGTCGCTGTCAGCCGAGGAGCTGCGCGGGGACTAGCCTAGCGGACCGCTCTCTTGACGAGCGCGGCGATCTTCGCCTCTTCGGCGGCGGTCAACTCCTTCAGCGAGAAGGCATTCGGCCACATGTTGCCGTCATCGAGGTTCGCGTTGTCGTGGATGAAGCCGAACGTCGCGTACTTCGATTTGAACTTCGCCGCAGCCTGGAAGAAACAGACGATCTTGCCGTCCTTGGCGTACGCGGGCATCCCGTACCAGGTCCTCGGGGTGAGGACCGGCGCGCTGACCTTGACGATCTCATGGAGCCGCTTGGCCATTCTGCGGTCCTTCGCGGGCATCTCGGCGATCTTCGCGAGCACAGCGCCATCTCCCTCGGCGGCTTTGCCCGCCCTCCGCTCCTGGAGGGTCTCTTTGAGCGCGGCTCGTTCTTCCGCGGACAGTCCCCCCGCCCTCTTCGCCGTCTTCGTTCGTGAACGCTTTTCAGCCATGCTGGTCATCTCCCCCGATGAGATCGTCGCAGCCCCAGTTCAGGCTCGGCTCTCCGCCGCGTAGATCGCGTTCAAGAAGCGGCTCGGCACGCGTCCGAGCTGCCGCGTGCCCGTGAAGCCGGCCGTCGGGGCCGCGGCCAGCCACGTGGTGAAGCTGATCGGGTGCGGGACCCAGAGGTTGCCGCGGTCCGCGTCGTACTCGACGAGCACGAATGTCCCGCCCGGTTTCAGATAGCCACGAACGAGCGCGAGCACCGGCGCCTTGTTCTGTACGAAGTGCAGCGCGTTGGCCATGAGCACGCCGTCCATGCCACTGATGCCGAGCGGGCGGGTGAAGTCCGCGACCCGCTGATCGAGGCGGACCGCGCCGAAGCGGGAGTGGACGGCCTTCGCCTGCGTCGCGAGCGCGCCGCGGTCGGAATCCACCGAATGGATGGTCCCGCCCGGTCCGAGGAGATCGGCGAGCGCGAGGGTGAACGCGCCGGTGCCCGATCCGAGCTCGAGCCAGGTTCCGCCGGGGGCCACCGCGTCGCGGATCAGCCCGACGTGATCCGCGTGGTTCAGGGCGCGATGTCGCTGCGGGTGCGCTTGCGAGCGTAGGCGCGGGTGTCGGCGTTCTCGACGAGCGCCTTCGCCGTCTTCCCGTCGAGCGGATACGACGCGATCCCCCACGACCGCGCGGGCATGCGGATCTTGCCCCCGTCGCCGAGCTCGACGTCGCAGCGGTCGAGCTCGTCCATCAGCCGCTCGACGACCTTCTCGGCCTCGTCGCGGGGCGTCTGGGGCATGACGATCGCGAACTCGTCCCCGCCGTAGCGGGCCGGGATGTCCTCGGTCCGGACGTGGCGGTCGATGAGCTCGCCGAGCGTCCGCAGCACGGCGTCGCCGGCGAGGTGCCCGTACGTGTCGTTGATCCGCTTCAGGCCGTCGATGTCGAAGTACGCGACCGCGAGCGGCGTCGTATGCCGTTCCGCCCGCGCGACCTCCTCCTCGAGGCGGTCGTAGAAGTAGCCGTAGTTGTGGATGCCGGTGAGCGCGTCGGTGTTGGCCGCGCGCTTCAGGCGCTCGTGCAGCTCGGCGACGTCGATCGCCGTGGCGATCTGCGCCGCGACGGCCTCGAGGAGCGTGAGGTCGCGCTGGCCGTATACGCCGACCGACGGGTGTGAGACGACGAGCGCGCCGATCGCCCGGCCCGACGAGACCAGCGGCACGACCATCTCGGAACGGATCTGCGGATCGCCGAGGTACCGCGGATCGCTCCGCACATCGTCCACGATCTGCGCCTGACCGTGCTCGACGACCCAGCCCGAGAGACCGCGGCCGGCCGGCACGCGCGGCGGGCCGGCGAGATCGGTGCGCGCGCCGGCGGCGGAGCGCACGACGAGGTCGCCGGTCGACTCCTCGCGCAGCAGGATCGTGAACGCCGACCCGGCCATGTGGCGCTCGAGGATCGCGAGGATGCGCGCGAGCAGCTGCTGCATGTCGAGGAGGGTGTGGAACTCCGGCATGATCTCCGCGAGGATCGCGAGCTCTCGTGACGCGCCGACCTCGACCTCCGCCGCGGCGACGGCGCCGCGCTCCTCGACCATCGAGACGAACGGGCCGACGATGGCGGGGTCGTACCACGCACCGGCGAGACTCCGCAGCTCTGCGACCGCGGCCTCCGCAGGGAGGGCGCGACGATACGGTCGGTCGGCGAGCATCGCCTCGTAGTGCATCGCGACGGCGAGGATCCGGGCGGGGAGCGGGATGACATCGCCCTTGAGTCCGTCGGGATACCCCGAGCCGTCCCAGCGTTCGTTCGCGTGACGGACGATCGGGACGACGGAGCGAAGGAACTCGATCGACTCGAGGATCCGCGCGCCGAGGAGCGGATGCTCCTGCACGATCTTGCGCTCCTCGGGGGTGAGCGGGCCGCTCTTCGCGAGGATCGTCGCCGGGATGCCGATCTTCCCGAGCGAATGGAACAGCGATGCGTACCGCAGGTCGCGGAGCGCGACGTCGTCCAGGCCGAGCCGCTGGCCGACGGCGACGGCGTCCGCCGCGATGCGCCGCTGATGGTCCTCGTGGTAGCCATCGCGGGCCTCGATCATCGCCGTGAGCTTCGACACGGTCGAGAGATACGCGTCGTCGAGCTTCAGGTAGAGCCGCATCGAGCGGATCGCTGTCGCACCCATACCCGCGAGGACGCCGATCAGCTCGCGCTCGTCGTCGGTGAAGTGGTGCGGCTCCTTCCAGGTCACCATCAGCACGCCCACCGACTCCGATGCCGCGCGCAGCGGCTGCACGAACAGCGCTCGATGGCCCCACTCACGCATCCGGTTCCGCGTCGGTTCCTGCGTCAGCTCGGAATCCGGGACCTCCAGTGGCTTACCTGATTCCACCGCGCCGAACACCGCCGTCGCGGCCTTCGACAGCGCGATGTGCGGGCCCGGGGACCGTCCGGTCGTGTTGCCCGCGAACTCGAGCGTCTCGCCACCGGTGTCGAGGTACACGGCGGCAGCCGACGCGCCGATCGAGTCGACGAACGCCTTGGCGAAGAGATCGATCACGTCCTCCATCCGCCGCTGGCTCGCCAGCTCGACGCCGGTGCGGTGAAGGTCCACGAGCCGCTTCGACAGCCCGCTCGCGCGCGCGTAGAGGTCCGATCGCTCGATCGCGACCGCCGCCTCGTTCGCGATCGCGACCAGGAGCTCGAGGTCGCCCTGGTCGTAGGCCTTCGGCTTCACGCTCTGGACCGAGAGCGCGCCGACGATGACGCCTTGGATGCGCATCGGCGCGACGAGGATGGACCGTTCGTTGATCGTCCCCCACGCGCTTCGGACGAGGCCGAGCTTCGGGATGTCCTTGTCGGTGTCGCGGATGAGGAGCGGTTGGCCGCGCTCGACGACGAGGCCGGCCAACGTTCCCGCGACCGGCTTCTCGGCCGGTGGCAGCTCCTGGTCGGCGTCGACGAGGAAGCGATACGACACGACCGCACGCGCGTTGTCGACGATCGCGACGAAGAACGCATCGGACTCGAGCACAAGACGGACCTGGGCGTAGACCTCTCGGAACACCTGCGTCACATCGAGCGACATCCCGACGGCGTGCCCGATCTCGACGAGCGTCGTCAGCAGTCGTGCGCGGCGCTCGGCGACGAAGCGCGCCCGGATGTCGACGTACCCGAAGACGAAGAGCGGGACGCCGGGCACCAGGAACCATGGCTCGATGAGGATGATCTCGATCGTGATGACCGCCGCGAGACTCCAGAGCAGCTGCGCGCGGCCGGTGCGGACGAACCAGCGCCAGCCCCGCTCGAGCGTGAGGCCGCGGAGCGCGAGCAGCAGGAGGTAGAGCTGACCGAGATCCACCGCCACGAGGGTGAGCACGGCGACAACGGCCGCTGGGATCGAGGCGGCCGTGCCCATGTTCGGCATGAACGTCTGCCAGGCGATGGCGTACACGAGCGATGCGACGCCGCTCGAGACCGCGATCGCGGATGAGTTCCGGACGATCTGCTCGCGACGCTTGCGGCCGATGAGATCGTTCGTGAGCCGCGCCATCGCGGCCACGATCGCGACGGCCCCGGGCGGGAGGAACACGATGCCCGCGACGATCGCCACGTCGGACGGACTGAGGTCGGCGTCAGGATGGATGCGGATGGGGCGCGCGGCAAGAACGGCGGTCGCCAGGTAGAGGACTGCGACGAGCCAGAGCTGCACGGGCATCACGACAAGGCTGGCGACCCCGATCGCGATGAAGGGGAGCGAAGCGAGGACGGTCGCGACGATCAGCCCTGTTGTTGCCGACCGGTTCCGTGCGCCAACCATCGTTGGGCGATCAGGCTAGCAGCAGGCCCGTGGGGTCCGTTGTCGGGTGGGGATCAGCTACCGCGTACGAAGGTACCGCTCGAAGAGGAGGATCGCGCCGAAGATCGCTCCGACGATCAGTACTTCTTGAATACCACCGCGCTCGACACCGGGCTCGACCACCAGGAGCACGAAGATGACGAGAAGCACCACGCCGGCCGCCACCCCGAAGGCCCGGCGGCGGTCCACCGCTACGGCTTGGCGGACCGGTCCGGACCGCGCTCGATGCCCATGACGCGGCGCTTCACCCACGCGAGCGGGTCGTAATACTCGCTCACGACGCGTTCCTTGAGCGGGATGATCGCGTTGTCGGTGATGTGGATGTCCTCGGGACAGACCTCGGTGCAGCACTTCGTGATGTTGCAGAACCCGAGACCGGCCTTCTGACGGATGAGCTCGAGGCGGTCGTTCGTGTCAAGCGGATGCATCTCGAGCGCGGCGAGCCGCACGAAGAAGCGCGGCCCGGCGAACGACTTCTTGTTGTCTTCGTGATCGCGGATCACGTGGCACGTGTCCTGGCAGAGGAAGCACTCGATGCACTTGTGGAATTCCTGAACGCGATCGATGTCCTCCTGGTACATCCGCCGCGTTCCGTCGGCCTCCTTGGGCTTCGGCTTGAACGGGGGGATCTCCTTCGCCTTCTCGTAGTTGAACGAGACGTCTGCCACGAGATCCTTGATGATCGGGAAGGTCTTCATCGGCGAGACGGTGATGTCCTCGCCGGGCGCGAAGGTGTTCATGCGGGTCATGCACATGAGGCTCGGCTTGCCGTTGATCTCCGCGCTGCACGATCCGCACTTGCCGGCCTTGCAGTTCCAGCGCACCGCCAGGTCGGGCGCGCGCAGCGCCTGGATGCGATGGATGACGTCGAGCACGACCATGCCCTCGTCCGCCGGCACGGTGTACGGCTCGAAGCGGCCGCCATCCTTGTTCCCGCGCCAGACCGACAGCGTGGTCTCGCGCCGCTCGTCCCTCACGACTTTTCCTCGCTCAACACGAGCTGGCGAAGCTCCTCGGGGATCTGCGGGAGCGCCTCGGGCACCAGCTGGAGCTCGGTGCCGCGCTTTCGCGTGACGACGTTCTTCTTCCCCCACTCGGCGTCGCTCTTCGGGTAGTCCGAGCGGGTATGCCCGCCGCGGCTCTCCTGGCGCATGAGCGCGGAGCGCGTCACGACCTCGGAGATCGCGAGCAACGACCGCAGGTCGAGCGCGAGATGCCAGCCGGGGTTGAACTGCCGGTTGCCCTCCACGGTCACGCGATCCAGCCGCTCGCCGAGCGTGGCGAGCCGGGCCAGGGCTTCTTTCAGCTCGCTCTCGGTCCGGATGATCCCGACGAGGCTCTGCATCGTGTCCTGCAGATCGGCGTGCACGGCATACGGGTTCTCCCCGCCCTCGACCTCGAACGGCGCGAGCATCGATCGCGCGGCCTGCTCGACCTGGGCGCCGTCGATCGCGCGAGCGTTGATCCGGCTCGCGTACGCCGCGGCGCCGGCGCCTGCACGGCGGCCGAACACGAGCAGGTCCGAGAGCGAATTGCCCCCGAGGCGGTTCGCCCCATGCATCCCCGCCGCGACCTCGCCCGCGGCGAAGAGCCCCGGGACCGTCGAGGCGGCGGTCTCCGGATCGACCCGCACCCCGCCCATGATGTAGTGGCAGGTCGGTCCGATCTCCATGGCCGTCGTCGTGATGTCGACGTCGGCCAGCTCCTTGAACTGGTGGTACATCGACGGCAGCCGCTTCTTGATGAACTCGGGCGAGCGGCGGGAGGCGATGTCGAGGTACACGCCGCCGTGCGGCGTCCCGCGACCGGCCTTCACCTCGGTGTTGATCGCGCGCGCGACCTCGTCCCGTGGCAGGAGATCGGGCGTCCGGCGGTTGTTCTTCTTGTCCTCGTACCACGCGTCGGCCTCGCGCTCGTTGTCCGCGGTGTCGGCACGGAAGAACTCCGGGATGTAGTCGAACATGAAGCGCTTGCCCTCATTGTTCTTCAGGGTGCCTCCGTCGCCGCGAACGCCCTCGGTCACCAGGAGGCCGCGGACGCTCGGGGGCCAGACCATGCCGGTCGGGTGGAACTGGACCATCTCCATATCCATGAGGTCGGCACCGGCGTCGAGGGCCATCGCCATGCCGTCGCCCGTGTACTCCCACGAGTTCGACGTGACCTTCCAGGCTTTGCCGACGCCGCCCGTCGCGAGCACGACCGCGCGAGCGGCGAAGAGCACGAACTTGCCGGACTCACGCCAGTAGCCGAACGCGCCGGCGATACGACCGCCATCGGTGAGCAGCCGCTGGAGGTTGCACTCCATGTAGACGTCGATCCCCTTGTGCACCGCATGCTGCTGGAGGACGCGGATCATCTCGAGGCCCGTGCGGTCGCCGACGTGCGCGAGCCGCGCGTAGCGGTGCCCGCCGAAGTCGCGTTGCAGGATGAGGCCGTCCTTCGTGCGATCGAACAGCGCGCCCCACTCCTCGAGCTCGAGCACGCGGTCCGGCGCTTCCTGCGCGTGGAGCTGGGCCATGCGCCAGTTGTTGAGGAGCTTCCCCCCACGCATCGTGTCGCGGAAGTGCACGCGCCAGTTGTCTTCCTTCCACACGTTCCCGAGCGCCGCCGCGATGCCGCCTTCGGCCATGACGGTGTGCGCCTTGCCGAGGAGCGACTTGCAGATGAGCGCGGTGCGCGCGCCCTGCGCGGAGGCTTCGATCGCGGCGCGCAGGCCGGCGCCG
>Ga0070698_100006330_pt1 | contig 12855 bp, 12 predicted proteins | sample KBSK1502metaG_FD_65477 | JGI IMG/M metagenome (GOLD analysis project Ga0070698, IMG submission 65477) | Corn, switchgrass and miscanthus rhizosphere microbial communities from Kellogg Biological Station, Michigan, USA - KBS K1-50-2 metaG | ecosystem: Host-associated > Plants > Roots >... | reverse complement strand
CGGACCCAAACCTGGGCGCCGTGTCGACGCGCGTCGGCACTTCCGCCGCGAGCTGGGTCGCCGCGGGGTGCCGGGTGGCTCCGATCTCTTCGAGCCCGGCCTTGAAGCCGCGGATCGCCTGGCCGAAGCCGCGACCTAGCTCGGGAAGCCGCGAGGGCCCGAATACGAGCAGGGCGATACTGCCGATGATCAGCAGATGCATCGGTGCGAAGAGGCCTTCGATCATGGGATTCTCCTTGTCGGATGGCGTAAGCGTTTACGGTTTCGGCCAAGCGATCACGAGCGGCCCGCTAGGCGCCGCGCTGCCGGGTGCCGCTTCGAGAGTGACTTGCAGCGCCCCGGCAGCTGCGGCCAGTGCGGGACTCTCAGCCACGATCCGCGCCTTGCCGCCGGCATCTGGCAATGCCGTGCCGAGGGGCACCCAAGTTTCCTCGTGCCACAACCATGCCTGGTACAGCTTGCCGGCCGGCGCAGGCGGGAGGTTCGAGAGACTCAGCACGGCGAGCGGTGTACCGGGGCGCGAGCGGTAGTTGGCGTGCGTCTCGGCGGGGAAGCCAGGCGCGGCCTCGAGGCGGACCGGCTTGACGTCGCTCGAGGTCACGAGATCGAGCGCGCGCTGGTCGAGGGCGATGGCGCTCTGATCCGCATCTTCGCGGTGCAGCAGCGCGCCGACGCCGGCCAACAGCACCAGCGCGAGCGTGCCGAGCACGGGCACGAGCTGCTCGCGGAGCTTCAGCAACCCGCTGCGAATTCTTGTCTTCGCAGTGCCGAGGCGCAGCTGCAGCACGTCGGCGACCTGTTCGTGTGTCAGCTCGTCGAAGTACGCCAGGCCGAGCGCCTGGCGCTGGGCGGGGGGGAGGAGCTCGATCGCGCGGCGGACCGCGGAGCGGCGGTACTCGCTCCACACGGCGGCAGCGGGCCCGGGGTCGGAGTCCGAGAGCGCGGCGAGCCGCTCGCCGTCCGCATCGGGAGCCGGCTGCGGACGGCGGCTGCGACGGCGCAGCTCGTTCAGGATGCGGTGGTGCGCGATCTGCAGCAGCCACGGCCGCAGCGGCCCGCGCGCCGCATCATACTGGCCCGCATTCCGCCACAGCGCGAGGAAGACGTCCTGCACGATCTCCTCGGCCGTCGCGCGGTCCAGCGTCTGCGCCGCCATCCCGAAGACGAGCGGCGCATAGCGCGCGTAGAGCGGCTGCAGCGCCTCCTCGCCTCCACCCGCGAGCGCGCGCATCAGCTCCGGGTCGTCCACCTCGGGAGCCGAGCCGCTCCCGTTCATCTGCTCTCCGTCCATGGGAGTTCGACCGACCGCTCAGCCGAGCTTCGTGTCGACGAGGGCGAGCGGGCCCGGCTTGCCGTTCCAGGTCACCTCGCGTAGGCCGAGGTAGCTGCGGAGCTGCTCCGCCGGCACCTTGAGCGGCCCGGGACCGGGCGCCGTGCCTGGTGCGGGCTGCGGATAGGCGGTCGACATCGCGGTGTGGAAGGTCACGTTGCCCTCGACCTTCTGCAGCACTTGATGGATGTGGCCGTTCAACACGGTCACCGAGCCGAAGCGCTTCAGGTATCCAAGTGCCTGCTGCCCGTCAGTGGTCACCCACCCCCACTCGGGATAGACCGCCCAGAGCGGGATGTGCGTGAACACGACCACCGGCGTACTGGTAGAGAGCCCGGCGACGTCCTTCTCGAGCCATTCGAGCTGCTCGGGGCCGAGTGTGCCCACCTTGCCGCCCTTGAACTCGAGCACGTTGACCAGTCCGACGAAATGCGCCCCGCTGTGGTCGAAGCTCCGCCAGCCGCTGCCGAGGGTGCCGCGACCGAAGCGCTCGAGATATTCCTTGCCGCCGTCGGAGAAGACGTCGTGCTCGCCCGGCACCGTGAAGAGCCCGCCGGCCTTCGCCTCTTGGAGCAGCCCCGAGACTGTGTCGAAGGCGCCCGGCTTCTGCGCGTGCGTGAGGTCGCCGGTGTGCAAAAGGAACGCCGGCTCGTTGCTGAGAGCGTTGATCTTGGCGATCGCCTCGCGGGTCGTCGCCACCGTATCCGGATTAGCGTCCTTGTCGAAGCCGATGTGCGTGTCGCTGATCTGAACGAAGTGAAGACCACTCTTCGTGGACGCCCCCGCGCCGACTCCGGTCTTCTTCGCGTTTGCGGCGTCGGCCAGCGCGCGCGACGAGAGGATCCCACTGCTGAGCGTCCAGACTACCCCTGCGCCGGCCCAAGCCATGCACGTCATGAAGTCACGTCGATTGGTCCCGCGCCCGTTACGATCGTTGTCTTCGGTTGCCATGTGTTCCTCCTATGACGACGCCCGCCTAGCGGACGACGATGGTGCCCTTCATCTGTGGATGGAGCGCGCATCCGTACTCGTAGGTGCCCGGCTTCTCGAACCGATGCGCGAATTGCTGATCGCCCTCGAGGCCCGGCGACCTGAAGAGGCCCTGACTCGATGTCACCATGTGGATTTCTTCGTCCTTGTTCATCCACGTGACGGTCGTGCCAACCGGAACCTCGAGCGTCGGTGGGTCGAAGCGGAAGTTCTGGATGACGATCTGGGCCGGCGATACGCCGTCTGCGGTCGCCGCTCGAACGCCGAGCGCAAGACACGCGAAGATGGCGCCTCCCGCCAAGCCGAGCTTCCATCCCCGACGCTGGCTGCGCTGAGTTCGATTTCGACTCATGAGACCTCCCTCTCTCTCGGCTAGTACACCGGGAACGAGGTCTTGGATTGGGGGAGTGGGTTGGTTTCGTGCGGAGTGATCTCCGCGAAGGACCCAGGGGGCTGCTCCGGTCGTTGGATCTACTGCCCGTTTGAACTCTGATGCTTGACGGCGTCCGTTTCATCGGAACGAGCCAACCCACTCCCCCAATCCGAGGCCTCTCTCCCGGTGTATGCCCAGTGAAGGAGGTCACATGGCTCGAACTCGAAATCAGCGAGACCGGCGCCACAGGTGGAAGTTGGGTTTGGCGGGTTCCGTCTTGGCGTGCATCGCCCTGGGCGTCCAGGGCGGCGACCGCGATCAACCGTCCCGACCGCGGAGATCCTGATCCAGAATTTCCGCTTCGACCCGCCGGCGATCTCGGTACCAGTCGGTACGACGGTCACCTGGACCAATCACGACGAAGAGATCCATTCGTCAAGCCGTGGCGATGGGAATCGGGCGCGCCAATCCAAGACCTCTCTCGCGGTGTACTAGCCGAGAATGGAGAGGTCTCATGAATCGAAATCGAACTCAGCGCAGCCAGCGTCGAGGATGGAAGCTCGGTTTGGCGCAAGGGGCCACATTCGCGTGTCTCGTGCTCGGCGTCGGAGCGGCAACCGCGAGTGGCACGCAGACGGACGACCCGGTCGAAACGCCTGTCGCCGCCACGGGAGAGCAAGCGCGCCGGTTGCACATAGCGTCTAGCGATGTGAGCAATCGGCAGCTGGACGGCATCGAGTCGACGGCCGCCAAGGCGCGGCGTGGTGCGAGGCTGGAGATCGAGCAGGCACGCGAGCAGTCAAAAGACTTCCCGGTCGCCGCGCGCGAGAAGCTCACGTCAGCGATCGAACGCTCCGAGCGTGCGCGAGCCGAGGTGGGAGAGAGGCTGAACGAGCTCCAGCGCGCGAACAAACCGGACTGGGAGGCGCGCCAACGTGTCATCGACGCGCTCCAAGAGCTGGCAAACGCTCGTCACGACGTGGTTGCGGTGTTCGCGGGCGGCGAGCCCGCGCTCCCTCAAGGCGGGTGAGTCGGCACATCGGGGTGAGCGGGTAGATCGTGCGAGTGTCAACGTTGAAGCGATGGGAGCGGGACGCTCGCTAAGGCAGGCGGCGACGCCAAGGCGGCGTTGTTCGTCGGCGACACCGTCGGCCATGACATCGTCGGCCCTGCGGCGGTCGGCATCGCGACCGCATGGCTGATCGCCGACGTCAAGCCGAAGGACGACGCCGCGGACTACGAGATCGCCGCGCTCTCCGAGGTGCTGGCGATCGTCGATGCGAGGGCCGCATGAGCGAGGCGACCTCCGCCCTCGCAGCGTATCTGGACGACCAGCTCGGCGGCTGCGAGTCGCTCCGCGTCGAGCCGATGACCGGCGGCGGCTCGTGCGAAATCTTCGCGGTAGAACGGGCGGGTGAGCGTTGGGTGCTCAGGCGGGCTCCGCGCCACAAGCTCATCCGCGGTGCCCGACCGAACAACACGCTCTACGACTCCGCGCCATCGTCGGTACAGACACGAGCCGGCGCGCGCGCCAGGAAGCGATCGCGAGCAGTCCGGTCACGCCGGCAATCAGCTGCACCGTCGCCCCTGGCTCGGGCAGGGTCGAGACGACCGCACTCGAGGCGACCGCGTCGAGTCGACCGAAGCCACTGGCATTGTCGAACCCCACCGGCCCGATATCCACGGCACCTCGGCGCAGTGCGGCCTGAACCGCGAGGGGCGTCAGCGATGGATTTCTCTGGAGGAGCAACGCCGCTACGCCGGCCGTGTGAGGCGAGGCGGCCGAGGTGCCGAAGAAGGCGCAGAATGGCGGGCAGTCCGGGAATCCCCCCGCATTCGAGATCGACACCCCGTCGAAGCCGGCGAGATCCGGCTTGGCCCGGTCCACGCGAGCCGGAAAGTCGATGCGCGCCGGCCCGCGCGAGCTGAACGACTCGACCTGGTCGAGCCCCGGGTCGGCAACGTCGATGGCGGCGACGCTCACCACCTCGTCGAGCGCCGGATGGCCGATGATGCTGCCGGTCGGCGTCACGTGCTCGAGCGAGCTCGCTCCGAGACAGAACACTTCGAGCCGCCGCGCCGCGCTATTCCCGAAGCGAGCGATGGCGAGTTGGGCGAGGGCGTTCGTGTTGCTCACGTTCACCACCGATATCGCCTCGATCGGATCCTGCGCGCCGACCTGAGGGTCATCGCTCACCGCGATGACCCTCAGGTTCTGGTCGAGAAGGAAGAGGTCGTAATCGTTGGCGGACGCGCCGAACGGGTCGTTCCACTCTAGGATGCAGGTGAGGGTGCCCCCCGGTGGCACGACGATCGTGTTCGTATTGTCGCCGGCGCCCCCGGCGAAGTCGTGCAGCGTCGAGTTCGGCGTGGCGACGAAGTCCTGCTCGAGGTGCTGCAGCGCCTCATTGCCGGCCGATGAGTGGTACGACACGCCGGCTCGCACTGCGCCTAGCACGGCGGCGGCGACCGGGCCATCCTGGAAGTACGGCTCGGCGAAGAACCCCAGATCGTCGACGATCACCTTGGCACCCGCGGCCGTCAGGCATTGGACCGCCTGGATCATCTCGAAGCTGTCGCGTGGGCCGGCAAATAGCAGCCGGGTGCCTGGGGCGACGTCGTGCACGATCTCGAGCAGAGCCGTGCCCTCGTCGCCGCTGCCGCGGGGGCAGCTGCTCGGAACGGCCACATCGGGCAGGTCGCCGCTCCGCTGGGCGTCCGCCACGTGGTCGATGCCATCGGAGATCACGCCGACGACCACGCCGCGGCCATCGAGGCCCTGGGCCCTTAGCAGATCAGCCCGCCCTGCCGCGTCGCCCTCGGTCGTGGTGCTCCCGACGCGCACAATGGCTGGGTCGATCGGACGCACCGCGTGCACCCACGAGAACGCGGCGACCCGGTCGAGCAGGACGTCATCGATGCTGCCGCGGACGCGGCCGAGACCGAAGTCGACGCCATCCACGGTCAAGCCGGCCTGCTCCAGCGCCGCGATCTGCTCGCCGCCTAACGGGTCACAGTCCACATACACCAGTAACTTACCATCGGGCGACCGCGGCGGGTCGGCGGGGACGAGCGGGCCGGCATTCGGTCCCAACCTTCGCTGCGCGGCCCAGAGCCAGCTGCTCACCTTGTCATGGCTCGTCTTGCTTCCACTGGCGAGGTGCGGGCGGGTGAGGCGGTCGAGTGTATGGGGGGCAGACAGCGGCGCCGCCGAGGCGCCGACGGCAAAGACGGCGGCGAGCACGGATGCGACCGACGACAGCGAGTTCATTTTCCCTCCGCGCAAACGCCGAGCGGCGTGTGTCAGGGGCGTGCATCGACACTACGCCCAGGCGGCCCGGTCGGATGCACGGCGCCAGAGCCAATGCTCTCGCGGTGGCTTCCTCGCAGCCGACGGCGCCCTGACTTCGTCGCATGACTCGGCGTCAGCGGCGCACCGGTTTCGTCGAACAGCTTCCCTTTGAGAGGACTGGGCTCCGTGGCGCGCGCTCTTGCGGTGCGCTCTTGCGTGTTCGCGCCCATCGTCCGTTCAGCTTGCGAGGCGCTGGCTCTGCGGCCTGCGGGCCGGGCTGGGGAAACCGGCGCTCGAGCCATCCACGGCGCTGGCTCGGCGGCGCCGCAGGAGCAGCGCATCGAGCGACCAGGGCCCCGGACCGGCGACGAGCAGATAGATGCAGGTCATGATCTGGGCGTACTCGGAGCGAATCTCGTGCAGCACGGCCCACGCTCCCATGATCGGCGGGGCGGGCGGCGCGGGCAGCGGGGAGGTCCCGAGGTACAGCGTGATCTTGGTGGACAGCATCGCCACGATCATCTCGATGATGAACGGCACGCTGATCAGCCGCGTCCCCAGGCCGCTCATGAGGAGAAGACCGCCGCCGATTTCGAGCACGGCGATCGCGGGCGCGAGCACCTCGGGCATCGGCATGCCCAGCTTGGTGAATCGGCCCACGCCCTGGTTGGCATACACGAACTTCAACAGGCCCTCCGAGAAGAAGACCGCGCCCGCCATCAACCGCAAGGCGAGCGTGGCTTTGGGTCCGGACGTCGGGGGGTAGACGAAAAAGCGGACGGCTTCTTGAAGCTTCATGGGATCGTTTCCTTTCGTTCTGGTTGGGTGCCTTCGATGCCTCACCCTGTACAACGCCGAACTCGAAGGAGGGTTCCATGCACCCTCTCGGGAACCTCTTGCCCGCCTCAGACGTTGGACAGGGGATGGGACGCGACGTAGCGTCGATGCGTGGCGGGAGGAGGAGCCGATGAGGTCGTGCGGCACGCGCTCGCACACGCCGACGCCCTCTACAATTTCGCGCGCTGGTTGGCGCGCGATCCCGATGAGGCGGAAGACCTGGTGCAAGAAACCTACGCGCGCGCGCTAGGCGCAGCGCAGCAGTTCCAACCGGGGAGCAACCTGAAGGCGTGGCTCTTCCGCATCCTGCGCAACGCCTTGATCGATCGCCGCCGGCGTTCGCAGCGCGAAGGCTCCCTACCGTACGTCGAAGACCTCGACGCGGACGGCCAGCTGGCAGAACCCGCGATGGGCGAGTTGCAGCTCGATCAGATCCGCGCGCTGGTGGCCGAGGACGTCTCAGCCGCAGTTCATGCGCTTCCGGAATCCTTTCGGACGGTCATCCTCCTGGACCTCGAGGGAATGACGGAAGCCGAGGTCGCGAACGTGTCGGGCTGCGCGGTCGGAACCGTGAAGTCGAGACTCTCGCGCGCGCGAGCGGTGTTGCGCGAGCAGCTCGCTGCATATCGCCCATAGGAGGCTCCGAGGGCTGGGTATGGACTGCAGCAGGGCGCGAGAGCTGAATCTGAACGGACTGCGAGGCCGTCTCTCGTCCGAGCCGGCGGCCGAACTTCGAGAACACCTCGCCACGTGCGTTTCGTGCCGCGCCCACGTTGAGGCGGAGCGCGTGCTCAGCGAAGTTCTGGAAGCGCGCCTGCCTCAGCACGCTGCGCCCCTGGCTCTCAAGCGGCGTCTTGCCGCGAGCTGGCCGACTTCCACTCGTGCGGCTACCGCGCCGAGGCGCATCTGGAGATCTGCGCAGGCGGCGGCGAGGCCGATGGCCGCGGCCGCCTCCGTGGTCCTGGTCATCGGCGGCGCGACGGCATTCTTCGTCCAGCAGCGTTCCGATCTGCGCCAGCTGGAGAGCGAGACCGTCAACGACCACGTACGCATGCTCGGGGGTGCCCCGCTCGCCCAGGTGACCGGCGGCCTCCACGAAGTCAAGCCATGGTTCGGCGGCAAGCTCGACTTTGCGCCCGCCGTTCGATTCGCCGGAAACGACGACTTCCCGTTGCAGGGCGGGGCGGTAGAGCCCTTCCTCGATCGGCGAGCGGCGGTCTTCGTTTACAAGCGGAGGCTCCACGCGGCCTCGCTCTTCGTCGTCCAGGGCGATGGCCTCGCCTTCCCAGCGAGCTTGCGCACGGGAACTGTTCGAGGTTTCAGCGTCGCGCTTTGGAAGGACGGTGGCCAAGGCTATGCGCTCGTCTCCGACCTCAATCTGCCCGAGCTCCTGCAGCTACAAGGAGAGATCGCGTCGCGCTGATTCCGCGTCGAGTGGCGGAGTACTACCCGGTATCAGGTATCAGGTCGGTGCTCATATGGATGCTCATCGACGCGATATTGCTCGCCCCATGAGGAGGGCCACGCGAATATCTTTCCTGCGGCTGATTCACTCATGGTAGGGTGGATACCTGTTGGCACGAATGGACCGCAGATCCAAGAACTGCGGCACGCGCCGCGTGCTCCGCAGCGCGAGGAACAACATGATGCACAGTCACGTCCAGTGGAGAGTATTCGTGTTAGTGGTCGTCCTTGGCACCCTGCCGTTCGCATCACCGCTCCGAGCCGAGCCGCCGCAGAGCGCCTTCGGCTTCAATGGTACGGTCAGCGGGTTCCCGACAGGCGAGGTTTTCGTCAGCGGTGGCGGTGCATACGGCCTCGCCACCGATTTTGTCCACTCGGCCGGAGGCTTTAGCTGCCTCCAGGATGTCCTACAGGGACCGCTCAGCGTCAGCATCAATCCAGACGACCCGGGCCCGTGCCTAGCCGATGAGGGCGTGCGCTGGGACACGGCGGAGCTGCTGGCCAGCACCACATTCAAGTGCACCGGCGCCGGGGCCGAATCGCTGAAGACCGCAACGACCAGCAACACGACGGTCGTGCTCCAGGGCGATTTCTATCGGGCCAGCGACGGGATCGACGAATCGTTCACGGCCCAGATGATCGTGTCGGCGACGGATATCGCCCCCGACATCCCGGGTTTACAGACTCTCTGGGTCCAGGGAGTGGGCTGCGGCTCGGCGATCGTGCATTTCTCGAACCGGTCGGGTCCGACGAACGTCGGCGCTCGCCGCTGAAGCGAGCACGAATCGCGCTGCCGGTCAGATGCCGGCCTTCTACGATGCTCTCCGCTGCTCGCGCAAACCCCTGTCTGTATCCATTATTCATCCACGCGCTCAAGCCGCCGCGCGCCACGTATAGCGACCATGAAGACCGCCCACCCGCGGTAGCCGGACAACCGTGGCTGCTCCCGGCGGCTTGATTTCGGACATTCGACCGGCCGGCGCGTCGGTGATTACGGTGTGAACACGATCCCCGTATTGTGCCAAAACTCAGCCGAGCTCTACGCGGCTCGGCGGTAGTACCGAAGTAGCCCACCGAGTCTCTCGCGGCATTCGATCGCGCCGACTCTTCGAGATTCGTCGGCGGGCGCGTCAATGAGACGGTTCCCGATCCCTTGGTGATTGCGCTCGCCGTGGTAGTGCTCGCCATACTCACGGATCGCTCGTCGAAGATGCGCTTCCCCGATCGGAATGACCTGCGCCAAGCACTCCGATTTGATCGATCGAACGAATCGCTCGGCGTAGGCGTTCAGATTCGGGCTGCGGCTCGGAAGCTTCACGGGATGTACTCCCGAACTGTCGAGGATTTCTCGGAAGCCTTTCGTGAACAGCGGATCGCGGTCGTGAAAGAGGTAGTGGCTCCGAAGTAGGAATCCGTCTTCGGCGTCGGTGAGATTCCGGGCGATCTGGCACATCCAGCGTCCGTCTGGAGAGGCGGCGATTCCAGCGATCTCGATCCGGCGCGTCTTGAGGTCGATCACGAAGAGGACGAGGTACCGCACGAGGCCCTGCCACGTGATCCCTTCGATGGTGAAGAAGTCGGTCGCGGCAATCGCTCCCCAATGCGCCTTCAGGAAGGTCTTCCAACTCGTCGGCCGTCGGCCCGCGGGATCGATTCCGTTCTCCGCCAGGACTCGCTTGATCGTGTTTCGGCTAACGGTGAACCCGAGATTGGCGAGGGCTCCCTGAATTCGGGTGTAGCCCCATCGCGGGTTGTCGCTCGCCATCTCGACGATCAGTTGTTGAATCTCACCGGCGATCCGAGGTCGACCCGGACCGCGTCGCGCGCTCCCGTCATACTTCTGGGCGACGAGCTCTCGGTACCAGCGCAGCAACGTATCCGGGGTGACGATGGGCGAAATCTCGTAGAGCCGTCGTCTTCCGAGTGGCTTTGCCTTTCGCGCGAGGCGGCGACGCTGCGCGTCCGTGAAGCGAAGTCGCTTTCCGCCGAGTTGCTCGAGGAGAGCCTTGTTCTCGGCTTTCAGGTACTCGATGGCCTCTTCCTGCTGCCGGCTGACCCATCCGATCAGCAGGAACAGGAGGAATTGAATCGGGAGAGGCATCGTACCTGGACGCTAGCTCGACTTCAGCATGCCGAAATCGGCGGTCGTGGCCGCGATCCACCTGCGATCAAACCCTCGACTTCGGAGACGTTTTGCGTCGGCTGAGTTTTGGCACAGTACGGGATTGACGATTCAAGGCTTCGGCTACGACGCTTCTGGACGCCTTGCGGAGGTCACGTCCGGAACGCAGACGCTCGAGCAGTATGGCTACGACACGCTCGACCGGCTCGTTGGCATCAGCAGGAACAGTGGCTCCTTCACCGACGAACTTGTCTACGACGCTCTGGGACGCCGCCGCTATCACACCAACAACGCCGGCGCCCAGGACTACTATTTCGGAGGTGGGGTCGAGTGGCACGACGGAGTGCCGCGGCGTCTCATCCAAGCCGGGAGCGTTGTTGCCGAGATCACTAGTTCGGAGACGCAGGCGCTGTTCCAGGATGGTTCGCGCAACGTAACGGCCGTATCGAGCGGGACTGCAGTCACTTATCGGCGCGCCTATCAGACTTTCGGTGCGATCCTGCCTCCGAACGCTTCTCTTCCTTTGAGGCGCGGTTACGCGGGCCTGGTGAACGATGCCTCGACGGGCAGCTTGCTGTACACGCAAGCCCGCCATTACTACCCGCGTCTTGGGCGCTTTCTCCAGCGTGATCCATTGGGGATCGAGTCTGATCAGTTCTACGCGTATGGCGCTAACAATCCTTATCGATTCCACGACCCGCTTGGATTGGGGCCGAAGTCTGTTTCAAACAATTGGTGGTACTCGCCTTCCTCAAGCGCGGCGCCGTACCAGTATCCGCTCTCCATTCCGGTTTCGCCAGACAGCGGGATAGTTAGTGGCGGCCTGTACATCGCGAATCCGAGAGTGTTGGTAGCGGGCTATGGTGACAATCGAAGCGCCAGTCCGTCTGCAACCGAGGAACAGTATCGTGTTTACTTCGCAGCAAATTTCGAGACGGGCGAGGGATTTATTCGCCCCAATCCGAGTTGCATTATTGCTATTGCAGGCGAGGGCGGCTGCTCGCCTCCGCTGCCATTCAACACGCCAGGATCTCCTAATCGGTTCGTCGTTAATCCGACTGAGAATGGATTTCTGCTAGGCATACATGCCTATAATTCTCAAATTGGCCACGAGAACATCGGCGCGATCGATGCGTATTTCTTTGTGCAAGCGAATGGCGCTATCCCCGCCTCTGGAGCTGCAATTCTTGAGCCTTTCCCATCTGCGCAGCTACATCAGTTCCAGTCCCACAGTGTGAACCAACTGGTAGATTTCAGAGAGAATCCACTCGGTCCTGATTCTTTGTCGATTCCCAATATTGGTCTCAACATTGGCCCATTGGACTTTTCTCCTCAGACTAGAATAGTACCGTTCACAATTAGGCCGCTTAAGTGACATCGCTCGACCATGGCTCATTTCTCGGAAGTCGGTTGAAGAACCTTGTGAGAGCAGGTATCTGCCGGCTGCTACTGGGTATCCTACTAGGCGCTGTAGCATCTATTCTATTAGGCGTTTTTTTCGGAGCTCGCGAGCCGTATGGATACGGGGTGCTACATAAGAATCTGCTTGCTGGGGCTATCACGATGCTAGGCGCGTATCTCGCCTTATCCTTCGTGTGGTTACCCACGGCCATCGGGTTCATAGTAATTTCGCTTCTTGTTTTGCCTAACTATCCCAGGCTCACCACTAACAAGCCAACGATTGCCGTCGTTCTCACGATTTCCACTATGGCAACGGCTGCCATCCTGTGCTTCACCGTTTTTCCCTTCAGCTTATTGTTGTTATTCGTCTTCATTTGGTCTACTGTTGTTCCTCCGGTATTGATCAGCAAGCTCTCAGCGCCGCTCCCTAAGGTTCAATAGCGAGCGCGATCCCGTTTATTGGGACACCGTCGAGCGCTGTCCAGCCGGTGGTGACCTGCCTGGCGTTTCCCGGACCACGCAACTCTTGAGAAGATGGCTTCCGAGGGAAGGAAGGAAGCCATGAAGAAGAGTCGGTTCACGGAAGAGCAGCTGGTCAAGATCCTGCGGGAAGCGGATCGCAGCCCGGTGCCGGAGGTCGCGAAGCGGTACGGCATCAGCGACCCGACGATCTACGCCTGGCGCAAGCGATTCGGCAAGCTCGAGCCCGCGGACGTGCGGCGTTTGCGTCATCTCGAGCAGGAGAAGCTGAAGCACAAGAAGCTGGTGGCCGAGCGGGACCTCGGGATCGAGGTGATGCGCGAGGTGGCGCGAAAATACGGTGAGCGCCACCGTACGAAGGCAGCAGGTCCGCTACGCGCACGAGCGCGGAGTGTCGATTCGCCAGGGATGCCGGCTGCTCGATCAAGCCAGCTCGATGTGAAGCGGTCGTCCAACAGAATCCCACGCGCGACAGCGGCGCGGGTCGAAGTGGTGGCGGCAGATCTCGAGCGCCTCGGATGCCAGGTGGGTGCCGATCAGCGCGATGGCGAGCGGGCCAAACCCAG
>Ga0070698_100006329_pt1 | contig 12856 bp, 11 predicted proteins | sample KBSK1502metaG_FD_65477 | JGI IMG/M metagenome (GOLD analysis project Ga0070698, IMG submission 65477) | Corn, switchgrass and miscanthus rhizosphere microbial communities from Kellogg Biological Station, Michigan, USA - KBS K1-50-2 metaG | ecosystem: Host-associated > Plants > Roots >... | reverse complement strand
TGCTCAGTTGCTTCCGATACCAAAAACTCCGGCGTCACGATCATCGGCACATAAAAACCTGCGGCCGTATTGAACAACCTGATGCGCGCCTGGCGGCGGACGTTGGCAAGATGGCCGAAGTTCCACGTCACCAGATAATCGATCTTGTGAACTGATGCAATGGCGACGTGTAACGCGTCGGCGATGTACTTGCGATGAAAGATCCCGCGCGAGATATAACCGTCCGCGAGAATCGCGGCCTCTTCAGTTAGATCCACCTGCTCCAGCTTGCCGATCAATTTCAGGTACGAACTGCGATGCGGTTCTTTCAAACGTCCCAGCTCCGACGCCACGAGCGGCGAAACCACCGCGCGATAGTCGGGCATCTCGTGTTCCCACCACCTGATCGTCAGGTCGCGTCGAAAAGGCTCACCGTTATCGAGGTAGGCACCAATCACCGATGTTTCCAGATAGAGCGCTTGTTTCATGGAGTTACTACCACTTCCGGATTGATATTTTCAGCGCTTCTGGGCTTCTGATTCAATGGTTCCAAACGCATTGCCCCTCTGGCAAAATCAAAATAGATGCGGAAGTGCCGCAGGAAATTACCGCCTAGAATACCACTCTGCGTGAAGCCCGCGGTCTCGTTAACCGGTTCCATATCGAGCACTGCGGCGTTGATCTTTTCGAGCTTACTCAAGCCGAGACTCAGTCGCGGCAGTTGCAGCAGCTTCACATCTTCCGCCACACCTGCTGCTCCGAACACGCGCATCTTCGACGGCTTCAGCAAATCCAGAAGCTGTTCCTGCTGCGAAAGTTTTTCTGAGATGACAGTGATACTCGCGGCGGTGTCGATAATAAAATTGACGTTTTTATCGAATCCATCGAGTCCGACTTCACCACTCAGAAATCCACTCGACGTGGTGCGCAGCGGAACTTCAACCGCGCCGTCGTTGGGCGTCACCGGAACGAGCGTCTGAAAATTTTCCGGCCGCCGTACCATGGTCCAGGTCTCGACTTCGTCTGTCTGATGCTGTCGCACCAGAGACATTTTCCTGGAGCCATAATCGATCGAGGTCAGAAACTTCGACACGACCGAAAGCCCGAGATATCCATCTACCGGAATGTGGCTGTCGAAGAACTTGCGAATGTACACCGGCACGTTTCCGACTTTGGCGGTGCCAATCTCCATCGACTCGAGAAAGCCATAGACGATTTCAAACTTTCCGCCGCCGCCGACCGCCCGCGCCAGTCCGCCTTTCGCAATCGGCTTGATGCCGAGCTTATTGGCGGTTTGTTCTGAAATTACCGACATTCCCGAGCCGGTATCGAGCACAAAACGCAGCGGCTGTTTCTGTCCGTTAACGCGGACCTGAAGAATCGGACGATTGTCAGTCGCTTCGAAAGAAACCGTTGAACGGTAATCACCACTCGGCACGTAAAGCGCGCTCTGTCTGCCAAGGTAGCGGAGAAAATCGATCAACCCGACGATGCGTGCGCGCCGGTCGAAGTCATTCTTGGGGGCGACGATCAAGAATCTCTCGTACGCGTCGGCAGCTTCCTTGTACTTCTCGCTTCTTGCTGCCGCTTGACCAAGATTGAAGAGGTAGTCAGGTTCCTCCGAATCCATACTGACTGCCTTACGCAATCCGGGAAGCGCGAGCGGCAGACGATTCTCATAGAAGTCGACCATCGCGAGGCCGGCGACAGCGAGCGCTTCGTTCTCATCGAGCGCGAGGGCCGTGCGGAACTCCTCGACTGACAGCCGAAACTCGCCGGCGCCGAGAATTGCCGCACCAAGCAGAGCATGCGCGCGAGCCGAAAGCGGTTCGACCATGATGACTCGCGCCGCATTGTCGTAAGCGCCCTGCAGGCTTCGCTGCTTCAGGAGCGTAAAACTCAAACCGAGGCGCGCTTCGATGTCGTGCGCATCTTTGTTGAGGAGCTCACGAAAGATCTTTTCAGCCTGTTCGTACTCGCCTTTGCGCACCGCTCGATAGCCCTTGTTGTAAGCCTTCTTATCGGCAAAGGCAGCGGCGCTGTGAGTTGTCCCGGTGAGGCCAACACAAAACACAAAGGCGGCCAGACTGAAGGCCGCCATCCGGAACAGAGATTTCTTTGTATTACCTCGCATGATTCACACTTTCTGCCATCTGATCAATGCTCAGCTTTAAGCGTGCAACCGTTTATTTTAAGACTTCTCCCGTCTTCATGGACCAGAGAACCAGATCGAGCTCGTCGAAGTCTATCTTGATGTCGCGAGCAAAGCGAATCAGTTGTTGCTCAACTTCGAGATACTTCCTTCGGGTTGAAGGCGGTTTGGCTGTCTCGATCACTCCGATTTCAGCCAAACATCGCATCACGTGCTTATCAAGAATCGCATGACCTTTCACGCCGATGTTTCGTAGGAAGTGGCTGGCTTCTTTGTAACCCAACCCTTTGACCTGTTTTTCCTGGGCCAGCCAATCACGCCGCTCGTAAGGATCTTTAAAGCTGCGCAAACGCTTTCGCAACTTCATGCCGCAATCCGCGTGGAAGTAGTTTCTCGTAGTTACAATGTAACGCGGCCGTGCCACTGGGAAACGATGCGCGCCTGCTGTCTTCAACGCCGCAGTCATGGCATCAGAGTCGCCGTCGAGCAATAACGTTCGCACAGCATCAACTGAATTCAATCCCATGCGAGCCGAAGCACCGGCAGTGAAGATGCAGTATGTCAACTCTTCCCAAAGTCTGGCGTCAGATCCTTTACGCCAAATCTCATCAAACTCACCGAGCCTCTTCCGAATCTCCCGGCGGCGCTTCCGGTGAGTGGCCACCACTCGTTCAACTGTGACGGGTTCTTGATTGCGTTGCACTGTAGTTTGTCAATGACTCGATTCTATGAGCGTGCTGGAAAGCTTGTCAACGATATGTTTAGCCGCGGATTCACGCGGATGAACGCGGATTTTTTATCTTTGTCAAACTGTGGCTGATTCCTGCTATGATGGCTACCGGTTGGCCCCGCCGAGCGAACATCTCCACAAACTTGTCAGGCATCAAAAGTCTGCTCTCTCCGTGAGTGCGTTTATGAAGTTAATTGCAGCAGTCTTGGTCTTCATTGCCGGTTCGACCATTGCCAGTTCGACCGTCGCTCAGACGCCTTTAGAACCACAACCATCACCCACACCTACGCCGACCGAGTCAGCCAGACCACTCTACGGTTTGCAGGGAGTGCTCATTGAGACTCTCGACGGCAAAGTCGTCTCTTCACAAGGCGCGGACGAGCAGTTTAATCCGGCGTCGACGATGAAACTCGCAACCGCCCTAATCGCGTTGCGGACGCTTGGCCCCGAACACCGTTTTGCCACCGGCATCTGGACCGACGGCGTGCTCGATAAAACAACGGGCGTAATTAACGGCAATCTCTACGTCTCCGGCCGCGATCCATCCTTTCATTACGAACACGGCGTGCTACTGGCGCGTGAGTTGAACAAGCTCGGTGTGAAGCAGGTGACCGGGGATCTGATCGTCGCGCCGGGATTCACGATGAACTTCAGCGCCTCCGCGATGCGTTCCGGCGAGCGTCTCTACGATACGCTGGACTCGACCCGTCGTCCCGCTGAAGCCATGCGCGCCTGGAGCTATGAGCGCACCTTGCTCAACGACCGTGCCGGTCTGGAAACCGTGCCGAGTGTCGCCGTGATGGGCGCCGTTGACGTCGCTCCGGTTGTGCCGGCGGCCAAACTACTGTTAACGCAGCGGTCGAGCAAGCTGGTCGACATCCTCAAAGTTCTTTTGTGCTACTCCAACAATTTCATGGCCGAGCGCATCGGCGAGGCACTGGGCGGCCCTGATTCAGTCCGCCAGCAATTAACCACTCAACTCGGTCTCGGACCGGATGAGATCAGGATTGCTTCTCTGAGCGGGCTCGGCGTCAATCGTATTTCGCCGCGAGTGATGATGAAGATCTATCGCGAGCTGCGTGCGGAGTTGCAGAAACACGGCATGTCGCCGGCGGCAATCATGCCGGTGGCTGGTATCGATCCCGGCACACTTGAAGAGCGATTCACCGGTTTGGCCTGGCGTGGCAGTGTGATCGCCAAGACGGGCACCTTGATGAGGACTGACGGCGGCGCGAGCTCGCTTGTGGGTCAAATGAAGGCGGCGAACGGCGAAGTCTTGTTGTTTGTGATCATGAACCAGCGAGGCAGTGTTTGGAGATTCAGAGAAAATCAGGACTACCTCGTGATGCTGGTCCAAAACACTCGTGGTGGGCCAAAGGCGTTCGACTACAAACCGCTGATGCTCACAATGCAGTTATCCCACACCGAAAGCACTGTCGGCGGCGCTGAAGAATTCGAACCACCTTCACGTTCCAACAACTAACCGCAATTCAAAATAAAATGCGCCCCGCCATCCGAAGATGAACGGGGCGCTTTACCGTCCGACTGCCACTGCGGCGTGCGGCACCGCAACAGCAGCGGACGATTCCCTTGGTGACAAGGTGATCAAATTGGTAAAGGGAGAGGTATTCCAGAGAGGGATGTTTATCCACAGATTACACAGATTCTTTTTTAAGCAATCTGCGTAATCTGTGGATAAGAAAGCGCTGAGTTCAGGGGTCTTCTAGTATTCCCGCACGCCGCTGACCGCATGCCCGCCAACTGCCTTGGCTTTATCAACCGCATCAGAACTGTATTGAATATTCGCCGTGCCGCCGCCGTCTGTGTTGAAGGTTGGCGCTCCAAACACATCGGTGCTGGCGCCGGTTTTCGAAAACTTGGCAACAAACATCGCTCCGAAGATGTCTCCGTGACCGCCACCGTCTCGATAAACCTCACCAGTCCCCAACACCATGATCACGCCGTTGAATTGGAAGTTGCCATGCAAAGTTAGCTTGCCGGTAACGATCAGAGTTCCCTGTCCCGTCGGATTGCCTGGACCAAGTTCAAAATCGCCGTCTACGAAAGTGAAAACGCCGTCCGGATTGCTGGCGCCGAGTCCGGCAGCACTGTTTATTGCATCAGTCCCGGTCGTAAAATATCGGCCCTGGTTAATGGCGGAATTCATCATTCCTTCAGTGCCGTAAAGAAAATCTCGGGCGCTGGTAACTGATTTGAGAAAGCCTGGTGTATTGCTATTTCCCAGTACCGCCGGATCGCCGGGAGACACGTTTGGTCCGCTGCCATTGCAGTTTGTTCCATCCGGCAAACAGCCATCGATGACGTTGTTGGTCGTGTTGTAGTCGCCATTACTGACTGCATAGGCCGCAATGCCGGTTGCAGTTCCCGAAGCATCGGTACCCGAAGTGGACGTCACATTACTTCCACCCAGAGCGAAGGCGATCGGATTTCCTGAACCATTCGGCAAGGTGACGACGGCCTCCACGTCGTATTCGAGAGTGTAACGATTGACCACGATCTCCATGTTCTTGCGACTGCTGCCGGGGCCAAGACCAAGGACGCGAATTCGCAGGCGATCGGGCTTGTACGCATTATTGGCACAATTGGTAACGGAGTCCTGATTGTCAGGATCCATGATCGAAGTTATTTGAAACCGCGCAGCGGTATCGGCAGAAACGTTGACGGCCGAACCGGATGTGGCAGTCCAAAGACTCGGAGTGCAGAGAACGTTATGAAACGACGCACGCGTACCGGTTGGACTCGATTCGACGTTTCCTCGCAACACTTCAAGAGTTCTCGCGATGCCTCCTTCTGCAGCGTAGTAAGCCTGCATCTCAGCCGTCGAGTCTCGCGCCGTGATGCCGGTCATCGTTGTGGTAAGAATCAGGGTGCCACCGGCGGCCAGCAGTAATAATGAAAGGAGAACCGCAGTAATTAGTGCCGCGCCTTTTTCGTTTGAGCGGTTTTCAAAAGTTGGCTTGTGTGATCCCATTGACCGAAGGCCTCCGTAATCTAGTAACCCCAAAGTTCCGTGTTGCGCAGTGTGATGTCTGAACAAAGCAGCACCGAGTAAGGTGGTTGGTAACCTGGCGATCCGGGCGTTCCCACTGCGTCCAACGTTACCGAGACCGCGATAACGATGTAATTTGCAGTTGTTTTATCGGTGACTTCCAACGCCGAAACACTGGTGATGTCGTCACCGCCCGGCAGAGCAGTGTAGGTTACTTTCTGATCGAAGTAATGAATGTTCATACTGTCGATGCGATTGGCGAGTACCGTGCTACCAGTCCCATATAGATCGTGCCGCGCTAAATACTTCGTATTGTCAGCCTGATTGATAAAGTAGGTGATGTCTTCGCCTGAATCCTGAACACTTTCCCTCGAGGTGCTCGTTACCGAAAGATCGTAGTCGAACCGGTTGAGATTCCCACGGATACGAAGTCTGTTCGCGGTGGAATCTGCGGCAACGATGCCGTTGCCGCTCAAGTTGAATCCGGCGTTCGCTATTTCGCGCGACATGATGTTGAGAGCTCGTTGTGTGTCGGCGAGGGCGTCGGACTTCTGATTCTCGCGGGAACGCACGCGCAGAGCGTTCGCCAGCAAAGTACTGGCGGCAGTCATCAACGCCATCGTGATCGCCATCGCGATCAGAAGTTCAACCAGAGAGAAACCGCCGTTCGTGGCCTGTTTGTTCGACGAACTCATAAATTCCTCACTATCTGAATGTCGCTAATAAGTGCCGGTAACCTGCGTCGATCGCTGCGTGTACACAGTGACCGTGTCAAAACTGGTTGTAGCTATGGCCGGAGTGACTGAAACCTGGATACGCTTGAGCGTGCAGGCGCCGGCGTCTGGGTTTCCAGCGGGAACGAAGTTCAAATCAGAAATGGTTGTGTTGACCGTATAACTGCGACCGGCATTCGTGACTGTCTCGGAGACGCCAGCCGTCGCCGTAGCTGCCAGGCCGCCGTTCGGGTATGAAAAAGCGACACTTCTAGTTTGGGTGGTAAATGGTATCGTGCGCAACCATTCCATTCGTTTCTGCGCGATGGCCATTGCCAGCTCGCGATCGTCGGCCCGGCCGTTTGCCTTAATGGAATAGGTAAACAAAGAGGCAATGCCAAGTCCGATGACCATGAGGATTACCAGCGCGATTGCGGCTTCGAGCACAGTAAATCCTTTTTGCGCCTCACCACGTTTCGCAGCAGTCAGCGGATTGTCGTTATTGTTGAGGTCCATATTAATTCTCAGTTACTGACGGTGACCGTAAGCGTTTGCGCGGAGCCGCAAACAGGATCGGCCGCAACGTTCACTGTAAACACGCCGCGATTACCAGAGCCATTCTTCGTCGTGACAGAAATGATGCTCGATCCATTGCCGTCAATTCTCACCAGTGAAAGGGCGATTACCATGCTATTGCCATTACCTGCCTGCGAGGCGGTTATAGTGCGCGTTCCGCTTGCACCTGACATGGTAAATGTCGCTATTCCTGTCGCATGGGTTGAGTCGCTCTGGCTCAAGGAAAGAGAGCTTGGACTAAGCGTCGAAACACACGGTACGACCGGAGTAGGCGAAGGCGATGATCCCGGTGACGGAGTTGGCGTAGCGATCGGTGTGGGCGTGGGGCTGGGGTTCCCATTGCCATTCCCATTTCCGTTGCCATTGCCATTGCCATGTGGCGTTGCAGTTGGTGTTGGGGTGGGATCAATGGGGTCTATAGGATCGATAGGATCGACAGGATCTGGAGTTGGCGTTCCCTCAATAGCAGGAGTCCCCGCCGGTTCCGGGTTAACATCTCCGTCGCCAACTTGACTGATCTCAATGTCCGGAATCAACTGGTCTGGGAAATGTTGTTCGTCGACCGTGATATCGCCTGAACCGGAGACGTCAACAGGAATATTCTTTTCAAGAAAGGGACTGCGAACCTGAAACACACACGACTTGGTTATTGCGCATTGAACTGTTAGTCGACCGCGCCAGTCGAATGTCACTTTTTGAGATGCGGTGCCAAACTCGATTCCGGGGTCGAGCTGAAAGTTTCGGGTTTCCAGAGTGCCTGATCCAAAGTCCATGGTCACCGCGTAGGAAGTGGTGCCTTCTCCAAAAATCTCTACTGACGCCTCGGACCCGGTAGCTGCATGCCGGCGCACGGAGTCGGCGCGGGCCTTTTCAATATAGGAAGCAAACAGTCTGGCAGAGCTCTGAAGACGAAACTCGGCGCGGGCCGTTCTGATTCCCAGGACTCCAAAAGTCGATACGACCGCGATAATCGCGATCGTAATCACCATCTGAATCATGGTGAATCCATGCTGCTGCTTAACTGTTCGGCTACGTTTCATGTTGTGCGTCTACCTCCGACAAGGAGTCTTTCTGGAAGGTTGGACCAAATTCGTCCGAGCCATTCTTGGCAACAACCGTTCCGCTAAAGAATGGTGCGAAAATCGCGAGGTTTCCGTGAGCGGAGAGGCTCCGCAGTATGAGAGTTGTTACCTTTGGTGACGGCAGTAGGAAGCCGATGCCATAGGTGAATTGGACCTGCCGGATCTATATCCTTGACACCCAGCGACTGAAAAATCGATCATTGCCGCAGTGGCCGATATCCTACTTGTCGAAGACAAAGACAGCCTGCGTCGCGTGCTGCGACTAACGCTCGAAAATGCCGGATACAGCGTTGCGGAAGCGATTGACGCTCGCGCCGCTCTCAACGAAATCGCCGATGCGCGTCATCGCCTCGTACTCACCGACCTGCGCATGCCAAATGGCTCGGGATTGGACGTGCTGCGCGCAGCTCGTGCCGCCGACAAGGACGTTCCCGTCATCGTTATGACCGCCTTCGGATCGATTGACGAAGCGGTGCAGGCGATGAAAGACGGCGCCCACGACTTTCTACAAAAGCCTGTCGATTCCAATCACCTATTGCTGTTGGTCGAACGAGCACTCGAACAGGCTCGCCTCAGAACTGAGAACGTGCTGCTGCGTGAAGAGTGGTCGCGGCGTTACGGATTTCCGCGCATTATCGGCGAGTCGGAGACACTCAAACGCGCCGTCGGCGAGACACAGCGCGTCGCGCAAACTGAAACCACCGTTCTGCTGCTGGGCGAGTCAGGCACCGGCAAGGAACTCTTTGCGCGCGCAGTCCATCATCTCTCCTCGCGTCGCAACCAGCCGTTTGTCGCCATCAATTGCGCCGCAATTCCCGAAACGCTGATTGAAAACGAGCTGTTTGGTCACGAGCGCGGCGCTTTTACCGGCGCCACCGATCGGCGCCAGGGAAAGTTTGAACTGGCTTCCGGCGGCACTGTTTTTCTCGATGAAATCGGCGAGTTGCCGCTCGGCGTGCAGGGTAAGCTGCTGCGTGCGATTGAGGAAAAGGTCGTCGATCGAATCGGCGGGCGTGCACCTGTGCCCGTCGACGTTCGCGTGGTGGCGGCGACAAACAAGGACTTGAAAGCGGCAGTCGAGAATGGCGAGTTTCGTGGTGATTTGTTTTTCCGTTTGGCTGTGTTCCCGATCGAGGTGCCGCCGTTGCGCGAGCGTGATGACGATATCCTGATGCTCGCACACCATTTTGCTTCTGAGATTGGGCTTGAATTGCGTGGGCGCGAAGCGCAGTTGAGCGCCGCTGCTGTCACGGCAATGCAGCAGCATCATTGGCCCGGCAACGTTCGGGAGCTCGAGAACGCGATCGAGCGCGCCTGCATCATCTCCGATACACTCGTGCTGGAGCCGAGCGATCTGGGACTGGGTCCAAAAGGCGTGACTGAGTCTGAATCTCTCGAACAGCTCGATTTGTCGGGGACCCTTTCCGATGTGGCTCATCGCGCGTTACGGCTGGTTGAGCGGAAGAAGATCGCACGCGCATTGGAGGCTAATGCCGGGAATAAGAGCAAGACGGCTGAGGATCTCGGCGTCAGTTACAAAACACTTCTGAATAAGATTAAAGAGTACGGAGTCTAACCGCGCAGTTGGACAGGATTGACAGGATGATTTCAGGATTTACAGAATGATTAGCACTTTTTTCACTGCAGGTTAAGGAGACCCGAGAAACCATGTACACGAGGCCGATGATTCTTCCCCTCGATTCGACTGGCCGAATCTACGTTCTGCAGGATGAAAAGGGCCAGGTGGTAGGAACCGGCTCCAGAGAAGTTTGTGAGACCCTGATGTACCTCATCGGCGCGGGATTTTCCCAGGCCGCCGACAAAACTCAGCCGATCGCTCACGGCAACGTTCGCGCTGCAATCACGATATAGCCGCTAGTAAGTGCTCCTTTTTTCTGGAACAGGCCTGCGCTTGTTCCAGAAATTTTTTTTGAAAATTTTCTGGAGACTTCAATCTATTGAAAATATAGTTTAGATATCCTGGAAAAACGGATAGCTGGTGCAGCGGCGGGCAGGCGGGCGGCTCGGGCCGCGGTTTTGTGTTTGCTCTCTTTCTGATCCGCGCTATTCCGCGTTAATCTGTGGTTCGTGCAACCTGTACTCTCCGCTGAACAAATCCGCGAAATCGACCGTCTTACCGTCGAAAACTACCACACGTCTTCCCTGCTCCTGATGGAAGCCGCGAGCGCCGCCTGCATGGAGGCGATCCGAGCGCGCCTCGACGGGAACCTGGGGGGCAAAAAGGCACTCATTCTTTGTGGGAAAGGTAACAACGGCGGCGACGGCGCAGCCCTCGCGCGTGCGCTTTCACGTGCCGGCATGCACTGTAGCGTCGTTTTGTTCGGCAAGCTCGCGGAGACGTCGGGCGACGCCCGTACAAACTTCGAGTCAGTGGCTCGTCTGGCAAGTTTCGAAGCTGGTTCTCATGAATCGCCACCGCCGCTGACGTTTATCGAATGTGAGAGTGTCGGCGCGTGGGAACAACTGGCCAAACCACGCAGTGCCTACGACGTCATCGTCGACGCACTCTTCGGAACCGGACTGGCGCGGCCGCTCGAAGGGGTCTTTCTCAAAGTCATCGAACACCTGTCGATGCTGAGTGAAGCGCGCGACCGGGCCGCTGGCATTCGGCCCCTCGTGCTGTCAATTGACATTCCTTCCGGACTGAACGCTGATAAACCTAAACCCATTGGCCCGGCCGTCCAGGCTGACATCACCGTTACGTTCACTGCTCCGAAACTCGCCAATGTTCTTTCCCCGGCGTGCGATTTTGGCGGTGAGCTAATCGTGTCGGACATCGGGTCTCCGTCTTCACTGATCGAGGCCACGAAACCATGGTTGTTCCTGACTGAAGCCGAAGAAGCGCGGGAGTGGCTGACAAACACGCGGTACAAACGCGAGTCGTACAAGAACACTCACGGACACGTTCTGGTTGCCGCCGGTTCACGCGGTTATTCGGGCGCCGCGGCGCTCACAGGCAACGCCGCGATGAGATCGGGAGCCGGCCTCGTGACGATCGCGACTCCTTCGTCGGCGCAAACTTCGGTTGCTGCCAGCGCGATGCCGGAAGTGATCACGACGGCGCTCGCAGAAACAGACCGTGGCGCGGTGAGCGACGAGGCGGCAGATCATTTTTTGAAGCTTGCTGAGAAAACGACCGTGGTCGCGGTTGGTCCAGGACTCACGTCCGACGACGAGCGCACACGACGCTTTGTGCGGACGATTGTCGAGCGTCGCACGAAGCCGTGCGTGATCGATGCCGACGGGTTGAATTCACTCGCACCCTGGCCCGCGAGTCTAAACGGGTCAGATCGGCATCCACTCGTGCTGACACCGCACCCCGGCGAGATGCTGCGCCTGATGGGTGTCGAGAATAAATCTGCACTCGACGATCGCGTTGTTACGGCGCGTGATTTCGCGACCGCGCATCACGTCATCCTGGTGCTTAAAGGCTCGCGTTCGCTGGTCGCGACGCCGGACGGACGTGTCTTTATTAATCCAACCGGCAATGCAGGACTCGGAACCGGGGGCTCCGGCGACACGCTCACCGGTCTCATCTCCGGCTTCCTCGCTCAAGCCTACGCAACGCTCGAAGATCGCGCAGACCCAATCGCTGCCACGATTGCCGCGCTCTACGTCGGCGGACTGGCGGGTGACTTCGCTGCGAGAGAGCTCGGCATGCGCACAATGGTCGCGTCCGACATTCGTGAACATTTCAGTCACGCCATTCGCTCGCTCGACCCACTCGGCGAATTACCGTAACATTCAGTGAGAACAAAATGAGGAGATTAAACAATGCCATATCCTGAAATCATGATACAGCCGATGCGAGAGGACTTAACTCGGCTCGGTGTTGAGGAGTTGAGGACTTCGGATGCAGTTGATGAAACGATAAAGAATAGCCAGGGGACGCTCATGGTAATCGTGAATTCGATTTGCGGTTGTGCCGCAGGCAAGGCGCGACCGGGCGTCGCCCTCGCACTGCAGAATGAGGTCAAACCTGACAAGGTAGCGACAGTCTTTGCCGGCGCGGATATCGAAGCGACCGAAAGAGCGCGAAGCTATTTCACTGGTTACGGGCCGTCGTCGCCGTCCATCGCACTGCTCAAAGACGGCGAGCTCGTTTATATGTTGGAGAGGTACCAGATCGAAGGCCGCGACGCACACCAGATCGCGGGAGAGCTCACACGCGCCTTTGAACAATACTGTTAGCCACAGATTACACGGATGAAAATTGGATTTTTATCTGTGTAATCTGTGGTTACTATCTTCCGAACAACCTCATCACTTCGGAATGCAGCAGCACCACATCAGGCGACTGCTGAAGCGCGAGAAAGTAGTTCTTCTGAAACTCACTCCCGGTTTCAGCCGGCGCCAGCAATACTTTCGCCCGCTCCAGCAACGCCGTCGCATCAGCTTCAGTCAACGGCGTCTCAGCGTGCGAGTCGAGTGCCTCATCGATCTGCACGATCATCTCCGAGAGACGATGCAACCAGTCGAACCACGGGTCTTTCAATACCAACTGTAAGAACTCATAACTATTGCCAATCCGCCCGCGCGCTCGCTCGTAATCCCTGCGCTCCAGATCCAGCAGCAGCTTATGCAATCGCAGTA
>Ga0070698_100006328_pt1 | contig 12857 bp, 11 predicted proteins | sample KBSK1502metaG_FD_65477 | JGI IMG/M metagenome (GOLD analysis project Ga0070698, IMG submission 65477) | Corn, switchgrass and miscanthus rhizosphere microbial communities from Kellogg Biological Station, Michigan, USA - KBS K1-50-2 metaG | ecosystem: Host-associated > Plants > Roots >... | reverse complement strand
CTCGTTTCGACCGGCAGGCCCGCCCGCCGCCACTCGGGAAAGCCGACGTCCAGGCGGCGTGCCTTGAGCCCGCGCTCTTGCAGTAGGCGAACCGCGTCGTCGGCATAGACGCAGTAGGGACCCCGGCAATAGGCGACGATCTGTCGACGGCGCGGCAGCTTCGGCGCAAGCGACGTGAGCGCGGCCAGCGGCACCGACCGCGCACCCGGAATGTGCCCCGCGCGGTACTCGGGCTCCGGCCGCACGTCGAGCACGACGACATCTCCCCGCGTTAACCGCTCCTGAAGTTCTTCCGCGGAAACCTGCTCGACCCCGTCCCGCTCGCCCAGATACTCGTCCGCCAACTGATTCACCTCTGCGACGTGTCGGACTGCAACATCGCGCACCGCCACCCACAGGTCGCCCACCCGCTCGCTCGCAAGCCGGTAGAAGACGCGTGTCCCCTCCCGGCGCGAGCGAACCAGGCCCGCCCGAGCCAGAACATGCAGGTGCTGCGAGGTGTTCGCGGCGCTCTGCGAGATCTCGTTCGCGATCTCCTCGACCGAACGCTCGCCCTGCGCGAGCAGATCGACGATCTCCGCCCGGCGACCGCTGCCGAGCGCCTGCGCCACAGACGCGAACGCATCGAACAACGCCACCTTCGCTGCGCCACTTGCCACATTCTCAAGTTATCACTTGAATAGTTGAAGATCAAGCATTACGCTCGGTAACGACCAGTCCTTACTCGCACAGAAGGGAGGCGACCGTGTCCACGACCATCAATCCGAACAAGGCACTCTGGGAGAAGGGCGACTTCACTCGCATCGCAGAGAGCATGCGCGAGAGCGGGGAGGCGCTCGTCACGACGTTGGGAATCACCGACGGGCTCGATGTCCTCGACCTCGGCTGCGGCGATGGGACGACGGCCTTGCCGGCGGCGAGGCTCGGGGCGAACGTCCTCGGCGTCGACATCGCCTGCAACCTGGTTGAGGCGGGGAACGCGCGAGCACAGAGCCTCGGCCTCACCAACTGCAGATTCCAAGAAGGCGATGCGTCCGATCTGAGCGAGCTCGAGGATGACAGCTTCGACCTCGTCATCAGCATCTTCGGCGCGATGTTCGCTCCGAGGCCGCTCGACGTGGCGAAGGAGCTCGTTCGTGTGACACGGCCCGGCGGCCGGATCGTCATGGGCAACTGGATTCCCAATGACCCGACGCTCGTCGCGCAGATCCTGAAGATCAGCTCGGCCTACTCGCCGCCACCTCCCGAAGGATTCGTCAGTCCCATGACGTGGGGCGTTGAGGACAACGTGATCGAGCGATTCGTCGGCGCGGGAGTGCCCGAAGAGAAGATCGCGTTCGAAAGAGATACCTACACCTTCAACTTCCCAGGCCCACCATCCGGACTTGTTGGTCTGTTCAGGGCGTACTACGGACCGACGATGAACGCGTTCGAAGCTGCCGCAACCAACGGCCGCGAGGCCGATCTGCAGGCCGAGTTGGAGGCCCTCTTCAGCGCCCAGAACGCAAGCCCGAGCGAGGATGCCACCTCCATTCCCGCAACCTTCCTGCGCGTCATGGTCGCGGTGTGAGCTCGGCGTAGCGGGAACGAGACCTCGCGTTCATGGCTCGGCTGCCTGCTCCGAGTTCGGCGGAGTGAGCCGGGCGGCTAGCTCTGTGCGGTTCCGAACGCCGAGCTTCGCGAAGACGTTGGAGAGGTGACGTTCCACGGTCTTGCGGTAGAGGAAGACGCCCTGGGCGATCTCGGGGTTGCTGGCGCCGGACGCGGCGAGTCGCGCGATCTCGCGCTCGCGGCCGCTGAGCGCGTCGAGCCCTGAGCGCGCCGGGGCGGCGCTGCGGCGTGTCCAGGTGCGCACGCCGAGTTTGCGAAGCCTTTGCTCGGCGAGCTCGGAGAGCGCCGCCAGGCCGAGCAGCTCGGCCCGTTCCGATGTGGTCCGAAGGAGCTCGGCCGAGCGGGTGCGGTCGGCGTCTGTGACGATCCTCGCGAGATCAAGTGAGGTCCAGAGCGCGAAGAGCACCGCATCGATTCGCTCGCTCTCGGCCTGCGCGGTCTCGAGCACCTCAACCGCCCGCTCGCGCTCGCCGTCGAGTGCGGCCAGCAGAGCATCCGTACGCCGCCGCGAGAGCGCTTCCAACCCATGCGGATCGGGTCGCTTCGCGTCCCAGGTCTCAAGGCAGGCTCGAGCCTCCTCGGCTCGCCCCGCGCGCGCAAGGATCTCGGCGCCTTCGAGCTCGCGCTCGGTCGAGCACCGAAGACAGCCGGCAGAGGCGGCGTCGGTGTCGGCCTTGGTGCGGTACTCGAGCGCGGCGCTGATCAGGCTGCGTCCGCCGACGCACGCCGCGAAGAGCGCCAGGGCGGCGTTGTACTCGATTCGCTGGTGGTCGTACGGCTCGAGGTGCGCCGCCTCCTCGATCCGCCGACGTGCCTGCTGCCAGCCGGAGCTGAGCAGATCGAGGCGGCGGCGCTGAAGGTCGACTCGCCGCAGCTCGACCGGATCGCCCAGGCGCGCGGCCAGCTCGCTGACCTCGGACGCGATCGCCTCGGCTTCGCGGACGCGGGCGCGATGCTCGAGCACCCGCAGCAGCCGGTACCCGGCATGGATGCCGACCTTGGGCATGACGCGCTGACGCGACTCGTGCCAGATGCGGCGAAGCTCGACCTCCGCTTCCGCCGGTCGGCCGAGTTGCATCAGCGCGTACTGCTTCCAGACCTGGGCGCCGAGGCCGATCTCCTCGTCGAAGCCGCGCGCGGCAGCCGCGACGTCGTCACAGGCGACGATGGCTGCGTCGAAGTCACCCTGTTCGATGGCGTCGATCATCTGCCCTTCGAGAGCGTCGAGGCAGGCTCGCCGGGGGCGGGCGCCCAGCCGCTCGTAACCGCCGGCTGCCGCGGCGAGGGCTCGCGCCGTCGCGGCCACCCGCGGCCACGCTGCCAGCATTTCGACGCTGATCGGTCCGATCCAGGTCTCGACGAACAGTTCGGCCGTCTCGAGCTCGAGGGCGACCACGGGGTCCTCGAATGCGAGCTCGCGGGCACGCGCGAGAAACGCCCGCGACTCCTCCGGGCACTCGGCGAAGCAGGCCGCGCGCGCGGCGCGGATGAGCGCAGCGGCGCGGCCCGCCGGGTCCGCGCGGCGCCCGGCCACGATTGTCCAGCGCTCGAAAGCCAGGCGGTAGTCGGCGAGATCGAACGCGAGCGAGGCAACCGCCTCCTCGAGCTCAGCCGAGAGGCGATCGCCAGGGTCGGACTCGTCGAGGATCGCCGTCAGCAGGCCGAGCACGTCGCGACCGAGCAACGTCCGCCTGGGGCCTCGGGCGAGCCGTAGCGCGAGCGAAAGCACCGGTAGTCCGCCGAGGCGGCGATGCTCCAGGGCCGGCCGGAGCTCACCGGGATCGTCCCCGGCGCGGGCTTCGAGCCACCCGGCGAGCCGGCGATGGAGTGCCCGCCTCGACTCGTCGGAGAGACCTCGGAGCGCAGCCTCGCGCAGCAGATCGTGCGCCGGCCGGAGCACACCTCCGCTCTCCACGGCGAGGCCGCGGCTCGTGAGCTGAGCTGCTGCACTTTCGACGCGCGCCGGCGGCCAGCGCTGCAGCGCCGCGGCCTCGTCGAGCGTCAAGGGGCGACCCGCGACGGCGAGCAGTGCGAGCAGCGACCCGGAGTCGCCGCTGGCACCACGCAGGCGCCGGGTCACAAGCGCCGACGCATCGACCCCGCCCTCAGCGCGCACCAGCGCCTCGATCCAGAACGGAGAGCCTCTGGCGCGCTCCCAGACATGCTCCGCGGCGCCCGGCTCGAGACTGGGCGCGAGCCCGGCCGCGAGCTCGACGCCCTCCTCCCGGGAGAGCGGGCCGAGCTCGATCGTCGTGGCGCACCCTGCCGCCACGAGCTGCTCGACCGAGCTCGCGAACGCGGCCGCAGTGCTTGCCGGCCGCGACGCGGCCATCAGAGTCATCTCATCCCCCGCGTACACGGCGGCGCGCACCAAGTAGTGACACAGCGCGAGCGAGAGCTCATCCGCCCACTGGAGATCGTCGACGCTGAGCAGCACGGGCTGCAGCCCGGCAAGCGCCAGATGTGCCGCTTCGAAGATTCGGATCGGCTGGAGCGCCCCCGTCTCCGCCGGGGAGTCCGAGAACAACGCCGTCAGCTCTGCTCCGCTCGGCTGGACACCTGCAAGCTCTCGCAAAAGGCTCGACGCTGCCGCCAGCGGGACCTGCCGCTCCGGCTCGAAGCCCACCATCGAGATGCACGCCTCGAACGGAGACCGCCGCCGCGCCTCCGCGAGCAGACGAGTCTTGCCGCTGCCCGGCTCCCCGAAGACGAACGCGACGCGTGGACCGCCGTGCCGCCCCACAAGCCCGCTCAGAACGTCGAGCTCGCGGGCCCTTCCGACGAAACCACTCACTACGACACACAGGTTAAGACGCTTTCGCTCCCCACCCAAGCCCGGCGCTCGACACCGCCAAGGGAGCGCATCCGAAACTCGAGGGAGCTCCCCGATTAACTCTGGCCTCGCCGGTCGTAGCCTCGACGACAGACCGATTCCGCCGACCGAAGGAGAAACGCGTGGCGATGCTCGTCGTGCTGATGGACCGAGACGACCGACAGGCCCTCCTCACCCCGTCGCACGTCGCGGCGTTGGGCCGTCTCGGCGTCGCCAGCGTCGGCCTCGTCGGCGACGAGAGCACACTCGCCGTCGTCGTCGAAGGCTGGGCCTTCGACCCCGTTCGCGCGGCTGACACCGCCCACGCCGCTCTCGGAGTGGCGGACCGCCAAGTCCAGACCCTCTACCAGCTGGCGCACGTCGCCGTCTCGCCCGCGACGTAGCCGCAAGAAAGGAAGTGGTCGAAATGACCGGCCGACACATTTTGACTCGCGTCGCCACATCGGCGGGGGCGCTCCCGATTAGAAAGCTGCTTGTGCTGCTCTGCGGCGCCGGCACACTCGCGTTTGCAACAGTCGCGTGGGCCGGTTACTTCAACGGCCCGCTGCCGCCAAACCACCACATCCATGACTGCACCGCCGCTCCGTGCGTCTACCCCCATCTGCCGGTTGGGTTTTTCCCGACCATTCTCGGCGAGTCGCGCGCCGACTACTTGACCGACCCGGCCGAATGCAACGACGCAACGGACAAGGCGCTACTGCCTCCCAATGACGCGACCGGAACGCCGCAGCAAAACCAGCAGCTGCGCGCAGGCGTCTGCTACACGTCGACGACGCTGATCCACTTGCGCTCGATCGATGCAAACCAACCTGCACCGAATGGGTGGTCAGGACCGATCGCGCCCGTGAGCCTCGGCAACGGCGTCACCTACGTCACCTACTGGCGCTTGACGCCGCGCTGACGCGGCAGCACCACGGGTCGCACGCCAGCGCAAAGGGCGACAAGACGCGGCGACTGACGACACACGCAAACCCGCACGGCTAAGCCGGATCCCGTATGATTCGACCCCCTCCTCACCTCCTGGTAAGGAGGGGGTCGAATCGAAATAGCCTCTCCCCGGCGGCGCGCCGTGCCGCCGGCGTCGTAGGGGAAGCTCTCGATCCGATTCGGCTGGCCGCCTTCGCTCATCGCGCACCTCCGTTCGTTTCGAGGATGCTTGAGGCATGATGCCGCCCGCCCACGGCGTCGTGCTGTGAACTCGGAGCCGTTTCTCGGCCCACTCTCGCGCGCGGCGCGTGGGGCTGCTTCCGCCAGCCTCACAACCGTTCTCGTGGCGTTCGCCGCCAACCTGCTCGTCGCTGTCGCGAAGTCGGTTGCAGCGGTGGTGACAGGGTCAGCCTCGATACTGGCCGAGGCGGCGCACTCCTGGGCGGACACCGGCAACGAGGTGTTCCTGCTCATCGCTCACCGTAGGGCGCGGCGACCGCCTGACAGCGCACATCCGCTTGGTCACGGCCGGGAGGCCTATGTCTGGTCGCTGCTCGCAGTTTGGCTTGTTCGTGGCCGGCGCCGCCGTCTCGGTGACGCACGGCGTGCAGGAGCTCTTGCACGCCGCGCCGGCGACCGACTTCGTCGTGGGCTATGTCGTGCTCGCCGTCTCGTTCGCGCTCGAGGGACTCTCGTTCTTGCGCTCGGTCCGGCAAGCTCGGCCCACGGCTGAGTTGATGCAGCGGGACCTGATCGGCGCGGTCATGGCCACCAGCGACCCGACGCTTCGGGCCGTATTCGCGGAGGACTCCGCCGCGCTCATCGGCCTGGTCATCGCAGCCGCCGGACTGGGCGCCCACCAGCTGACGGATTCCTCGACCCCCGATGCCGTCGGATCCATTCTCGTCGGCCTCCTGCTCGCGGCAGTCGCGACGTTTCTCATCGACCGGAATCGCGACTTCCTGATCGGGGAAGAGGCGGATCCGCGGGTACGCGCGGCCGCGATCCGGGCGCTGCTCGCCCAGCCCGAGGTCGCTCGCGTGACCTACCTACGCCTCGAGTTCGTCGGCCCGCGCCTCGTCTCGGTCATCGGCGACGTCGACCTGAGCGGAGACGACGCCGAGTCAAACGTCGCCGTCCGGCTCCGTGCGCTGGAAGCGAAGATCGACGCGTCACCTGCCGTGGCCGGCACGGTGCTCAGCCTGTCCGCGCCGGACGAGCCGTCGCTGACTGCTTGATCGGCGCGCGCGGACGCCGCTTCGTCGAGAGCTAGCGCGGGATGATCAGCACTTCGATCGGGAAGTACTGCGGTGCACCGCCTTCAGGCGGCGGGCCGCCCATCACTTCCGCAATCGCCGGGCCGAGCCGCTCCTCCATGAAGCGCTCGAACGCCTCGCGCGACTCCCAGATGTCATAGACGTAGAAGCCCTCCTGGCCCTGGCCGGCGCTGTGGACGATCAGGCCGTCGGGAGACTCGTCTTCCCGCATCGGGGCGGGGTGCCCGAACATCTTCTCGGTGACGTCGTCGTAGATCTGCTTCGTGAACTCGGGCGCTGCTGACAGGACTCCTACCGCCATCTCGTCTCCTTTGCTTTGAGCGGACGCGGGATTCTACGCAAACCGTCACTCGAGGTCGTCGCGGAGGACGAGGCCGACGAGGCGACCGTCCGGCGTGGTGACGAGATAGCTGGTCAGGCTGCGCGCGTGGATGCGCTCCAGCAAGGCGTCGGCTCCGATGCTCGGCCGGACGGTGCTCGGTCCGGGCGACATGCTCTCTGCGATCGAACCCTGCTCGTCCTCGGCGAGCGCTTTCCGGCCGAGCCGGCCCAGGACGACGCGCTGCTCGTTGACCACGACGCAGGTGTCCCAACCGGCGGCACGAACGCGCTCTCTTACCTCCGTGAGCCGCTCTTCGAGCGTGCAGGTGGGCACGTCCCGGTGCGCCACGTCACCGGCGGTCCGCTCGGGGACGTTCGTCCCTTCCCGCGGCAGCCCGTACGAAACCCAACTCTTCTTGCCGGCCTGGAAGTGGTAGACGTCTGAAAACCCCATCGCTTCGAGCCGCCACGCGGCTCGCGGGCTGAGGTCTCACTGGTAGTCGCTGCAGTAGACGATCACCGGCAACCCGCGCTCGAGCTCGACCGGGGCACGCTCGTCGAGCTCTTTGAGCGGGATGTTGATCGCGCCGGTGATGTGCTCCTCTCCGAACTCCAGCGCCGGTAGCACCTCGACCAGCTGCGCGTTCTCTTCCGCGATCAGCCGCTGGACCTCGTCGTGGTCGATCGATTTCGGCACCGCCCTCGTAGCATGCCTGCTTCGACGGTCTACCGGGACCTGCTCCAGGGCATTCGGGCGAGTGCAGGCCGTCGACGAGCTTCTGGGCCATCAGGACGGCGAGCACGGGGCCGATGAGCAAGACCGCTCATCGGAGCGCCCGAGCTCGACGGGTACGCCTCACGATCGGCCGGCCATACGACTCCTCGAACACCCCAACCCACCCCCACACATAGCCGCGAAATCGGGCTCGTTTTTTCGGGCTCCAGTGCGCGGTCCCACAAGGAGACAACGGGAGACACTGGACGAGATCTAGGGCCGGGCCGTCACAATGCCTTTCTCTGCCCTCAGTAGGAAGAATCAATAGGGCAGAACACGTCGTGCCAGGCTCAGGCGAGCGGGACCTCCGAGCGGGCCGGGCTCCAGCTTCGGCTCAATGATCAGTCGCCAGGGCTGAACACGAACGCCCAAATCACGAGGGCGAACGCGAGCAAGGTCAACAGCGCCAACGTCACTCCAACTAGCGCCACGAGACTGGTGCTCTTCTCTCGCGGTTGTCGGAAAGTGCGGACGGCGTACACGAGCGATGCGACCGCTGCTACCACTCCGAGATCAACGACGAATGGGACAATCCCGAAGCCGAAAAGAAGTGTGCTCGTGACCCCGAGCGCCAGCGTCTTCCTCGCAAGGGTGCGCCTTTGGTCGGGTACTCGGCTCGTTGGGGCGGTCGTAGGCAGTCGCCTCGCCTCCGATCGGCGTCATCGTAGTTCTACCCTTGGCTTGTGTTGGCCACCCCGTCGGGGACTTTCCCGAACGCTGGCCCGGCTGCTCGCTTGCAGGTCGCTTTGACTTCCGCAGGGGGCAGCGGGACACTTTCGTTGTTCGGGCACAGTGGGCAATCGGCAGGCGCTGACCCCAAGCCACGTTGGGTTTCGGCTGGGAGAGGAGGCGCGGCCGATGAACGATTCTGACTGACGAGGGTCGCCGGGTTAGCGTCGCGTTAGAGACGAGCGCGACTCTTCGTAGAAAGCAAGCGCGGCCAACACTCCGACGAGGCTTGAAGGGAGCCACGCAGATGGAAGGACTCAGTTCACCTGGCGGATATTTGCCAAATCAACGTCTGCCGATACAAGAGCGCGGGCTGCAGCCCAGAGATCTTGCGGGACCATCACGCGAACCCCGCCGGCTCGTACTCGCCATCGTGTTCACCACCGCGGTCATCACAGCGGTGTCGCTCGTTGGGGCAGTAAGCTCCGCGTCGGCGGCCACGCTGACGGTCTGTCCAAGTGGTTGTGCGTTCAGCCAGATCGCTCCGGCGGTCGCAGCAGCGAGCAGTGGAGACACGATTCAGATCGCAGCCGGTACCTACAACGGCGGCTTCACGGTCACGAAGAGCATCAGCCTGCTTGGTGCCGGTGCCGCGAGCACGACGATTAGTGGCGGCGGTCCGGTCATTTCCATCGTTCCGGGCGTTTCCGTTCTGATCGCAGGCGTCTCTGTCACAGGCGGCGACACCACCGGGTTCGGCGGTGGCGGAATCAACATCAGCGGAAACAGCTCAGTGGCCCTGCAGGCCAGCACCGTCAGCGGCAACACCGCCACCGTGGATGGCGGGGGCGTTTACAACTTCGGCGGCACCCTGTCGGTCGTGGCGAGCGTGATCAGCGGAAATACCGCCCTCCACGGTGGGGGAGGCATCTTCAGCAACGGCGGCTCCGCGACGTTCGTTCAGAGCGTCGTCAAGGACAACAGTGCGGGCGCCGACGCAGGGGGCATCTTCAACTGTGCCTCGCCCCAACCGTGCACGGGTTCCAATCCTGGTGGGACGCTGATCCTCGAGAAGAGCAGCGTGAGCCACAACACCGCCAGCGTCACTGGAGGTGGCATCTCCAACGTCGGCGGCTCCGTAGTGCTGCGCGCGAGCAGAATCAGTGGTAACGCCGCAGGCTTCGACGCTGGAGGTATCGACGACTTGTTCGGCGGTACCGTGGCGCTCAACGGGAGCGCGGTTAGCGGCAACACCGCCGCACGCGACGGAGGCGGCATCTTCAACAACGGCAGCATCGTGGAGCTCAAGAGCAGCACGGTCAGCGGCAACACCGCCAACTCCGACGGCGGCGGCATCTACAACTGTGCGACGCCGGAACCCTGCGGCGCCGGTCCCATGGTCGGGGCAACGCTGAGACTCGACGAAAGCGCGGTAACCGATAACAGCGCGGTCGGGAGCGGCGGCGGTATCTACAACAACCGTGGCTCGATAGCGCTGCGGGATAGTCAGGTCGGCACCAACACCGGCTTCGATGGAGGCGGCATCGTGAACGACGGCGGCTCGGCGACGCTTGAGGAGAGCGCGGTGCGCGGCAACACCGCAGCGATTTGCGGTGGAATCGATACCGCGGGCGACCTAACGCTCACGGAAAGCAGCGTTACCCTCAACACCGCCACCGACCGTGGTGGTGGTGGAATCCGGAACTTTGGTACGGCGACGCTCGCGGAGAGCACGATCAGCGGAAACACCGACTCCGGTTCTGGTGGCGGGATTCGCAACTTTGGGACGCTGACGCTTACTGAGAGCGTGGTCACCAGCAACACGGCCGCCTTCGGTGGCGGGGTCAGCAACGCACCCGTTGGCGCTGTGACGCTGAACGAGAGCACCGTAAGCGGAAACACCGCCACCGTAGACGGTGGCGGCATTCTCAACTCGAGCGGCACGATCACACTCAACGAAAGCCAGGTCACGGGGAACACGCCCGACGACTGCGTCGGTTGCTGACGGAGGGCGGGCTGAGGAGCAGCGCGTCAACGGCGGCGCTGCTCCTCGCCCGTGGCCCAGACTCGCTCTCAATACCCGCACGGCCGTGTGCCGTTTGACGCCCTGCGCTCGCCTGGATCGACGTCTCCCCTAAGCTTGCCCGCTGCACGGCTCGACAGCGTCAGTACGTCGTAGCGCCAAAGTCCGCGCTGCTGATTTGTCGCGTTTGATAGGGAAGGCGACAGTTCGGACACTGCCACCCTCGAGTAGCGTCTCCGGGCAGAACGCCGCCGAGTTGCACATCAAGCTTCTACTTCCCAGCCGGGCGGTGCGGACGGCCCTGCCAGGACCGTCTAGGCTCGATCGATGGAGTAGGGGATCGATCGTTTACGCGATCCGGTTGCGCGCCAAGACGAGCACTCGCACGTCGACCCGGCTGTACGCCGACGGATAGGCGAGCTAGTGCTCGAGGTGGAGAACGAGCCACCAGAGGAGACGGCGCGGCGGATCGTGGCGAGATTCCCGCCCGGCGAGCTCGCCCAGCTCTTCGCCGACTGGCTCGACGCGCACGTCGTCACAGCCAGGACGAGGGCGCGGCGCATCCGTCGAGCGTACTAGTCGTGGCCCGGACCTCAAGCCCGGGCCACGACTGTCACGAGATGTCAGCTAGTGGTCGTTCGCGTCGGTGAAGATGTCGGTCTCGCCGATGCCTGTCTCACTCCTGGCATCGTCGCGCCCGTCCGTCCACACCGGATACACCGCCTGGTCGCTGGCGGCAAGCCCGTTGTAGTCGCCGATGAAAGCGCCGCTCCCGAAGAAGCCGTCGTTCGGATTCCAGTCGTGCGAGCTGATCTTCGAGCTCGAGAAGCTCGCCGCATTGTTGCCCGACACCGCCTGCCACGTATTGATGCGGACGTTGGCCGGATCGAGTCGGCGATCGAACCAGATCACGTAGAAGCGCCCGGACTCGGTCGACGCCGCCCACGGGAAGAACTGGTCATTGGGCGCGGGCTGGCCCGACGCGGTCGACAGGAAGCTCGCATCCGACCAGGTCATCCCGCCGTCGGTCGACGTCTGGTACGAGATGTCGGCCGCCGACACGGGACGGTTGATGTTGTTCTGGTAGACGTACAGGAGCTTGCCGGTCGTCGGGCTGTAGGCCATCGACGGCGTGTTCGGCGCCCGGAAGTGCGTCGGGGGAATCGTGTCCGAACCGGTGCCGTCGTCGAAGTCCGTGTACTGCCCGGCCTTGTCGATCTGCACGGCGCTCGGCAGGAATGTGTCGCCGCCGTCCGTCGACTTCTGGAACAGCAGGTGCGGGTCGAGACCGTCGTTGCAGTTCTCGGAGACGAACCCGATGTCGAGCGTCCCGTTCCTCTCGACCACGGGCACGCTGTGTTGATTCGCCGACGAGCCGGTGCCGTCACCGCCGGGGTTGTCCGGCTGAACGGCCCTGTGCGTCCAGATCGTCAACTGAGGATTCTGCGTCGGGATCGAGTCGGTGTAGGACAGCTGGATCGGGCAGTAATCGCTGAACCCGTCCGGCTGGATGTGGAACTTCGTGTAGCTCACGTAGATCCGGCCGTAGTGCGGGCTGCTCGGAGTGTTGTCGACGGCGATGAGCTCCTTGTCGTTGAAGATCGAAGGATCGACATCGCCCGTCGAATAGTCGAAGTTGGACGCGGCTCGCGCGGCCTGACGGCCCGGCGTCCAGGTGCGGCCGTTGTCGACCGATTTGTAGACCTGGACCTCGGAGAACGGCAGCGCGCGGAAGAAGCAGAGCTGCGACAGGTAGAACGCGCCGTCCCGGCGGCTGTACGCGACTCCGGGGTCTCCACCGGTGCAGAAGTCGCGAGTCCCGAAGAACTGTGGGGTGATTCTGGTGGTCGCCCAGTGCTGACCCCCGTCTGACGTCCGCATGACGACGACGCCGCCGCTGACGTAGTCGTTGGCCGCGGCGACTGCGATCTGCGGATGCGTCGTCTTGTACGCGACCGCTGTCTCGTTCTGAGGTAGCGGCGGATAGCTGTCGTCGTTCATCTGGACGTTGTTCCCGTTGTCGCCGGCGGGCGAGGCCGGGCGGGCCGAAGTCTGCAAGCCACCCTTTGCCTGGGCGGCTGCGAGGACTGCGCGCACGCCGTTTGAGATGCCGCCCGGGTAGCGCGTGACGTGAGTGACCCACCGCGGCGTCTTTGCGGCGGGTGTGGTCGGTGTGGGTTGCCCAACCCCGATGGCCGCGGCGGTGGCGATCAAGCCGGCCAACACGGCAAGGGCGGCTGCAATTGGAATAACTCGTCTCATGGACTCTCCCTTCATGAGAAGCGAATGTGGACTAGCGAACAGGCCGCGCACAAAGGTCGCGGGCGGCACTCCCCTCATGCCTGCCTCTGCGTCCTGGACCCTAACAGGGCTTGCTACGCCGTACGCTCGAGAGCCTGCGTGATGAGATCGGTCGCCGCG
>Ga0070698_100006327_pt1 | contig 12858 bp, 10 predicted proteins | sample KBSK1502metaG_FD_65477 | JGI IMG/M metagenome (GOLD analysis project Ga0070698, IMG submission 65477) | Corn, switchgrass and miscanthus rhizosphere microbial communities from Kellogg Biological Station, Michigan, USA - KBS K1-50-2 metaG | ecosystem: Host-associated > Plants > Roots >... | reverse complement strand
CGGAGCCCGGCCTCGGCCAGCCGGGTGGCGGCGACCAGGCCGGCCATCCCTGCCCCGAGGACGATGACGTCGGCGGTCGCCGTGCCGGGCTGCTCGCTCACGTCGGGGGCCCGGTCGCCGTTCCGGCCGCCGACTCGGGCTGGCGCGTCGGCGCGGTCAGCGGGAGGTGCTCGACGTCCAGGACGCCCTGGAAGATCCAGTCGTCCAGCCGGGCCTGCCGCAGCTGGTCTCCGTGCAGCAGCGGGTACACGCCCTTCCACCGCTCCTCGAGGAAGGCCAGCAGCGCCCGGCTGGCTTCGGCCGCCGACAGGTGCTTGACCTGGTGCAGAATCCCGGTGGCGCGGAACATGCAGAACCCGCCCTGGCACGGTCCCATGCCCAGGCGCACGGCCCGGCGCAGGTCGTCCAGGCTCGGCGCCGGCCGGCGAGCCATCTCCTCCTCGAGCCGGCCCCGGCGGACGAGCTCGCATTCGCAGATCAGCTGCTCGTCGGTCAGCGTCCGCTCCCGCTCGGCCAGCCGCGAGCCAAGCTGGTAGAAGCGCCGCTCCTGCGAATCGGGCAGCGGCTCGTCCGCGGTCCGGCAGGGCCGCGTGCTGCCGAGCACCTCGGCAGCGGCGTCGACGGCGTCCTGAGCCATCAGCCGGAAGGTGCAGAACTTGCCCCCGGTGATGGTCAGGAACCCGCCCACGCCGTCGCGGGCGCGGTGATCGAGCACGGCGTGCGCCCGGGTGACGTCCCTGGTCTCGGCTGGCGCGTGGTCCTGGAACAGCGGCCGGACGCCGCCCCACACCCGCAGCATCCTGGCGGCGGTAAATCCGGGCACCAGGTTCTCGCCCGCCTCCAGCATCTGATCGATCTCGGCTTGGGTGATCGCCCAGTGATCGGGGTCCTCCACCGGCGTGTCGGTGGTGCCGATGACGCTGACCGTCCGGATGGGCACCAGGATGTCGCCGTCGGCCGGCATCTCGCACCGGTTCACGACGGACTGCACCAGCCGGTGGCTGGAGGCCATCATGATCCCCTTGCCGGGGAGGACCTGGACCCGGCAGTCGGCCATGGCCGCGATGCGGCCGGCCCAGGCCCCGGACGCGCTCACCGTGACCTGCGCCCGGATCTGCACCTGCTCGCCGTCCGGACCGCGCGCTATGATTCCGGTGACCTGGTCACCGTCCCTGGTCACGGCGATGACCTCGTGGTAGGGCAGGATCCTGGCGCCGTGCTCGGTCGCTGACCTGGCGCAGGTCCATACCGTTTTCCAAGCGTCGACGGTTGCGTCCGGCACGACGAAGGCGCGGGTGATCCGCGGGTTCAGCCGCGGTTCGCGCCGGAGCGCCTCGGCCACCGGGATCTCCTCGGCCGGGACGCCGGTGTCCCTGCATCCGGCGATGAAGCGGTCGGCATACTGCGGATCGTCGATGGGCGTGGTGACGAACAGGCCGCCGGTGTCCTCGATGCAGTCGGCGGCAATGCGGCGCAGCACGACGTTCTCCGCGATGCATTCCCGCGCCGCCTGCGGATCCTTCACGGCGTACCTGCCGCCGGAGTGCAGCAGGCCGTGGAACCGGCCCGTGGTGCCCGTGGCCAGGTCGCCGCGTTCCACCAAGACGGTGGAAAAGCCGCGCATGGCGGCGTCCCTGGCGACGCCGACTCCGGTGGAGCCGCCGCCGATGACGAGGACCTCGCACTCGAGGCGGCCATCAGCCGACCCGGCCGGGCTGGGCGGCCTGGCGACTGAGGGCTGGCTGATGGCCGCTGGCGTCGTGGCCGCTACTCCACCCAGTCGAACGCTCTGGTTACGGCCTTCTTCCACAGGGCGTACTCCCGGTCCACCTCGGCGTGATCCATGTGCGGGTCCCACTCCTTGTCCTTACCCCAGTTCGCCCGCAGATCCTCGACTTCGCGCCAGAAACCTACCGCCAGGCCGGCCGCGTATGCGGCGCCGAGTGAGGTGGTCTCCGCGACCGTGGGCCTGATCACAGGCACGCCCAGGACGTCCGCCTGGAACTGCATCAGCAGGTCGTTGTAGACCATGCCGCCATCGACCTTAAGCGAGGTCAGGGCCACGCCGGAGTCGGCGTTCATGGCGTCGACGACTTCCTTCGTCTGCCAGGCCGTGGCCTCCAGGGTGGCCCGGGCGATATGGCCGGCGTTGACGTACCGGGTCAGCCCGGCGACCACCCCGCGGGCGTCGCTGCGCCAGTACGGCGCGAACAGGCCGGAGAAGGCCGGCACGAAGTACACGCCGCCGTTGTCCTCCACGCTCTTGGCGAGCGTCTCCACTTCTGCCGAGGTTGAGATCATCTTCAGGTTATCCCGCAGCCACTGGACCAGCGCTCCGGTGATGGCGATCGACCCCTCGAGCATGTAGACGGCCGGCTGGTCCCCGATCTTGTAGCCGAGGCCTGTGATCAGGCCGCTCTTCGAAGGGACGGGCGAGGTACCGGTGTTGAGCAGCAGGAAGTTGCCCGTGCCGTAGGTGTTCTTGGCCTCGCCGACCGAGAAGCAGGTCTGGCCGAACAGCGCGGCCTGCTGGTCGCCGAGGTCGCCGGCGACCGGGATGCCGGCCAGGCCGCCGGTGGCATCTCCGTAGACCTGGCTGGAGGGCCGGATGTCCGGAAGCATGCTCTTCGGGATGCCCAGCGTCGACAGGATCTCGTCGTCCCACTGCAGGGTGGCCAGGTCCATCAGCATCGTCCGGCTGGCGTTGGTCACGTCGGTGACGTGGGCCCCGCCGTTGGTCCCGCCGGTTAGGTTCCAGATGCACCAGGTGTCGATGTTGCCGAAGATGAGGTCGCCGGCCTCGGCCCGCGCCCGCGCGCCGTCGACGTTGTCGAGGATCCACTTGACCTTCGGGCCGGAGAAGTAGGTGGCGATGGGCAGGCCGGTCGTGCCGCGGAACCGGTCCTGGCCGCCGTTGGCCGACAGGTCGTTGCAGATGCGGTCGGTCCTGGTGTCCTGCCAGACGATCGCGTTGTGCACCGGCTGTCCGGTGTTCCGGTCCCAGACCACGGTGGTCTCGCGCTGGTTGGTGACGCCAACAGCGGCGAGGTCAGAAGCCGAGAGACCGGCCTTGCTCAGGGCTCCCTGAATCACCTCCTGGCAGCGCGTCCAGATCTCGTTGGCGTCGTGCTCCACCCAGCCTGGCTGCGGGAAGATCTGCTCATGTTCCTTCTGATCTATCGACACGACCTGGCCCCGGTGGTCAAAGATCATGAAGCGAGTCGAGGTCGTGCCCTGGTCCAGCGCTCCTGCGTAGTCAGCCATCTGCTTTCTCCTTTGTCACATCTGTTACTGCTAATAGCTGCCCGCGGCAGCGAGCGTCTCCGCTGCTGTCCGCAGCAGCAGCCAGGACGACGTCGCCCCGGGGTCTTGGTGATTTGCGCTCCGTTCGCCCAGGTAGCTGGCGCGTCCCTTCCGTGCGACCAGCGGGATGGTGGCGGTCATGCCCTGCTGGGCGGCTTCCGCCGACCGGCGCAGCGCCGCGTCCAGGGTGGAGCCGTCGGCCAGCGCGGAGCTGACCGCCTCCACGGCGGGCACCAGGGCGTCGATCATGGTCTTGTCGCCCAGCTCGGCCTTGCCCCGCCTTTGCACCCCGGCCACCCCGGCGGCCAGGGCGGCCGCCCAGTCGTCGCCCGACAGGTCCGACTTGCCGGTGGCCGACGTGCCCATCTGAAGGAACAGGGTTCCGTAGAGCGGCCCGCCCGCGCCGCCGACGGTGGAGACCAGGGTCATCCCGACGGTCTTCAGCAGGGCGCCGATGTCGGCCGACTCACCTGCGTCCATCTTCCCGAGCACGGCCTGCATGCCGCGGTTCATGTTGATCCCGTGGTCCGCGTCGCCGATGGCGGCGTCCAGCTCGGTCAGGTACTCCTTGTTCTCCGCGACCACCGCGGCGAACACCCTGATCCAGTCGGAGACCTGGCCGTAAGAAACCGGCACCTACGCACCCCACCGCAGGCCGGGCGTGTTGACCGGCGCGTCCCACAGCGCGGTGAGCTCGTCGTCGAGCTTCAGCAGCGTGATTGAGCAGCCCTGCATCTCCAGCGAGGTGATGTAGGGGCCGATAAGGCTGCGGCTGATCTCGATCCCGCGGTCGGCCAGGAACCGGCGCAGGTCGTTGTAGACGACGTACAGCTCGATCAGCGGCGTCCCGCCCATGCTGTTGACGAAGGCGAGCACCCGGTCACCCGATGTGAACGGCAGGTCTTCCACGATCGGCGTCGCGAGCATCTCCACCACCTCGCGGGCGGGCGCGACCGTCTTGCGCTCGCGGCCCGGCTCGCCGTGGATACCGATGCCGATCTCCATTTCTGTCGCCCCGAGCTCGAACGTGGGCTTGCCGGCCGCGGGTACGGTGCACGAGGTGAGCGCCATCCCCATGCTGCGCCCGTTCGCGTTCACCCTGCGGCACAGCTCCGCCACCTCCGCCAGCGGCCTGCGCTGCTCGGCCGCGGCACCGCAGATCTTCTCGGCGAGCACGGTCGTCCCGACGCCGCGGCGGCCCGCGGTGTACAGGCTGTCCTTGACGGCCACGTCGTCGTCGATCACGACCGCCTCGACCTCGATTTTCTCCTCCCGGGCCAGATCCGCCGCCATCTCGAAGTTCAGGATGTCGCCGGTGTAGTTCTTGACGATGTGCACCACGCCGGCGCCGCCGTTGACCGCCTTGGTGGCGGCTAGCATCTGGTCGGGGGTCGGCGAGGTGAACACCTCGCCGGGACAGGCCGCGTCGAGCATGCCCATGCCGACGAAGCCTCCGTGCATGGGCTCATGCCCCGACCCACCGCCCGACACCAGGCCGACTTTGCCCAGAACCGGCGCGTCGGCTCTGACCACCACATTGGGATCGGTCATCACCCTCAGGCTGTCCGCGTGCGCGGCAGCGACGCCTTGCAGTGCTTCCTTGACCACGTCGGCCGGATCGTTAATCAGCTTCTTCATCCTCGGGGCCTCCTGTTCCCGCTTAGCTTCCGGCTGGTTCTGGGCGGAAGACGGGCCACCGAACTGGTGCGCGGCACAAGGCCGGTGGCCCGTCTGGACTCGCGGTCAGACGACCTCGCCTGTCTCGCGCTCTGGGCCCGCCTCGCCCACGGGGACTTCCTCCGGCTTGCCGGCGGCCTGGGCCTTCAGCCTCGCGTGCAGGATGTCGCCGATGAAGAGGTCGTAGAGGAGCACCCCGATGATGCCGCCGACCAGCGGGCCGACTATCGGTATCCAGAAGTAATTACTGAAACCTCCGGGCCCATTGAAGGTCCCGGGAAGGGCCACCTTTCCCCACCCCGCGAAGTAGGCGAACAGCCGGGGCCCGAAGTCACGGGCCGGGTTGATGGCGTAACCGGTGTTGGCGCCGAACGACGTGCCGATCGCGAACACCGCCCAGCCGATGGCCAGCGGCACCATGTTCGACCCTGGCAGCAGGTTCCTGCCGTCCGTGATGGCCACGACGAGGATGAGCAGCAACATCGTGGCGATTGCTTCGTCGAAGAACGGCCAGAAGACCGATCCCTTGTAGTAAGGGGCGGGGAAGGTGGCGAATATCGAGTACGTCGCCAGCGCCTGGCCCCCGGCCTTCGGGCTCTTGTTCGCCAGGTTGAACGCGTTGATGGCCTGGTGGTAAAGGGCAAAGAGCAGGGAGGCCGCGACGAACGCGCCGGCCACCTGGGCGACCACGTAGGGACCGACGCTCCTCCACGGGAACTTGCGCCGGACGGCGAGCGCCACGGTGACGGCCGGGTTGATGTGGGCGCCGCTCACCCCGCCGGCTACCCAGATCGCCATCGCGACGGCGAACCCCCATCCGAGCGTGATCAGCAGCCAGTCGCCGCTCGCCAAGAAGATGGTCGTGGGGGTGGCGGCACGCCCCGAGCCGGGCAAGGCGGCCACCGCCATGGCCACCACGCCGTCGCCGAACATGATCAGGACGAACACGCCGAAGAACTCCGCAAGGCACTCGCCCCAAAGCCCGGCGATCCGCCCGACCGTGCGGCCTTCTCCCCGCAAGGGGGTTATATCAGCCACTTCTACCCTCCTAACCCTTCTTGCGCATGCGGGTACAGCCCGCATGCACCGCAACCGCGCGGCCAGGATCGGCCTGGTCGCGCCAAGCACCTTGTTACGTGTGTAACTCGACGCGGGAACTAGGGCGCTGCCGTGGGTTCGGCCCTAGGCCGCCCGCGCGGCCGGGGCTTCTCACCTCCTCCTGAGAACGGTATCCTTAACGTGTTTGACATCGCCGAACACCGTTTCATGAAACATAAACCTGACGCCAGGGCCGGTCAAGAGGGATCAGCCAGCCTCCGTGATCATGAACCGCTAGCGGCGGCAGCTTCCGCGAACAGCCTCGTGAACCTAACGGCAGGAGCCGGGTCACCACGCCGCCGCGGTGGCTGCGCGGCAAGGTTCGCGCGACTTCACTGCAGGGCAGTGCGGATCCGCTACCTGGCCGTGGCGGCGGGCTCAGACCTGTCCTGACTGATGTTCGGTATGGCTGAAGAGGCGACATGATCCAGTCGGTCGAGCGGGCGGCGCAGATTCTCGGCGTGCTGGGCTCAGGAACGCCGCGGCTGGGGCTGACCGAGATCGCCGGGCGGGTCGGCCTGGCCAAGCCCACGGTGCACGGGCTGCTGCGCACCCTGGAGGCCCATGACCTGGTCACCCAGGACCCGGACACCGGCAAGTACAGCCTGGGCCCGGGGGTGCTCCAGCTCGGCAACGCCTACCTGGACGGGTCGGAGCTGCGGACCCGGTCGATGCGGTGGGCCGAGTCGCTGGCCCAGCGGGCCGACGAGGCGGTGTGGGTGGCCACCTTGTCCGGGTCACGGGTGATCGTGCTGCACCACGTGTTCCGCCCGGACGACACAGTGCAGATTCTCGAGGTCGGCGCGGCCATCCCCTGGCACGCCTGCGCGCTGGGCCACGCCATCGTGGCCCACCTGCCCGGCGCCGCCCGCACCCGCGCGCTGGCCGCCGACCTGGCCCCGCTGACCGGCAAGACCAAGACCACCCGGCCCGCCTTGACCCGCGCCCTGACCCGGGCCCGCCAGCGCGGCTACGCCATCGAAGACCAGGAAGCCACCGTCGGCGACGCCGGCCTCGCCGCCCCCGTCTTCGCCCGCGACGGCGTCGTGGCCGGCGCCATCGGCGTCGTCGGCGCCGCCAGCCGGCTGCTGTCCCCCGGCACCCGCGACTCCGTGGCCGCCCTCGTCACCGAGGCCGCCCGCGCCGTCTCCCGGGACATGGGCGCGGGCCGCGGCGACGCCGCCTTGTCTGCGCTTATCTGACGGCGGGGCCAGGGACGGTCAGCGTCATGGCCCGGGCGGCGTCCCGCAGCGCGCCGCAGATGAGCGCGGCCGAGGTGGCGCCCGGGTCCTGGTGGCCGACGCTGCGCGACCCCAGATAGCTGGCCCGGCCCTTCAGCGCCTGCATGGGAATGGTAGCGATCGCGGCCGCCGAGGCGGCCTCCGCGAGCACGGACAGGGCATCGTCCTGCGACGCTCCCGCCGCGATCGCCCGGCGGAAGCCCCCGAGCGCCGCCTGGAGCGCGTCGACCATGGTCTTGTCGCCCTCGCGGGCGGCACCGAGTTCCTGGATGCCCGCCAGCGCCGCCTCCAGCGCGGCGGACAGCGCGGACAGGTCCACGTCGGTGGCAGCGCCGAGCGCGTGCCCGGCCCGGCGGAAGGCCACGCCGTACAGCGGCCCGGCCGCACCGCCCACCTCGCAGACGATGGTGCTGCCGGTGACGGCCAGGATCCGTCCGGGTGTCATGTGCACCGCGGCCCCGTTGCCGGCGTTCAGCGCGCGGAGCACCGCGGTGAAGCCACGGTCGAGGTTGATGCCGTGATCGGCATCACCGATCGCCGCGTCCAGCGCGGTCAGGTAGTCGCGGTTGGCGTGGATGACCTCCGCGGCGGACGTTATCCAGGCCCGGAAGACTTCAGCGTCCATCTGGCCCCCTCGTTGACGACGGCCCGAACGGGTGCGGCCACCGGACATGGATGGTCACACAGAGGGCGTGTGGCCTTAGTCACGGCTGCTAGGACGCTAAGCCGCCAGGCAAAGCGGCGTCAACAAACAGGTGCCGACATTGCCGAATCGCGGTGCGGCGCGGCGAGGCCGGACCATCGCCCTGGCGCGGGGCTGGCTTTCGTTACGGTCTGCCATAAGGCACCAGAGGTGCCTGCATTGTCGGGCGCCTGCCGACGACGGTAGGGTTCCACGCATGCCCGGCCCGATTCAGTCAATCGAGCGTGCGGCCGCGATCCTCCGACTACTGGCCGACGGCTCGAGGCGGCTGGGGGTCAGCGAGATCGCCGACTCGCTCGGCCTGGCCCGCGGCACCGCCCACGGCATCTTGCGGACGCTCCAGGGCGTCGGCTTTGTCGAACAGGACGACGAGACCGGCAAGTACCAGCTTGGGGCACGACTGCTTCACCTGGGCACCAGTTACCTTGACGTCAACGAGCTGCGATCGCGCGCGATCAACTGGGCGGATGCGCTCGCAGCGCGCAGCGGCGAGGCGGTGCGGCTCGGCACCCTGCTCGAGGGCAGGGTGCTCGTCGTCCACCATGTCTTCCGGCCCGATGACACACTGCAGACGCTGGACGTCGGCGCCCTGCTGCCGCTGCACGCCAGCGCGCTCGGCAAGGTACTGCTGGCCTACGACGCGAACGCCGCGGCCGCGCTCAGCCAAAACCTGCTGGAGCCATATACCCGGCGTACAATTACCTCAGCCATGGCACTCGCCCGCGCGCTGGCCGAGGTGCGTGACAACGGCTGGGCCGCCGAGGTGGGGGAAATGACCGTGGGTGAAGCGAGCGTGGCATGGCCGATTCGCGGTCACGGTGGGCTCGTGGTCGGCGCCATAGGGATATCCGGGGCCGTCGAGCGCATCTGCGACGGCAAGGGACAGCCGAAGTCGACGCTCGTCACCTACGTACGCGACGCGGCGCGCGCGGTGTCTCGCGACCTTGGGGTCTCCCGCTAGTGACGTCCGCCTTCCGCACAAGGAGGTGGGAACAGGGTGGTGGAACGCTACGTAATGGCCGTGGACCAGGGCACTAGCTCGACCCGGTGCATCCTGTTCGACCATGGCGGCCGGCTGGTCGCGGTCACGCAGCGTGAGCACAAGCAGCACTTTCCCAAGCCGGGCTGGGTCGAGCACGACCCGGTCGAGATCTGGCACAACCTCGAACGCATCGCGCCCGAGGCCCTCGCCCAAGCCGGCGCCACCACCGGCCAGGTCGTCGCGCTTGGCATCGCCAACCAGAGGGAAACCACCGTGTTGTGGGACCGCCACACCGGACGGCCGGTCGGCCGAGCTGTCGTGTGGCAGGACACCCGCACCGACACCCTCGTCGATGAGCTGTCCGGCAGCACCGAGGAACAGATCGTGCGTAAGCGCTGCGGCTTGCCGCCGGCAACGTACTTCTCCGCCCCGAAGGTGCGCTGGCTACTCGACCACACCCCGGGCCTGCGCCAGCGCGCCGAGCACGGCGACGTGCTGTTCGGAACCATGGAGAGCTGGCTGATCTGGAACCTTACCGGCGGCCCTGACGGCGGCACGCACGTCACCGACGTGACGAACGCCAGCCGTACCCTCCTGATGGACCTCACGACCCTGAACTGGCACGACGAGCTGCTGGCGATCTTCGGCGTGCCACGCCAGATGCTCCCGGAGATTCGCCCGTCGGCCGAGACATATGGCCTTGCACGCCGGGTTCTGCCCGGCGTGCGCATCTCGGCCGCGCTGGGCGACCAGCAAGCCGCGCTGTTCGGGCAGACCTGCTTCACCCAGGGAGAGGCCAAGTGCACGTATGGCACGGGCAGCTTCTTGCTCCTCAACACCGGCCACGAGCCGATCCGCTCGACGCACGGCCTGCTCACCACCGTCGGCTACAAGATCGGCAACGAGCCCGCCGTGTATGCCCTGGAAGGCTCGATCGCCATCACCGGCGCGCTCGTGCAGTGGTTCCGCGACGGGCTCGGGCTGATCGGCACCGCGGCAGAGATAGAGACGCTCGCGCGTTCGGTCGATGACAACGGCGGCTGCTACATCGTCCCGGCGTTTTCCGGCTTGTTCGCACCGCACTGGCGCAACGAGGCCCGTGGCGTCATCGTGGGCCTGACCTCGTATGTCACCAAGGGTCACCTGGCCCGCGCGGTCCTCGAGGCGACCGGCTGGCAGACCCGGGAGGTCGTTGACGCGATGAACGCCGACACCGAGCTCGCGCTGAAGGCGCTCAAGGTAGACGGCGGCATGACCGCCGACAACCTCCTCATGCAGTTCATCGCCGACGTCCTCGACATTCCCGTCATGCGGCCGATGGCCATCGAAACCGTCTCGCTCGGAGCCGCGTACGCCGCCGGACTGGCCGCCGGTTACTGGCCCGACCTGGAGGTGCTGCACCGTAACTGGCACCGCGCGGCGCAGTGGCTGCCGGCCATGAATGCCGGGCGCCGCGAGGTCGAATACGAGAACTGGCACAGGGCGGTCGAGCGCACCTTTGACTGGATAAAGCCGAGTGAGCGGTTATGTGCAGTCAGCACGTCCGCCCGGGGTGCAGATCGTGCGGGTAGTCAATCGCCGCTCCATGGGAAAGCGGGTCGGCGGCGCAAGCGCTCAGGCCACCGGATCGACCTCGGCGAACTTCTGGCCGGACAGATCGCGGATCGCCGCCATCACCTGTTCGGTGGCGTCCCGGCTCAGCGACGCGCTCCGCGCCCTGTCACCGGGCACGGCGAACCGCAGCGGCGGCCCGAAGGCGATGCGCACGGAGCGCGGCCGGGGCAGCTTGGCACCGCGCGGAAAGGCGAGGTCGGTGCCGATGATCCCGGCCGGGATCACTGGCGCGCCGGTCTCGAACGCGATCCTGGCCACCCCGGTCTTCCCCCGGTGCAGCCGGCCATCGGGCGACCTCGTGCCCTCGGGGAAGATGCCAACGAGCCGCCCGGAACGTACGGCCTCGGCCGCCGCCGCCACGGCCCCGCTGACCGCACGCGGATCGTCCGTGGCCACGGGTATGACGCCGGCCCCGGCCAGGATCCAGCGCAACGCCGGCTTGTCGATGTACTTCACCTTGGTCAGGAACATGAGCCGACGGCGGGGGATGAGCAGCGGAAGCATCAGGGGATCAAGGAACGAGACATGATTGGCCGCGATAATGGCGCCGCCGGTTCGCGGGATGTGCTCCAGGCCGGTGACCTTGGGCCGGAACAGCAGTCGCAGCGCCAGGCCAGGCAGCACGAACTTCAGGAACCACCAGAAGACCCGGGAGCCATCTAGAGTTGGGTGCTGTGCCATCGGTCTCCTCATGCTGGGCCGTTCGCGGCGTGCCTTGATGCCAGGAGGGTACCAAGCTCGCCGGACGGTTGCGGCGCGGGCACGCGTGAATGCCACAGCCGATCATGGCGCCATGCCGGGCTCCGGCCTATACTCGAAAACATGCTTGCCAGGCAGCCGACGTCGCCACCGGATGTCGTAACCGAAGGAGGGTCGGGGGCTGGTTCGGATGCTCACGCTCGGAGTGCCCCATGACCGACACCGAGGTGCAGCACGGTAGTGAACACGCAGACGGCGTGATCGACCTGCTCGGAATGCTGGCCTATGCCTCCCTGAGTAGTTACTTCCGGCTATCCGCCGACGCGTCCGTGGCTGCCTCCCTGCCAGACAGGGTTGTGCTTGCCGAGATGGCCGTCGGCGAGTACGACCACTTCCGGCGCCTGCAGCGGCGGCTTGAGGAGCTGAACGCGGACCCGAACGCCGCCATGCAGCCGTTCGTGCAGGCGCTAGACGCGTTCCATGCCAGCACCCGCCCCGCCGACTGGCTCGAGGGACTTGTCAAGGCGTACGTGGGTGACGGCTTTTCGGCTGACTTCTACCGCACGATCGCCGACCTCGCCGATCCGCAGACGCAGGCTCTCGTGAATGAGGTGCTGGCGGATACGGGACAATCCGATTTCGTGATTACCAGGGTGCGCGAGGCGATCGTGGCGGATCCTCCGCTGGCCGGCCGACTGACGCTGTGGGCCCGGCGCCTGGTGGGCGAGGCGCTTGGCGAGGTGCAACGCATAGCCGCGGAGCGTGAGCCGCTCGCTCGCCTCCTGGGCAGCGGTGACTCGTCGCAGCCTGGCAAGATCGGCAGGATGTTCGCCAAGCTCACCGACGGGCATTCCCGTCGTATGGACGCGCTCGGGCTGGCGCGGCCAGATCGCCGGGGGACCACCGGCGGCGCCGCCAACCGGTCGTTCCGGGCCATCCGGACGCGGGTGAAGGATCGCAACCGATCAGCAAATCCCCAGTAGCCGCCGGCCTGGCGGTCAGGCGGCTAAGCACCTGCCCGGGTTGCGGCGCGGCGGCTGGGGTTTGTATTTGCAGCAGTTCTTCTTGCCGGATGGGCTCAGCGTGCTGGCCAACGTCGGCGGCTGCCTGCTGTAGGCGGCGCGCTGGGGAGTTGAGGTATCGGCCTAGGGGCTACTCGAGGAGAGCGCGGAGGCGGGCGGCGGTGAGGGCCCAGGACCAGTCGCGCTCCACCCAGGCGCGGCCCTTTTCGCCCATCGCGCGCGCCGTGGCCGGGTCGGACAGCACCGCGACCAGGCATTCGGCCAGCGCGGCGCTGTCGCGGCCTGGTACCACGTAGCCGGTCTCCCCCTCGAGGATCGCATCCGGGGCGCCGCCCGAGTCGCCGCTGACCACCGGCAGCCCGGTCGCCGACGCCTCCAGGTAGACGATGCCGAGGCCCTCCACGTCCAGGCCGCCGCGCCTGGTCCGGCACGGCATGGCGAAGACGTCGCCGGCCGCGTAGTGCGCGGGCAGCTCGGCGGCCGGCACCGGGCCGGTGAAGCGGACGCTGGGAGTCAGCC
>Ga0070698_100006325_pt1 | contig 12859 bp, 14 predicted proteins | sample KBSK1502metaG_FD_65477 | JGI IMG/M metagenome (GOLD analysis project Ga0070698, IMG submission 65477) | Corn, switchgrass and miscanthus rhizosphere microbial communities from Kellogg Biological Station, Michigan, USA - KBS K1-50-2 metaG | ecosystem: Host-associated > Plants > Roots >... | reverse complement strand
TCACCTCCGCCGGGGTCAGTCATTCGCGAAAAGGGTGACCGCCGGCGCGAACCGCGTGTTAGGCTGGTGGCGGATCAAATTGCCGGATCAATCAAGGAGGAAACCATGGCGCAATCGCAACCATCATCGGCCCGCGATCAGGTTCGCAATATCGTGCCGGGGCTGATCGATCTCAGCGAAAGGGTGCTGTTTGGTGAGGTCTGGGAGCGTCCGGGCCTTTCGAAGCGCGACCGCAGCCTGATTACCTGCGCGACGCTCATCGCGCTCGGCCGCGAAAAGCAGCTCGTCGGCCATCTGCAGCGGGCGCTCGACAATGGTCTCACCAAGAACGAGCTCAGCGAAGTGATCACCCATCTCGCCTTTTACGCCGGCTGGCCGGCAGCGATGACCGCGGCTCTTGTCGCCAAGGACGTGTTCGAAAAATAGACGGTCGGCGCCGGTCACTCACTGCGGGAGGGCGAAATGAAGATAGGGTTCATCGGGTTGGGCATGATGGGTTCCGGCATGGCGGCCAACTTGCAGAAAGCCGGCCATGATCTGGTTGTACATGACCTGCGTCGTGCATCGGCCGAACCCTATCTCGCCGCCGGCGCAATATGGGCTGACTCACCGCGCGCGGTTGCCGAAGCGGCCGAGGTTGTCTTCACCTCGTTACCGGGTCCGCCCGAGGTCGAGGCGGTGGCGCTCGGCGAGAACGGCCTTCTCACCGGGATGAGCCGCGGCAAGGCGTATTTCGATCTGTCGACGAATTCACCGACCATGGTGCGAAAGATCAACGCGGCCTTTGCCGAACGTGACGTCTACATGCTCGATTCACCGGTGAGCGGCGGACCGCGCGGTGCCCGAACCGGAAAGCTCGCGCTTTGGGTCGGCGGCGACGAGCAGATCTTCAACCGGTACAAACCCGTGCTCGACGCGATGGGTGACAAGGCGCGCTATGTCGGGCCGATCGGCGCCGGCTCGGTTGCCAAGCTCGTGCACAACGGTGCCGGTTACTGCATCCAAACGGCGCTCGCGGAAATGTTTACCGTGGGGGTCAAAGCCGGTGTCGAGCCCTTGGCGTTATGGGAAGCCGTCCGCGACGGTGCCGGTGGCCGACGGCGCACCTTCGACGGGCTGATCGACCAGTTCCTTCCCGGGAAATACGAGCCCGCGGCCTTCGCCTTGCGTTTGGCGCATAAGGACATGACGCTCGCGACCCAACTCGGCCGCGACTTCAATGTGCCGATGCGGATCGCCAACCTGGCATTGGCCGAGCTGAGCGAGGCGCTCAATCGTGGCTGGGGCGATCGCGACTCGCGCTCCCCGATGCTGGTGCAACAAGAACGCGCCGGGGTCGAAATCCGCGTCGACCCGAAACGTCTCGAGGAAGCTCTCGAGCGCGACCCTCCAGGCTGAAGCTATCCCGAACAAGGGTGAGCGGCGGAGGGCGACGGGTCTTGAGCCCCGCGCTATACTGACCGAATTAGCTGACTTTTTGGGAGGAGAACGAGCGATGGATGGAATGGGTGTGGAGCTCGATTGTCTCGCCGGCGTGCGGGTCGTGGATTTCACCCAGTTCGAGGCGGGACCCTCCTGCACCGAGGCGCTCGCCTGGCTCGGCGCCGAGGTGGTCAAGATCGAGAATCCGAAGACCGGCGATCCCGGCCGGCGGTTGCGGCCTGGCCATCCCGACGACGATCCCTGGTATTTCCACCAGTTCAACGCCAACAAGAAATCGGTCACGCTCAACCTTAAATCGCCGCGCGGGCTTGAGATCGTCAAGGAGATGTTGAAAAAGGCCGACATCACCGTCGAGAACATGGCGCCCGGCACGATCGAGCGGCTGGGCCTCGGCTACGATGTCGTCAAGCAGCTGAACCCCGGCATTATCTATTGCCAGGTCAAGGGCTTTGGCGAAGGTAGCCCTTATGAGAAGAACCTCGCCTTCGACATGATTGCGCAGGCCGCTGGCGGCCCGATCAGCGTCACCGGAGATGCCGACCGTCCGCCGGTCAAACCCGGCCCGTCCTTTGGCGATACCGGGACCGGCATGCTGATGGCGCTCAGCATCCTCGCAGCGTTGCGACAGCGCGACCGCACCGGCAAAGGCCGCCGGCTACAGGTCGCCATGCAAGACGCAATGGTCCACTATATGCGGGTGCCGTTTTCCCGCACCCAGCTGAGCGGCAAGGCCCAGATTCGCGGCGGCAGCAGCCGGTCGAACGCGCTGCTCGCGCCCTCGGCCCTGTACCCGTGCAAGCCCGGTGGGCCGAATGATTACGTCTATGTCTTCACCAGCCGCGCCAATCCCGAACACTGGACGCGGCTCTTAAAGGCGATCGGTCGCGAAGACCTGATTGGCGACCCGCGCTATGACACCGGGCCGGCGCGCGGCGAGCACGCGGCGGAGGTCGACGAGCTGATCGCCAACTGGACCCGCCAGCACACGAAGCAAGAAGCGATGAAGATCATCGGCGGGGCCGGTGTGCCGGCCGGCGCGGTCTACGACACGCTCGAGCTGCTGAACGATCCCTCCCTCGCCGAGCGCGGCATCATGCAAAAGATCGAGCACCCGACGACCGGCAAGCTGACGGTTCCGGCTTGGCCGGTGCGCTTCGACGGTGCCCCGCCGAAGGTCAAGCCGTCGCCGCTGTTGGGGCAGCACAATGCCGAGGTGTTGGGCCAATGGCTCGAGATCGGCGCCGCCGAGGTCGACGCATTGCGCGCCGAAGGAATTATCTGACGCAGGCCCGGTTCCCTCCCCTGCATGCGGGGGAGGGTGGGGGTGGGGCGTCCCCTTCTCCGCGATAACACGGGGCCACATTGATCTTGTCTACGCGATGCCGATTCCCGTGCGCTTCGCTGAAGATCGCGCAATGGCGCCCTTTGAGCGCAATTCGTGCAACCGGGAATGCATACTCTTTGGGGCTGCTCCCAAAAGTGACCGTGATCGTATCGCCCATCGCGATCTGCGACGGCAACGCGATGTGGTGATAGGTGTGACAGGAGGTGGCGACGAGCCAATCGCGGCACATGGTCAATATGCCCGGGCCGCCCGGCGCGACCGTCGAGACGAGATCAGGCTGACTGGACGCCGGGCCGGTGCCAGCGATGGCAATCATCAAGCCCGCAATCCAGATCCGCAGCGCCATCAGCCTTCGCCGTCCAAGTGCCACGTGCTAACCTGATCCTGGCATCACGGCCTTTCAACCGAATGAGGAAACCGCGATGAAGCTTTATTATGCCCCTGGCGCCTGCTCGATCGGAATCCATGTGCTGCTTGAGGAGATCGGCAAGCCCTACCAGCTCGAACCGGTTAATCTGCGCGAGGGTGCCCAGTACAAGCCGCCCTTTGCCGGTGTGAGCCCGAAAGCAAAGGTCCCGGCACTGGAGCGCGACGACGGCTCGGTCCTGACCGAGTTTCCGGTTATCGCCCGCTGGCTCGGCCGCCAAGCGAATTTGCTGCCAAAGGACGATGAAGCCGACACCCGGGCGATGGAGGCGATGGAGTATGCCGTCGGCACGATGCACGGGCAGGGTTTTGCTCGGCTGTTCCGCACGGAACGCTTTGCGCCGTCGGCCGCCGACCACGACGCGGTCAAGGCCGCCGGGCGCGAGGTCGTCGAAAAGGGCTTTGCCGTGCTCGACAAGGCGCTCGCCGGCAAGAACTACATCGGCGGCAATGATTTCTCGGCCCCCGACGCGGCGCTGTTCTACGTCGAATTCTGGGCGGCAAAGCGGCTCGGCATGAAACTGCCGGCAAATTGCACGGCGCATTTCGATCGCCTGATGGCGCGCCCAGCGGTACAGCGGACCCTGCAGCAAGAAGGGCTAAACTGAAGCGGCCACGTGGCACCTCACCCACCCGCTAGGGCCGGGTGAGTGAGGGCCACCAATTAAAGGAGTTGGAAGATGGATGGCACGACCGTACCGCCGAATTGTCTCGCCGGCATCAAGGTCCTCGATCTAACGCAGTTCGAGGCGGGGACGACCTGCACCGAGGCGCTCGCTTGGATGGGCGCCGACGTCGTCAAAGTGGAGAATCCCGATGGCGGTGAGGCCGGCCGCCGGGGTGTGGCGGACCCGTACTACTTCATGATCTATAACGCCAACAAACGGTCGGTCACGGTTAACCTCAAATCAGAACAGGGTTTGGCGCTGGTCAAGGATATGGCCAAGCAGGCCGATGTTTTCGCCGAGAATTTCGGCCCGGGCGTCGTTGAGCGGCTGGGGCTCGGCTATGACGTGATTAGCGCGTTAAACCCGCGCATTATCTATGCTCAGGTCAAAGGCTTTGGCGCCGGCAGCCCGTACGAGAAGGGCCTCTGCTTCGATCCGATTGCCCAAGCCTGCGGCGGTGCGATGAGCATCACCGGCGAGCGCGACGGCAAGCCGCTGAAGCCGGGGCCGACAATCGGCGACACCGGCACCGGCATGCTGCTGGCGTTCAGCATCGTCAGCGCGCTCTATCAGCGCCAATCGACCGGCAAAGGCAGGCAGCTGCAAGCGGCGATGCAGGATTCGGTCATGCATTACAGCCGGGGCATGTTCATCCGTCAGGCACAGACCGGCAAAGCCGCGCAGCGGCAGCCGGCCGGCGGCAATGCCCCCCACGGTATTTATCCGTGCAAGCCGGGCGGTCCCAACGACTACGTTTATCTGTTGACCAGCCGTGCCAACCCGGAGCATTGGCCGCGATTGTTGAAGTTGATCGGGCGCGAAGACCTCATCGGCGACCCGCGTTACGACAAGGCCTCCGCCCGCGTTGAGCGTGAGGCCGAGGTTGACGAACTCATCGCGCAATGGACGCGGGAGCACACCAAAGAGGAAGCGATGGCGCTGATCAGCGGCGCAGGTGTCCCCGCCGGAGCCGTGTTCGATTCGATGGAATTGACCAACGAACCGAGCTTTTGGCAGCGCGGCATTCTGCAGACCATGCAGCATGGCGACTGGAAGATGACGATGCCGACTTGGCCCGTTCGTTTTGACGGTGCGCCGACGCCAATCAAGCCGGCGCCGCTACTCGGCGAGCACACTGGCGAAGTGCTCGGCGATTGGCTCGATCTAAGCGCCAACGAGATCGCCGCCCTGCGGGACAAAGGGATCGTCTAGTCTCGTCCCTACCGTTCCCCTCCCTCGTAGGACCGGCGGGGGAGGGTGGCTCAGCCGATAAGGCCTGACGGCGACAAACCGGCCATCAGGGTTCCACGTGCTAGCTCTTCGGTGGCATCCGCCGTGCTTCGCGCTTTCGTTCCAAGGGCGAAGCGATTGGCGAATGCCTGGGCTTCGTTAGCTCGCGCGAATTCGAGACAAACCAGCACCCTGTCTTCTTCATGACGGCAAGAAAAGCTCGAAGCTTCAAAGCGGTGCTCATCCAACCATACCCGCATTGCGCTCATCTCGCGCGAGAGGTCGCTTGGGTCGAGGCGGATTTCTACAGCGCTCATCTTTTAGATCGCTCGTTGTTGATTCAATCTCGATTATATCGTCTCAGACGGGATGGCGTGCCAGAGGCCATTCCGAACTCACAGCTTTGTCACAAGAGGAGCTTACCCCTTAAATGCCTGAAAAGGTGGTTTCCTCTAGCCGTTCTGTGGCCGCGGCTCGCGACGATAGTGATAGCGATAGAGTTCTCTCTTCAATCCCATGCCGTCATAAAGAGCACATGCTGGGATATTGGAGCTTTCCACTTGCAAGCACGCGCCTTGCGCGCCATTTTTCTTTGCCCAGGCTGCCACGGACGCGATAATCCGACGCCCATACCCGCGCCTCCGGCGGCGCCTATCGGTGACAACGGATTCATAGCAGAGCAACGCGTTGTGAATCGCTCCATAGGCAAGCGCGACAATCTTCCCGTCGGCGGAGAGCACCGCGAACGCCGCCGGAATGGCAATCCGACCAACGATCTGCTGGTAAGTTCCCGCCTCTTCGATCGTGTGGTTCTGCAGCGCTGCCATCGCCCCGAACCACTCCGGGGTCGGCTTCGCCAGAAGGCGCACATCCGAATCTGGCTTCGTATCGATGTCGTCAATCGCGCCATAGAGGACGGAGCTGTCGCCCTCACGAGAGTACCCAGCTGCTGCGAGCTCCTCGTCAACCGACTGATCAATCAGCGATAACATGCGATAGATCGTCGGCAGCTCCTGTCTGCGATAGAGCACTTCGCATTCGCGACGTGGGGTATGCGCAACCTGCCGCAGCGGATTTGCCGAGTTGGCGCGCCGACTCAAACCTTCGCTGAACCGCAAGAGCCAGTTATCCAATAGCACCTCGCGCAACGCCGGCCATGCATTGAGGCAGGCCTCCTCGACACGCCATTCCAGTGTTTGGTCCGCCATCGCGGCATGATGCTTCATTGCGCGATTTCCTAGCCCTCTCCCGACGGCGGCGCGCGGGATGCAGACGATCACGCAGTTGTCATTCCTGCGGGTAGCGCCAGACGGTTGCTGACTGCTGCACGGTGTCGTCGATCGTCCATTGCGGCAGAGCAAGGCCGGGAGCGACGTCGCTGAACACCATGCGCACGCGGGTTCCTATGCCGACCTGCTTGACGAACTCGGGCGGCGCGAGCTGGCCATCGGGGGTGCACAGATTGCCAACGACACGTAAGGCTTCATCGGGAGTTGGCTCGCCCTTCTGAGTGTCGAGATCGACGAGCAGGATCAAATAGGGCGTCTTGCCGCGGAAGGCCGGCTGGATCGCGTGATGCACCTCGCTATAGGAATGCACCGTGCCCTTGCCTTCGACCTTTTTCCAGGTCGACTCGAGGGTGGCGCACCACGGGCAGGCGGTGGTCGGCGGATAGCGCAACCTGCCGCATTGCGCGCAGGCCTGCAGATGAAAATCGTGTTCGGCGCAGTGGCGGAAATATTCGAGGTTCTCGACATCGAGATCGTCGACGGTGAGCCCCATGCCCAGATATTCGCCGCGAATAGCCATGATCTCTCTCCTTCTCAGCCGCGCCGCATGACCATCGACGAAGCGGTCGACGGGTTGGCCCAGCCGAGATTGGCGCTGACCTCGACATTCTTCACCTGGCGGCAGCCGCCCTCGCGATAATCGTAGGTGTGCTGGCGTTTGCCGTCGGCGCCGATCGGGCATGAGTCATCAGCATCGTGGCGCAGCTGGCGGGTGTTCTCGATGACCATGTTCATTCCGTGCGTGTAACCCTCGCAGAGATGGCCGCCGCTGGTGTTGTTCGGCCGTCGGCCGCCGAGCTGAATCGCGCCGCTGCTGACATATTCGCCACCTTCGCCCTTTTTGCAGAAGCCGTAATCCTCAAGCTGCAGCATCGTCGTGAAGGTGAAGGCGTCGTAGGATCCGGTGATGTCGATGTCCTCCGGCCCGACCCCGGCATTGGGCCACAGGATCTGGCGCGCGTAATAGCCGGCAACTGTCGAGATCGGCCCGTGCTGGTAGTGCATGTCGAGGCGAGGCTTGTTGCAGCGTCCGACGACACCGCGAATCAGCACCAGCGGATGCTTGCAATCGCGGGCGCGCTCGGCCGAAGTCACGATGATCGCCGTCGCATTGTCGGTTTCGACACAGCAATCCAACAGATGCAGCGGCTTGCAGATGATCCGGCTGTTGAGCACGTCCTCGATCGTGAAGCGCTTCTTGTAATAGGCCTTCGGGTTATTGGATGCGTGGTGGCTGTGCGCCACCTTGACCGCTGCGACCTGCTCGGGCTTGGTGCCGTAGTCGTACATGTGGCGCATAAAGGTCGGCGCGAAACTCTGCCCGGCGCTCTGCCAGCCATAGGCGCGGTTGTGCAGCATGTCGCCGCCGACCGGCGCTGCGGAGCGCGCACCGGTGCCGCCGATGCGCACCTGCGAATAGCCGTTCATCGACCGGAAGATCGCTACCACCTTGCAGCAGCCGGCCTCGATCAAGCCGATGGCGATGCCGACGAGCGCTTCGGTCGACGAGCCGCCGCCCATCACATCCATGTAGAAGTTGAGACGGATGCCGAGATCGCCGGAGATGAAGGTCCCCGAGGTCGAGTCACCGCCCTGGTAGGACAGCATGCCGTCGATGTCCGAGGGTTTCAGCCCGGCATCGAGGATCGCATTACGGACTGCCCAGGTCCCCAGAGCTCGCGTCGTCTTGCCCGAGCCGCGGGTGTAGGTCGTCTCACCCACGCCTACAATTGCGTATTTGTCGCGCAGATATTTGGGGGTGGTGGCGTCCACCGCGCTCGGCATCGGCATCTTTGGTCTCCTTTATTGCCGTTAGTTCCGTCGTCCGCTGCCCCTCACCCCGAGGGAGGGGCCCACGCCAGCGGGGAGGGTGAGGGGCTCTTCTCATACCTCCAAGCGATAGGCTTTCTTTGCGGCACCGCTAAACAGCGCGGCCTTCTCATCGGCCGAACAGCCTGCCGCAATCCGCTTGAAGGCGTTCCACATAACCGGGTAACTGCACATCCCCTTATCGACCGGGAAGTTGCTCTCGAACATCGAGCGCTGCGGGCTGAAGGCACTGATGCAAGTTTCGATATAAGGCCGCCAAGCCTTTTCGAGATCCTGCGATGAGGGCGGATCGTCGTTTTCAAAGAAGGTGAACCCGGTCAGCTTCATAGCTAGCCCGCCGAGCTTGACGTAGGTGTTGGGAAAACTCGCAACCTCGCGGATGCCGTTGCGCCATTCGGCAAACCCTTCCTCGCGTTTGCCGGCATAAGGACCGATCGCCAGTGCGCCGCCGACATGGTTCAACACGATCGTCGCTTGCGGAAAGGCGCGCGCCAGATCGGCGACGTCGCTGAGCTGGGTATGAAACAGCCACCCGTCGAAGCTGAGGCTGAGCGAGGCGAGCCCCGCAAATCCCTCGCGGAAATTGCGGTCGCGGTAAAGGCCCTGTGGCGCGCCGGAGCAATAGATCGAGAGGCTCGGATCGTCGTGCCAGGTCGCACCGTTGCGGATGCCCTTGAAGCGGCCGCCGGAGACGGCGAGGTGCTGCTCGAGGATGCCCTTCGAGCGCGATCCGATCCGCAAATCGACATTGCCGATAATGCCGGCGCAGCAGCGAGAGGGACCGTATTTACCCGATGCGCTCATCGCCGCAACGCCGTTGACGAACTCGGTCTCGCCGAGCGATTTCTGCTCCTGAGGCCCATCGGCCCGGTACATCTCGCGGCATTCCTCGAACAGAGTCGCGACGACCTTGTGACCGCTGCCGACATCCTCGAGCAGATCCTGGAACAGATAGCGGTTACCAGGCCGGTCCCAGAGATGATGGTGCGGATCGATGATCGGCAGATCGGGCTCGATGATTTCTTCGCGGCGCTTGTTGAGCCAGTCCGGCCGAACCGGCGCATGGCGGCCTGGCGGGATCGCGGATTGAGGCATCTCTTGGCTCCTCCCAAATTGGCCTTCGCTCGGTTAACTCTGCCCCGGCCTGACGGCGATTGCCACGCTTTTCGGTGCCAAGCATACGTGACCCTGCTCGCCAAAGGCAGGTTGAAAGTAAGGTTAATATGCCTTACTTCTTCCGGCAGAGCGTTTTGGCGAGGGCATCGATGGCAACCATCCTCACTGTTACGGCAAAAGGCCAAGTCACGCTTCGCAGAGAGGTGCTCCGGCATCTCGGCGTTGCGCCTGGAGAGAAGGTCGTGGTCGACTTGTTGCCCGACGGTCGTGCGGAATTGCGGGCGGGCAAATCGCCGAGGTCGATCGATGGCTTTATCGGCTGTCTCCGGGGACCCGATACAAGGCCTCTCTCCACCGAGGAACTCGCCGAGATTGCAGCAGAAGGTTGGGCCGGACGCCGTTGAGGATCATCGCTGACACGAATGTTCTCGTGCGCGCTGCTGTCGCCGACGATCCGCAACAGGGTGAGTTGGCAGCGGATGTACTTCGGGATGCGGAACTTGTGGCGGTGACGTTTCCGACGCTGTGCGAGTTTGTTTGGGTACTCGCGCGTGGATACAACCGGGAAGCCCGCGAGATAATAGAAGCAATTCGGCGTCTGGTCGAAAGCGCGACAGTGCGCGCTGATCGGCCGGCCGTCGATGCCGGTCTGGCTGTCTTGGAGGCGGGCGGAGACTTCGCCGATGGCGTGATCGCATTCGAAGGCCGTCGATTGGGCGGAATGGTCTTCACCAGCTTCGATCGCGCGGCAACCGAATTGATCGCGGCGACCGGCGGCGAAACGAAGCTGCTGTCCGGCGGATAATGCGCAGGGGTCCGGTCATCCTAACTTCACGCATGCGCCTCGCCCGCGGCTGTGGCTAAATAGGTGCGCCGCCGGCTCGGGGATGCCGCTATGCCGAATGTCGAACCAAATCGCCTTTCTGCTACGACGCTGGTCAAATTGATCGAGGGCGGCGAGTTGACCGCGGAAGCCGTCGTCCGAAGCTGTCTCGAGCGGATTGCCGAGCGCGAGCCAGTGGTACGCGCTTGGGCTTATCTCACGGCCGAGAAGGCGCTGGGCCGGGCTCGCGAAATCGACGGAGCTAAGACGCAAAGCCTGCTGAAGGGGGTTCCTTTCGGCATCAAAGACATCTTCGACACCGCCGACATGCCGACAACCTATGGATCGCCGATCTATGTCGGCTGCCGGCCTGCCTATGATGCGAGCGCTGCGGTCTTGCCGCGCGCAGCGGGGGGAATCCCGCTCGGTAAGACGGTGACGACCGAGTTCGCCAACCGGCAGCCCGGCCCGACGACGAACCCGCACAACCCGGATTTCTCGCCGGGCGGCTCGTCGAGCGGCTCGGCAGCGGCGGTCGCCGACTTTATGGTGCCGCTCGCGATCGGCACCCAAACGGGCGGCTCGGTGATCCGGCCGGCCGCCTATTGCGGCGTCGTCGGGTTCAAGCCGAGCTTTGGGCTGTTCCCGCCGGCCGGCATGCGGATCAATACCGAGGCCCTCGACACGGTTGGCATCATGGCGCGCTCGGTCGGCGATATCGCGCTGTTTCGGGCGGCGATGATGGCCATCTCCTATTCGGCGCCACGGACGCCGGAGACCGCGCCGCGTCTCGGCTTGTGTCGTGGTCCGCACTGGGAGGAAGCGCAGCCGGAAGGGAGAGCCGTGCTCCAGGCGGCTGTCGAGCGCCTCGGTGCTGCAGGCGCGGCGATCAGCGAGACCGAGTTGCCGCCGGAATGCGCCGAAGCCGACGAGTGGCAGCGCGTCCTCGGGTCATTCGAGGGGCTGCGCAATCACATGCCCGAACTCTACCGACACGAAGCCTTGCTGAGTCCGCGGCTGCGCGACGAGAAAATTTCCCAGGGACGCGAACTCACCCTCGATGCCTTCCGCGCGGCCTGCCGCGGTGCCGAAAGGGCACGGGCCGCTGCGCAAAATTGGGCCTCCGGCTTTGATGCCATCCTTACGCTACCGGCCCCGGGCCGAGCGCCGCGCGGGCTCGCCGATACCGGGTCGGCGGTCTTCAATGCCGTGTGGACGCAACTCCACATGCCTTGTTTGACTTTGCCGGCCGGCCAAGGTCCGGACGGCTTGCCGATCGGCATTCAGCTGGTTGCCCGCCGCCACGCCGACGAGCGTTTGCTCGAGGCCGGGCTTTGGGTCGAACACCAGCTTGCAGAGGGGGGACGACCTTGATGGGTCCCGAGCGCCTCACCGCCTCCGAGACGGTGACCCGCCTAGCAGCAGGAACGCTGACGGCCGAGGCCCTTGCGCAAGCTTGCCTGGAGCAGGCGCGCGCCGGGGCTGAGATCAAGGCTTGGGCTTGGCTCGATCCTGAACAGGCGCTTGCTCAGGCCCGTGCGGTCGACCGAGCGGGACGCAAGGGCCGGCTGGCCGGCGTTCCAGTCGGGGTCAAGGACATCATCGATACGGTCGATATGCCGACCGAGCACGGTTCGCCGATCTATCGCGGCAACCGGCCTTTTGCCGACGCCGCTTGCGTCGCGCTGATCCGCGCGGCGGGTGGGGTGATCCTGGGCAAGACGGTGACGACCGAATTCGCTAACCGCCACCCCGGCCCGACCGTACATCCTCATAATGCGGAGCACACGCCCGGCGGCTCGTCGAGCGGGTCGGCCGCGGCCGTCGCAGATTTCCAGGTACCGCTAGCGCTGGGCACCCAGACCGGCGGTTCGGTGATCCGACCCGCGGCATTTTGCGGTGTGATCGGCTACAAGCCGAGCTTTGGCGAGTTCAGCCGGGTTGGCGTCAAGATGCAGTGCCATAACCTCGATACCCTGGGCATCATCTGTCGCAGCCTCGAAGACGTCGCACTGTTGCGCGGCGTGCTGTTGGTGCAGGAACCGCATCGTGTCGACCGCAATGCTACGGCGCCGCGGATCGGCTTTTGCCGGACCCCGACCTGGGAGCATGCCGATGGCGACACCCATGCCTTGCTCGAGCGGAGCGCCGCGGTGTTGAGCGCGGCCGGTGCCACGGTGGAGGAAATCACCGTGCAACCAGCGGATATTTTGGACCACCACCGCCGCATTTTCGAATTCGAGGCCGCGCGTAATTACGCCTATGAATACGACGTGCATCGCGAGCAGGTGAGCCAGGCGTTGCGCGAGGGGCTTCTGGCCCCCGGTCGTGCTCTGCCGCTTGCCGCCTATATCGAGGCTATCGAGATGGCGGAAGCGTTTCGCCGCAATCTCGATGATGTGTTTGCGAGGGTGGACGTGCTGCTTGCCCCGAGCGCGGTTGGGGAGGCCCCGGAAGGGCTTGGCTCGACCGGCGACCCACGCTTCAATGCGATTTGGACTTTGGCTTGGACCCCGTGCCTGACATTGCCGGCTGGCAACGGCCGCAAGGGGCTGCCGCTCGGGATTCAGCTCGTAGGCTCCCGTTTCCGCGACGAGGCGCTGCTCGATGCAGCCGCCTGGGTCGAAGCGCGGCTGCACTGACGATTTCGGTAAACCCACCCAGAAGGAGAAAACGACATGATTTACGA
>Ga0070698_100006324_pt1 | contig 12860 bp, 15 predicted proteins | sample KBSK1502metaG_FD_65477 | JGI IMG/M metagenome (GOLD analysis project Ga0070698, IMG submission 65477) | Corn, switchgrass and miscanthus rhizosphere microbial communities from Kellogg Biological Station, Michigan, USA - KBS K1-50-2 metaG | ecosystem: Host-associated > Plants > Roots >... | reverse complement strand
TCTATTTGTGGTTCTTTTTCTTACTCGCTTTCGATTTTCGGCGCTATGCACTGTGTACCCTCTGAGGTAATTTATTCGCGTGCATTCGCGTCCATTCGCGGTTAACAAACCGTCCACTCGTGGTTAAGAGATTTGGTCTGCTCCTAACCAATCGCTGTCTTTCTTTGAGCTCTCCGTGAACTCCTGTTCAAAATTCTGTCTTCGCGGCCTCCTGTTTAGATGAGATTTTGGTCACTCAGCTCGCGTTTCAAGTAAGCGTAATAGATTGGAGCCACGACCAGACCGCCCAGTCCAAACGCAACCTCCATTACCAGCATCGCGACCAAGAGTTCCCAGGCCCGCGCTTGAATACGGGATCCGACAATTCGCGCATTGAAGAAATATTCGAGTTTGTGGATGACGACTAAAAAGATGAGAGCGAACGCAGCCGCATAAACCGAAACGGAAAGACCGGCTATAAAGATTGCAGTGTTGGAAATTAAGTTACCGATGACCGGGAGCAGCCCGGCAAAAAAGGTTACCGCGATCAGAGTCTTGCTCAGCGGTAGGTGTACACCGAGTGCGGGAAGGATTCCGAACAGGAAGATCATGGTCAGGACCGTATTCAATGCCGAAATCCGGACTTGAGCGAAGACGATCTGGCGGAATGCAAAGGCGAACCGCGAGATCCTTTCGATCAAGGCTGCGGCCAAAGGTTGATGTCGCCGATGAGGAGCCACCTCGAGCAGCGAAACCAATGCGCCTATGATCATGCCAACAAGACCACGAACGAAAAAGTGAAGAACGTCTTTGCCGATTTGTTGGACTTCTTTCGAGTGTTCGTCCAGCCAGCCGGAAGCCAATGCCTTAAGATCATCGACGTTCCCGGGAAAACTCGCTACCATGAACGGTGGTAGTTTATCGCGTGCTTCGGTAATCACCTGGTTCAGTTTCTCCGATAAGACCTCGGGACTACTTGCCTCACTTTTCAGGAAGGCAGCGACCCCGAACCCAGCGAGGATCAAAACGACAATCGTCAATATCGCGAGACTGGCTACGGCCAGCCAGCGAGACCAGCGGTGAATGAGATGACGTTCAATAAAAGGTGCCAGGAGACTGACTAACTCGTAAACGAGCAGTCCGGCAACTAATGCCGAGACTAAATGAAGAAGAACAACGGCTAGGAGACCAATTCCCATGAGAATCCAGGAGGCAACGACCGGTCCAGTGACCGGCTCTGGTCCAGAGGGTTTAATGACCTTGTCCTGGGGTGAAGCGACGCTATCCATCGCACTAAAACTGAGTTAGTTGGTTAAGGCAGTCAACTTTATTCGTTCCATTTCGCGCTTATTCGGGTATCTTCGTGCGCAAAGCGGCTGCTCGAGCCGATTCTCGAACCGATTCCAACACAGGTTATGCACGAAATTGCCCGAACAAGCTCCACCAATAAACCCGCAAGCGATTCGCAAGCGCCATCTGCCCCAGGAACAAAACGCCGACTATCGAAGACCCACTTGGATTATTGGCGAGCACGAATCAAACGGCCCTTTTATACCCGCGCTGGCGTTCGGTACGAGGCACCAAACTTCAGCGTTGAGCTCCAACATCAGGGTAAACGTCGCAACTGGAGTCTTGGCACACCCAATCGTGATGCCGCAGCCGGGCGCAGCAAAGAGATCTATTTGCACTTGGTCACAAACGGATGGGAGGCGACCATTGGAAAATTTCGGCCGCGGACGGTGCCCGAACGCAAAATTCATCTCACCGTCGGAGAGTTCATCGCTGAGGTGAAACATGTGGCCAGTGGCCGAGAACGGACAATTGAAAGCTACGCCAAAGCGTTACGCAAAATTGTTTCTGACGTTTTTCCCGTGTCCACTAAAGGAAGCAAATTAGACCGCCGCGGTGGAGGACACGCTCGTTGGTTGGAGGCCATCCATTCCCGGCGGTTGGCTGAACTCACTCCACAAAAGATCCAAGAGTGGAAAAGGACATTTATTGCGCGGGCCGGCACTGATCCGATCGCGATCAGAAGCGCGCGGACCAGCGCTAATACCTTTCTGGGCTGCGCCAAGAGTCTCTTTAGCCGAGGTATTATTCGTCAGCTCACGCATATCGAATTGCCATCTCCACTGCCTTTCGAAGGCGTCGAATTTGAGCCGCGGCAATCAAAGAAATACTATTCGCGAATTCAAGTTCCCGAATTGATCGCACAAGCGCGCACAGACTTGGCCCAAGAACATCCCGAAGTCTTCAAAATCTTTCTCCTGGCACTCTTCACCGGCCTAAGACGAAGCGAAATTGATTTGCTGGAATGGCCCGCTTTCCGCTGGGATGAGAGCGCACTAGGGATCGAACCGACCAAGTTTTTTCATCCAAAGAGCGAAGATTCAATCGGGGTAATTCCGATTGAAGCCGAGCTGCTCGAGGTCTTCAGAGGCTATCGAGCACGGGCCAGCGGACCTTTTGTGATCGAGTCCGACCAGCCACCGCGGCTAGGAGCAACGTTCACCTACTATCGCTGTGACGAACATTTCCGTTTTCTTATCCAGTGGCTACGCAAACACGGGATCGATAACGCCAAACCGCTGCACACCTTGCGCAAGGAATTCGGTAGCCAACTCTGCGCAGCTCATGGCATCTACGCCGCCTCCCGCGGACTACGGCATGCCGACATCGCCATCACCAGCTCCTATTATACCGATTCAAAAGCCCGAGCGGTGGTCGGTCTGGGCCATCTATTAGCTGAGCAAAAAATTGTTCCGCTGCCTGTCCCAGAAAAGAAAGTGCGTAAGCAACCAAACCGCTCTCGGTCACCCAACTAAGCTTGGATATATTCGTGATATACATCTCGTTCATTGCCAATGCTTTACGCTAAATTCGGTGCTTGACGCGTCGATTAGATGTGGCATTCAAACTACGAATGACCACGAAAGCCCCCGCGCAAGCCCGTCCTAAGCAAAAGAAGCCGCGCATTCGTGCGAAACCGCTGCCGGTTATCCCCTCTGGCGAGTATCTGACCAAAAGACAAATCTGCGAGAAATTCGCCATTACGTTTCGCACCCTAGAACAGTGGGTCGACAAAGAACGGTTTCCAGCACCCTATCGATTCACTGGCCAAACGCTGCGTTGGCGTGCTACGGAGATTGAGAAATTCATCGAAGGCTCGAAAGGCCAGCCGGCTTAAAACAACCGCGCACCAACATGCCCTTGAGCTGCGATGCGGATCAAAAAACTGGTTATCGGCACAACGGTAGCTGGGGGCGAGAGTATCAGAAATTTATGGCTTCGCCGCAGTGGGCTGTGCTTCGCTACCGAGCGCTTCGTCGCGATGGCTATAAATGTCAATGCTGTGGCGGCAAAGCCGTCCAAGTTGTCGGCACTTGCAAGATGTCCCGCTCAATGTCCGAGTATTCACCTGCGAGCGCTGCGGCCATAGAGAATGCCGAGATGTGAACGCAGCCAAATCAATTTTGGAGGAGGGACGCCTTCTCCGGGCTCGGGGGGGAGCTAGAATTTCGGCAACTCCGCAGCATCGGCATTTGGCGAAGCTCGGGCAAGAAGAAGCGTCTAAATTCTCGAATTGGTTTTGGAAAAATCAACGGCCCTCGGTATAAGAGCAGCATTAAACGCAAACGCTCTTCCAATCACGGCGGTCGCCGAAGAGGCGCGGGCCGCAAACCGACAGGCAAGCGCCGTCAGTTTATCGCAGTCGGCTTGCCCCCGTATCTGTACAGTTACGTCACAGAAAAAGCGCTTCGGCTGGAGTGGCGTCCGGCCAAGCTAGCCGAACAAATGATCGAATTCGCTTTCGAGAAAGGTTTTGTTCCGACGGAGGGCTGAGACCTCTGCCTTCTCCTCACACAGGAGATAGCATCAGAAGACGCTCTAGGGTCGGGGGACACCAGGACCGCTTGCCCCGGGCAGCGAATCGGCCGCATCGTGCGATCCTGGGCGACCATGCCGGCGCTATTGGCCCATTAATCGGGTGGCTCGCGCTCGTGCGCTGACCAAAGGATCACGGTGCGAATTGTTGGTGTAAGTGAACCCAAGTGTTCCCCATTCGGAATTTTTGGGAAAGCTTTCCCGTGCTGGATAGCTGCGGCCATCAAAGATTCCCGCCGGCTGGATTTGAATTTTGATCACCTCGTACTCGATCCGAGGAGCTTTGCCTTTGGCGCAATAGATGGCGACGTTACCCTGGCGAAAAATTTGCCGGTAAAGCATCCCTGCTCGCTTGATTTCTTTTGATAAAGATATCGGCTCAATTGAAGGCGATTCTAAGGCAGACATGGTTGAGTTAAATTCTCTCAACCGCAGCAGCCTAATCCACACTCTAGGGATCAGAGGTCGATAGGCCGAGTAACGCGTCTCAGAGCGGCAATGACATCCTGGCGAATCAGCGCACAGTTCTACGCGGAGCAAACCGGCTTAAGGTTTGGTCAGCCGGCATGACTGAGCTCGATATAGCAATTCGCGAACTAAGCAAAGCCATCGAAGCTGAGCAACGCGTTTTGCGTTTTGTTCAGGCCGGAAAGGAAAAAGACCGCTCGAGGCTGCAAATCTCCGGAAGCGGCTTTACATTCGCTAGAGGGGTTTGGAACCAACGCAGTCAGAACCCCTCTAGCCCGCGAGTGAAGAAAACTTTAAGAGGCAAAGGCCGGCCCATGTTCGATATTGAAGCAACTGTGACTGTAGCCACTGCGACCGAATTAAAGGTAGCAGCCGATTGGCCCATCCGTTGGCTGGAAGCACCCGAAGGCTTCGAGATTCAACGCAAGGTCGTATTAAAGGAGATATTGCCAGAGTTCGATGGAACCGTTAAACGCTTAGAAATTGCAGGCAATCGAGCACGTTGGCCCAATCTTTGTGTAGGCGACCACGTAATAGTCCGCTGTTTTATCGAGGGGGAATAAGGATCGTTCAACGGAAGAACTAGCCAGCAAAAATGTGGGCTAGGAGCGTTGGATAGCCGAAAACAAATTGCCGCAACCGCCGAAAGAGTAAAATGAACGCTAAACCCAATCCGCATCGGGGCAGTTCGTTTGATGATTTCCTCAAAGAGCAAGGGATCTATGAAGAGGTGATGGCTTCGCCGAAAGTAAAGAAAGCAATTGGGGATCTGGGCGACTCAATCCAAGCCCAGATGCACGAAGCATTCGCGGCCGGCTGGAATGCGTTTCTAGCCACCCATAGCGGGCTTTTAATGGCTCACGGGATCAAAGATTTTCGAATCGGATTCGAACAAGCGTGGACCAAGTATTGGCAGAGCCGAAAAGAATGACTAACTGACCAAACGATCAAATCCCTCGAGAACCCTTGGCGCGTAGTAAGACGGATACGAGGCAAGAACTTGGCTCTAGCGACCGCCAAGAGGAGCCAGTCGATAAATCGTGCCGCTGTAATCGTCCGAGATCAACAGGGAGCCGTCGTTGGCTGGCTTAACGTCGACTGGCCGCCCCCACTGGCTCTGCGATTGATCGTCGAGCCACCCGGTCACAAGATCGATCTGCCGACCTGGTCGTCCGTTTTGCCACGGGAAAAAAATTATCTTATATCCCGTCTTGCGGCTCCGGTCCCAGGATCCGTGCAGCGCGAGCGCGACCCCGTTCTGGAACGGCTGCGGAACATTGCTGTCTTGCAGAAAAGCGATTCCGAGCACCGCTGAGTGGGCCTGAATCCCTTTATCGATTCGAGTAAACATGCTCTCCGGGTACTCGCTCCAGTCAGGGTTCGTCTTGTAATTCGGAGCGAAAGGCATGTTGTCGAGTCCATTTGAGGTATCTGGATTCGGATTTGCAAAAGGCCAACCGTAATTCGCCCCATCCTTCACGTGAATGAATTCGTCAGGCGGATGGTCATCAACGTAAGACGTGATCATCTTACCGTAATCCATTGACCCGCTACCCTGCCAACTATTCCGGAAAGGATAGAGGATATCATCCGTTTCATTGACGGCCGCCCAAAGCTCATTGGTCCCAGGAACAAACGCCAGCCCTTCGGCATTGCGGATCCCGCGGGCGAAGATTCTCCCATTTCCGCCATCTAAGTCGTACTGGTAAATCGCGCTCCGAACCGGATTGCTCATCGTGTCTATAGGATCGGCATTCGTCGAGGAGGCAATATCAACATAGAGTTTGTTATCTGGACCAATAACGAGATTCTTCAGCTCGTGGCCGTAGGGCCCGTGCAACTCCGGGCTGCTGCTGTCTGGTAAATTGGGTACAATAACCGCTTTCTCGCCGGCGCTCGCTGCGCCGGGCGCAATCTGGAAGCGACTGACCTGATTCGATTCGGCAACATAGAGGTACAGCTTATCGTCGCTCCGATGGAGCGCCATCCCATGCGGATTGTGCAAGTCTTCGATTAACGAGGAAACAGTCGCCGTTCCGTCAGCTTGAATTTGAACGAGCGAAATGGTTCCGTCGGATGGTGTGGCCACGAGAATGTCGCCGGCCGAGAGAGGCATGATGAATCTCGCCAGTAGGATGCGCGCGATGACGGAAATCTTGAATCCGTGTGGTACCATCAACACGCGGTCCTCATCGAAAGGAGTCGTTCGAAGCGACAAAGGAACCTCGACAGTCGTTAGGACAAGCGCATTCGGTGGCTCAGTGGCGGAGGAGCGGATGGTACTAAGCAGAACAAGTGCCGACGCGAGCAAAACGCCCATAGCCGCGCGAGATCGGCGGATGGATGGCCCTTGAGAGCTCATGGGGGAACTCTTTATATCCTTCGCACAAAATGGGAACACCGTCGTCTGGAATGGTTGAAGGTCATTTGGGCAATCTGAAACAGCTTTGTTCGGCGGGTAAGCTTATGCTCAGAAGGCCGCGAAGTTTATAATGCACCGATTTCAAGTAGGGCAACGATGCGAGCGATCGGCAATACGTATAAATACGTATTGACTCGACTCGCCGCCACCCATCATCTTCTAGACTGCCCATGGACAACCATTTGGCCGCGTGAGCCGGAAGAGGATGACATCTCGCATAACCTATCGTCCTCGGACGCGTAGCCGGAACTAACCGCAAACGGCAGGTAAAGCAATGAACCAGTCAAGTACCCCAGATAAGAACACGAAAGCAGATTGGGAAACGCCGATCTTCAAAGAAATTCCGATTTCATTCGAAGCAACTTCATACGCCTTAACGGACGACGATCCTCCGAATCGCTGAGGCTTGCAGCTGCTCCCGATTTGCCAGAGAGAAAAAAAGGCCTGCATTTCCACGGCAGTAGAGCGGCGAAATCAGTAGCTGGATCGCGCGAGAATGGCCTTCTCCTAACGAGAACAACCGGCAGAATGCAGTAGACTTGCCTGCCGTAGTCGCTCTTGCAGCGAATGTCAACAAGACTGGCGGTGGCGCCGCCTTTAATTCATGGTTGTCCGAGTGTTAGGGTCGGCTGCGGGTGGCGGAGTTCCTCAATGGAACTGTGGGTGTCACCAGTGCGTCGCCGCACGCACCGGAGTTATCGAAAAGCGGACACAATGTAGCGTCGCGGTAAGTGGCGACGGTCGACGCTGGATGCTAATCAACGCTTCGCCAGATCTACGCTGTCAGCTTCTGTGCTCTCAAATGCAGCCCTCCAGTGGCCGACGCGAAACACCCATCGAAACGGTTTTACTCACAGATGCCGATTTAGACCACACACTCGGTCTATTCCATTTTCGCGAGAGCGATTCGGAGGTATTAATCCACGCTTCAAAAGGAATCAGGGAGGCGCTGGACACAAGTCTTCGCATGACTGAGATACTAGCTTTGTATTGCGGTATCCGGTGGGTCGAAGCCCCGGTCGCTTTCACGCCGCTATTGAGCCGTGACGGAACCGAGAGCGGACTCGAATACAGGGCTTTTGAGATTCAAGGGCCAGGCCCAAGATATCGAAGGACCGAGCAGAGATCCTGTCGTGTTTTCTACATGCTCCGGGAGTCAAGCACTGCGAAGTCTCTCCTCATCGCTCCAGCAGTGGCAACACTGGAGCCACAGCTATTGGCAGAGTTGAATCGAGCTAACGCGGTGCTTTTTGACGGAACCTTTTGGTCAAATGACGACTTTCAAAAGTCGGGTGTAGCGCACGCTTTAGCTCCAGAACTCTTGCAAAGCCATTTGCCGATTTCCAGAGGTAGTCTCAAGACGCTCGCCGCAATTCCCGCGAAGCAAAAAATCTATCTGCACATTAATAACACCAATCCGATTTTGTGGGATGACAGCCCGGAGCGTAAACAATTGGATGACTTTGGGATTCAGGTGGCAGCGGACGGTATGGAGTTTGAACTATGAAGCCCGGAGCCTGGAGCAGACAGGAGTTTCTTGAACGCTTGCAAGCTGTGGGAGCCCAAACGTACCACCACCTCCATCCTTTTCATATCCGCATGAATGAAGGAGACCTAGATCCGGACTCGATACGGCTCTGGGTAGCTAACAGATTCTATTATCAGCGCTGTATTCCGATGAAAGACGCGGCGATCTTATCGAATTGTCCTCTTCGCGAGGTGAGACAGAAATGGATCAAGCGGATCGTCGACCATGACGGCAAAGAAGGACAGGAGGGTGGGATAGAGAAATGGATCCGGCTGGGAATTGCTTGTGGTCTTACCCGGGAGGCGATGATGGAAGAGCGCCACGTCCGGCCCGGAGTGCGTTTCGCGGTGGACGCGTATGTGAATTTTGCGCGGACCCAGCCTTGGCCGATCGGAATCGCCTCCTCGCTCACGGAGCTGTTCGCCTCAGATCTGATGGCGAGGCGGCTTGATGCCTTTCAAAAACACTACCCCTGGATAGCTTCGGATGGACTCGATTACTTTCGGGTGCGACTAACCCAGGCCCCCGAAGATTCCAAGCTGACATTAGGCGTGACGTTGGAGTATTGCACGGACCGAAGAATGCAGGAGGCAGCCGTTTATGCGCTTCATTTCAAGTGTGATGTTCTGTGGTCTATGCTGGATGCGTTGAGGGTAACCTAACAAGGTAGCTAAACATGAATTCGGGTGCTCCGAACAACCGTCCGCGCCTGGCGAGACGTGTACGGTTGCAGATCGACGCAGTGAGTGGCAACCCGGTCCTACTGCATCAGGAGGCAATTACGGTGCTGAATCAAACCGGATACGAGATCGTGCGGCTCTGTGACGGTACCAGAACTTTGCCGGAGATTATTCAAGACTTGGAAAATCGATATTCGGCTGGCAAGTCTATCTTGTCGCGAGAGGTGTTAGAATACATCGAGGTTATCAATCAGAAAGGGTTAATGGAATGGACATAGCCGAACGTCCTTACGCTTTGCTTGCGGAGCTGACGTATCGCTGCCCATTGCATTGCCCCTATTGCTCAAATCCCGTTCGAGCGGCAGAAAGCGTTGAGCTCGATTCGGAGGAATGGAAGCAAGTCATTCGAGAAGCAGGGACGTTGGGCGTGCTGCAGGTCGGCTTTTCTGGCGGCGAACCTCTGCAGCGAAAAGATCTCGAGATGCTTGTGCAGGTCGCACGAGAAACAGGATTGTACACGAACCTGATTACGAGCGGCATGGGCCTCACTGAGAGGCGCGCGGAACAGCTTGCTGCGACCGGCCTGGACAACATCCAGCTTAGTTTTCAAGCAGCCGACGGCGAACTGGCCGACCGCATCGCCGGAGTTCGAAATGCCCACGATCAAAAGCTGCGTGTAGCGAAGCTGGTCCAAAGGAGCGGGGTTGCTCTGAGCTTGAACGTGGTATTGCATCGTTTCAACATCGATCGGCTTCGCCAGATTATCGACTTAGCTGAACAGCTGGGTGCCACCCGATTGGAACTGGCGAATACACAGTATTACGGATGGGCCAATCGAAATCGGCCGATCCTGATGCCGACACGCATTCAGGTGGAAGCGGCGGTGCGAGTCGCCCGAGCCGAGCGCAAGCGCCTGATGGGGCGGATCGAGATCTTGTACGTTTTGCCAGACTATTTCACAAATCGACCGAAGCCTTGTATGAACGGCTGGGGTCGAAGGTATCTCACAGTTAATCCTGCTGGATTCGTTCTGCCGTGCCCGACGGCCTGGGAAATACCTGGGCTTAGGTTTGATAGGGTCCGTGAAAGATCGCTAGCCTGGATCTGGAAAATGTCTGAAAGCTTCAACCGTTTTCGGGGGACCGAATGGATGCCGGACCGATGTCGCTCCTGTCCACAGAAAGAAATCGACTTCGGAGGATGCCGCTGCCAAGCGGCGTTACTGACCGGCGATCCTTCCAACGCCGATCCCGTATGCGAGTTCTCGCCGCATCATCGCCTCGTCCGGGAAGCTGCTGATCGGCGAGCGGATCGGCCCGCGATAGACAGTTTGATTTTTCGACAGAATCCGTAACAGTGGGGCGTCTCTCCGGTGCATGTTACGGGCACTTGAAGCGGCTAAGCTGTACTTTTTGACGCCCGCTGGAGGATAGTCGCGACGTTTGGAACGCGCCCAAGGTAGCCCCGCCTGCAGCGCTTCGCGCCTTTCCGTCAGCGCATCCCTTCTCGGTTATCCTTTTGATAACTCGTGCGCTGTTTGATTTAGTCGCTCTCGGGTCGGCACAAACCTGGAATCTGCTTTGGCTTGATCTCCCTCAACCCGCGCAAGCAATACGTCGTAACAACCGACTGGGACTGGCGTCCCTGAGTAAGCAAAGTCGCCGTTGTCCTTACCCTGCATCTTTCCGATGAGTTCTTTTGCCCCCTCCCAGTTGCGATCATCGAAGGCCGAACTCTCTCGAAGAGAGAGCATGCCTACGTCGTCGGCCATCAACGCTGGGAGGGGCTTTAACTGCCAATAAGGCAGCGATGTCGCGCCTGGCGCTGAGCTCGGCTCGCATGGCCGCAGTCCGTTGGATAGCGAGATCTTCCAGGAGCGCGGCAGAAAGCCCATCTTTTTCTTCCTCGACTCCCAGCCCGGAATCCACTAAATCGCGGAACGCGATAAATTGATCGGCTGGGCACGTCGGAACGCGGATGGTATTCTCGCCAAGACTCGCCTCGGGCAGCGGAGGCCTCCACGACCTTGCAAGGCACCGCGAAGGTCTTTGCCAGCTTCTTTTCTTTGGCAAGCCGTTGTAGAGCGGTAACGCCGTCCTCCTGCGACGACTTCATAATTGCCGGAGCTCCTCCCCTTGTGGTTGCGCCGCTCGATAACCGTGAGGTTTTGGAGCAGACCATGAGCACGGATCGAAGCAGCCGAATCCTCGATCGATTCGCCGCCAGTCTTCCGCACGTTGCGCTCGGAGCGCACCAGCTTATTGAGCGCCTTCCTTGGTCATGAAGGCCATGATGTTAGTCTTGGCGTCATCCTGCGCCGTCGAATCTTCCGGATCATGCGGCCGGATGCTAAAAGAGGGTCTGCCTAACATGAGCAACTGCGTTCGCCGCAAGATGGTCCATTCAATCCGCCCGCCGCGTGATCGAGCACGAACGCTAGTGACATCTCTTGTAGTCGACTCTAATTCGATTCGTCCGATCTCGACTTCGTGGCGACAGCAGTCTGGCAGGTATTCCCCGCCCATGAACCAAGGATGGATTTGGCAGACGCTCCTCCGGGTGTCCTCATCAAGCGTGTCGCTCAAAAGGTTTTCGGAGAGCGCCGGGAGCAGTCCGCGAGAATAATAGTCCTGGATTATCTCCCGCCGGTTACGGCCCTTGACGTTGCGAAGGGCGACCTCCAGCGGATTCGTCGCGGGTGACCAATACGAGATCGGTCGGAAGTCATAGTTAATTGCTGAGTAAACTTTGGGAATCGACATAGGCTCTTGGTATCTACTCCGTTCTTTGGGACGGATAATTCGGTCGACACCGGGAGCCGAAAACAAAAAAACCGCCAGCCTACATCAGGCGGTTTAGTTGTGGGGCGCTGGGTCAGCCGCCGGAACTTTCGTACTCAGGTCAAGGCAGACTCTCTTGACCTGGAAGCGAGCAGTAGCCGGCGGGCCTCGGGCTACTGCCATCCATGAGCGTCGACACGGCCCTTGTCGACACCAACGTGCTCCTATCGCGCGTCCATGCGGGACATTTTTCTGCAGCTTGCCGTCACCGACATCTATCTGACGCTTCTAACGCAGCACGGCCTCGTGGCGACCGCTTCGGAGCTGGTCCAGTTTTCCGGCCTGATACACTCCCAGACCGCGACTCTTTGCCAGCTGTTAGAAACCGATCACCAAGCGTCGGCCAAAGACTTGTCGATGTGTCGACGGAAGTACGGAGTCGCTGAGGCCTTTCAGCCACCAGCAAGTGGTCTGGGTCAATGTGCGGCTGCTCTTGGAAGAATCCTACCTCGCAGCTTTTCGAAAATGGCTGATGCCTCTGGCGAAAACCTTCAGCGTCGAAGTCCTTAACTGAGCCGGCAATGACGAAAAATTCCTCACCGCTCGACAACGTAACATCTCCTAGGTTTCGCTGATTGGCCCGCAGTAACAACTCACCGCCTGGCGTCCGACCAAATACGAGATCAACGATCACTGTCTCGCCGCTCTTCGGAACATCAATCAGAGTGGTGTTCTCTTCTACGACCGGCGTGTAATTCCGTTGAAGATACTCCGACGCAAATAGAATGCTCACCGCTCCCGCGAAGCCGCTCGCTGGCGTCGGGAGACGTTGCCATTTTGTCAGCGCACATCTTTCATGCGCTGTACCCGTGGAAATCATCCGAGCATGATGCTCAGTTGTGATCGAGAAATAACACAATCCGCTTTCATGCAAGCTGCCTTTGAGAACGCTGACCATTGGGCGCGGCGCAATATAGATGTCGTCTTTCTTCCGGCCTTTCCAAACTCGCCAAACAGACGACCGGAGACCGCGCCCGTCTCCAACAGCAAAGCGAACCACAAATTTACGCTTTGAGGATTGTCCACATGGTGCCATTGGCAACCGAGTTGTAGGCCAG
>Ga0070698_100006322_pt1 | contig 12864 bp, 9 predicted proteins | sample KBSK1502metaG_FD_65477 | JGI IMG/M metagenome (GOLD analysis project Ga0070698, IMG submission 65477) | Corn, switchgrass and miscanthus rhizosphere microbial communities from Kellogg Biological Station, Michigan, USA - KBS K1-50-2 metaG | ecosystem: Host-associated > Plants > Roots >... | reverse complement strand
GGCCGCCGAGGCCAGCCCGGCCGCCGAGGCCAGCCCGGAAGGCCGGGCTGCCGCGGATGCCCCCGCTGACCGGCCCGGTCAGGTGAGCCTCGCCGAGATCGACGCGATCCTGGACGGGACGCACCACGACCCGCACTCCGTCCTCGGCGCGCACGTGACGGAATCCGGGACCGTGGTGCGCGCGCTGCGGCCGCTCGCGGCGTCGGTCACCGTCGTGCTCCCCGACGGGCGCCGGTACCCCATGGCCCATGTGCACGAGGGGGTGTTCGCTGCCACGCTGCCGGTCAGCCAGGTCCCGGATTACCGGCTGGCGGTCGCCTACCCGGCACCGGGGGCCGACGGCAGGACCCTGCCCGAGATCGTTATCGACGATCCGTACCGGCACCTGCCGACGCTCGGCGAGGTCGACCTCCACCTGATCCGGGAGGGACGGCACGAGCAGCTGTGGCGAGCGCTCGGCGCGCACTTCAGCGAGAAGGCCGGCGGGACGGCGTTCGCCGTGTGGGCTCCGAACGCGCGCGGCGTCCGGGTGATCGGCGACTTCAACCACTGGGACGGGCGCGCGCACCCGATGCGATCCCTGGGCGCGTCAGGCGTCTGGGAGCTGTTCGTGCCCGGAGTCGGCCCGGACACGAAGTACAAGTACGAGATCCGCGGGCCGGATGGCGGCTGGCATCGGAAGGCCGATCCCCTGGCCGCGCAGGCCGAGCGCCCGCCCGCGACCGCGTCGGTGGTCTACGAGTCCCGTTACGAGTGGAGCGACCGGGACTGGATGGCGGCGCGGGCCGGCCGTGACCCGCTCGCCCAGCCGATGAGCGTGTACGAGGTGCACCTCGGCTCGTGGCGCCCCGGGCTGAGCTACGTCGAGCTGGCCGACCAGCTCACCGCCTACGTCACCCAGCTCGGGTTCACCCACGTGGAGTTCCTGCCGGTCGCCGAGCACCCGTTCGGCGGGTCCTGGGGCTACCAGGTGACCTCGTATTACGCGCCCACTTCCCGGTTCGGCACGCCGGACGAGTTCCGCCACCTGGTGGACCGGCTGCACCAGGCCGGACTCGGCGTGATCGTCGACTGGGTGCCCGCGCACTTCCCCCGCGACGACTGGGCGCTGGCCCGCTTCGACGGCACGCCGCTGTACGAGCACGCCGACCCCAGGCGCGGTGAGCACCCTGACTGGGGCACGTTCATCTTCGACTTCGGCCGGGCCGAGGTCCGCAACTTCCTTGTCGCCAACGCGATCTACTGGCTCGAGGACTTCCACGTCGACGGCCTGCGGGTGGACGCGGTCGCGTCCATGCTCTACCTGGACTACTCGCGCAACGACGGGGAGTGGACGCCGAACGTCTACGGCGGCCGGGAGAACCTGGATGCGATCTCCTTCCTGCAGGAAGTGAACGCGACCTGCTACAGGCGGATGCCGGGGATCATGATGATCGCCGAGGAGTCCACGGCCTGGCCGGGCGTGACCAGGCCGGTTCACCTGGGCGGGCTCGGGTTCGGCCTCAAGTGGAACCTCGGCTGGATGCACGACACGCTGTCCTACCTGTCCCATGACCCGGTGTTCCGGCACTACCACCAGAACGAGATCACGTTCTCGATGATCTACGCGTTCAGCGAGAACTTCGTGCTCCCGCTCTCGCACGACGAGGTGGTGCACGGCAAGGGCTCGCTGGTGGGCAAGATGCCGGGCGACCGGTGGCGGCAGTTCGCCGGGCTGCGGGCACTGCTGGCCTACCAGTGGGCGCATCCCGGCAAGCAGCTCCTGTTCATGGGATCGGAGTTCGGGCAGGACGCCGAGTGGTCGGAGCAGGTCGGCCTCGACTGGCAGGCGCTGAGCGACAGCATCCAGCCCGGGGGGTTCCACGGCGGGGTGCAGCGACTGGTCAGGAACCTGAACCAGGCCTACCGTGACCACCCGGCCTTGTGGCGCGAGGACTTCACCCCGGACGGGTTCGCCTGGATCGACGCCAGCGATGCCGGTGCGAACGTGCTGGCCTTCCTGCGGTTTGCCGGCCCGGGCGCGAGCGGCGGCGGGCCCGGCGCGATCGCCTGCGTGGCGAACTTCTCCGGCGAGCCCCATCGTGACTACCGAATCGGCCTGCCGGCCGGCGGCCGGTGGCGCGAGGTGATCAACACGGACGCGGCCGAGTACGGCGGCAGCGGCGTGGGCAACCTCGGGGCCGTCGAGGCCGTTGCGGAGCCATGGCACGGCCGGCCGTTCTCGGCCGCGGTCACCCTGCCGCCCCTCGGCGTGCTCTGGCTCGCCCCCGAGGCCTGACCCGCGCGGCGCTCGCCGGGTCAGGTCACCGGGATGATCCTGGCCTCGACAAGCTCGCCGGACTCGATGCGCAGCACGGCGAGCGTGCCCTGCGGCTGGCGGCGCCGGTCGGTCGGCGATCCGGGGTTGACGATGCGGATCCCCTCTCCCGCCTCGTCGAGAGGTATGTGCGAGTGGCCGAAGACGACCAGGCCCGCGTCGGGAAACCTCCGCCGCAACCGCCGCAGGCGCCCGGGCGCCCCTCCGCTGTCGTGGAGCATGGCCACCCGCAGGCCGTCGAGGTCGGCCTGCAGCGTCTCCGGGGCGCCCCACCCGGCCACGTCGGGGCCGTCGTTGTTGCCGAGCACGGCGAGGACCGGTGCGTAGCCGGACAGCTCGTCCAGGACCGCGGCGGTGCAGACGTCGCCGGCGTGCAGGATCACGTCGGCCCGGCGCAACTGCCGCGCCACCGGCGGCGGGCAGGACTTCCACCTCCGGGGGGCGTGCGTGTCGGCCAGCGCCACCACCCGCATCTCCTGCCTCCCTGCGAGACCTGCCCGCTCAGTCCGCTCCCGACTACGCCGGGCACGGTGCGGATGCTACCGGGGCCGTTGGTTACCGTCATGGTCAGGAACATGCGCACGGCGGACGAAACTCTGATCGGCGCGGAGCGACGGCAGGCGACGCCGACCATAGGACGGAGGCAGAAAACCCATGGACGAGGAGCTCTTGGCGGAGGAGCCCGACCACGAGCCGGTTCCCGCCGACGCGGCCGAGCAGGTGGCGAGGGCGGCGGCGGCTGGCGTGCAGCCGGGCCGGATGCCCGCGATCTACCTGGGTCACGGCGCGCCGCCGCTGGTGGACGACCCGCTGTGGGTGGTCCAGCTCGAGGCGTGGGCCCGGGTCCTGCCGCGTCCCCGGGCCATCCTGATGGTGTCGGCGCACTGGGAGTCCGCGCCGCTGACCATCGGCGCCACGCAGGACGGGGTGCCGCTGGTCTACGACTTCGGCGGGTTTCCCGAGCGCTACTACCGGGCCAGGTACCCGGCCCCGGGCGCGCCCGGGCTGGCCGCCCAGGTCCGCGAGCTGCTGGCGGCGCAGGAACCGGTTACCGACCTGCCCGGCCGGGGCCTGGATCACGGGGCCTACGTCCCGCTGACCGTCATGTACCCCGGTGCCGACATCCCGGTGCTGCAGATCTCGATGCCCAGCCTGGACCCGGAGCGGCTGCTGCGGATCGGCCGGGCGCTGCGGCCGCTGCGGGACGAGGGGGTTCTGATCATCGGCAGCGGCTTCCTCACCCACGGGCTGCCGTTCCTGCGCGACTTCCGCTTCGACGCGCCCCCGCCTGGCTGGTCGACGGAGTTCGACCACTGGGCCGCCGAGGCGCTGGCCGCGGGCGACGTCGACGCGCTGGCCGACTTCCGCCACGCGCCCGCCGCCCGCTACGCTCACCCGACCACCGAGCACTTCGCCCCGCTGTTCGTCACGCTCGGCGCCACCGACGCCCCGGCACCGGTCACCACGATCACCGGCTACTGGCTAGGCCTGGCGAAACGCTCGATCCAGGTGGCATAGCCGGCCACGCGAGCGTGCGGCGCTCGTCGTCACGGAGCGTCCCAGAGCACGTGCAGCGCGGGCGGTTTGCGGAACACCACGCCGCGCGGGGGGGCCGGGTGGGCGGGATCCAGCCGCAGGCCGGGCAGCCTGCGCAGCAGCTCGACGATCGCGGCCCGGGCCTCCACCCGGGCGAGGTGAGCCCCGAGGCAGAAGTGCGGCCCGTGCGCGAACGCCAGGTTCTGCCTGGCGTTCTCCCTGTGCACGTCGAACCGGTCCGGCTCCGGGAAGAACGCCGGATCCCGGCACGCTCCCGCCAGGGACACGGTCACGAGATCGCCGTGCCGCACCGCGGCCCGGCCCAGCCGGACGTCGGCGGTCGCGTACCGGTCGACGACCGCGGCGGCGGGCTCGAGCCGCAGCGACTCCTCGACGGCGTTCGCGGCGAGGCGCTCGTCGGCGCTCACCTCGCGGAGCTGGGCGGGGTGCCCGAGCAGGTGCAGGACGGCGTTGCAGATCATGCCCTCGGTCGTCTCGATGCCGCCGAACATGAGCACGGCCGCGTTCGACACGACCTCGCTGTCCCGCAGCCCTCCGGTCCCGGCCGCGGCCGCGAGCAGCGACCCGCCGTCGGCACTGGAGATCACCCCTTCCAGGCTCGCCCTGAGCATCCCGAACGCCTGTGCCCCGCCGGCCTCGGCCGCCACGGAACCCTGCCCTGAGTCCCCCGCCAGCGCCGACACCGCGGCCACGATCGAGTCGTACCACGAAAGGATCACGGCGGGATCGGCCTCGCCCAGCCCGAGCACCTCGGCGACGACAGCGACCGCCAGCGGGCCCGCCAGGCTGCGCCTCAGCTCGGCGCGGCAAACCCCGGCGAACCCCGCTACCAGCCGGGCGGCCTGGACCTCGACGAACTCCTCCAGCCTGGCCTGCACCTCCGCCAGCCGGAACGCCTCGCCGAACGGGTCGCGATGCCGCTTGTGCTCGGCGCCGTCCAGCGACAGCATGCTCGGCCCGACCACGCGGGCGGTCGAGAACCTCGGGTCATCGACGGTGAACGCCCGGCTGTCGCGCAGCACCCGCAGGGCCAGGTCCCGGCTCGTGACCAGCCAGCCGCCGAGGACGGGAAGCCACGACACCGGCTCCCGGGTGCGCAGCCGCCGCAGCAGGGGATGCAGCTCGCCGTCGAGCTCGTCCATGGTGACGGCCGCGCCGAGGGGGAAGCCGTCCCGCCTGTCCCCGGTCCCGCCCGCGCCGGGACCGGCCGCCTCTCGCATCTTCCCGACGCTACCGCAGACGGCGCCGACCCTCGCCAAGCGCCGGATCCGCCGGATCCGCCGGATCCGCCAGATCCGCAGGATACCCGACGGCGAACCGGCCCGCCGGTCAGATCTGGCCGAGCAGCCAGCTGGGCCCGGTCACCGACGCCCCGGCCGCCACGCAGCGGGCGCGCAGCTCGCGGTCGGCTGTGACCACCAGGCGGCGGCCTGCCAGGTCGGCGGCAACCTCGGCGATGGTGTCATCGCCCGAGCCGGGGGCGGCGATGACCCGGACCGCCCCGCCCGCAGAGCCCGGCTCGCGGGCCGGGCGGCGACGGCCGTCCTCGCCGCCGGGCGAGACGGGCGAGGAGGGTCCCGGCGCTGCCGCGTGGGCGGCCGCCACCGACCGCGCCGCCCCCTCCACCACCAGGACGATGTCCGGGAACCACCGTTCCAGCGCGGGCGCCTGCATCGTCTCGGGGAGCGCGGTCACGCCGTCCGCCCGCAGCACGGCCAGCTGATCGCGCAGCCTCCGCGCGGCGCCCGCGCGGTCGCGCCACCAGCCATCCGGCCGCGAGCCCATGACGTTGGCCCCGTCGACGATGATCGTCAGCGGCAGCAGCGCCTCCCGAAGCACCGGCCACCACGCCGCGAAGCCCGGATGCAGGTCCAGGACGGCGACACTTTCGGCGGCCACCCAGGAGGCCTTGCTGGTCTCGCTGCTGACGGCGCGCACGGGGAACGGCCTCGGCGCCGCCGCGACCACGGTCTGGTAGGACCAGCCGCCGTGATCGTCGCGGAGGATCCCGCGAGGGCTGACGGCGCCGGCCGGCATCGCGCACTCCTCCTCGGCCTCGCGAAGCGCGGCGATCACCGCCGATTCATGGCTGTCGCGCGCGCCGCCCGGCGGACCCCAGGTGCCGCCGTGGTTGCCCCACCAGCTCCTGCGCTGGAGGAGCACGCTCGTGCGCCTGCCCCCGTCGCCTGGGGCATAGGCCAGCAACCCGGCCGCGCCGAACCGCCCCCAGTGCCGGTGCCCCAGGTCACAGGTCGTCCAGCCGTTTCCGTCGCGATCAACCATCGGGCCGACCCTAACCCACTCCGGGGCCCCCCGCCCCGCGCGCAGCCCGTCCGGGAGGCGCCGCGCCACAGGCCTGCGCGGGAGGCTTGAGACTGCGGCCGGGCAGGCGAACCGCGGCGGCATAGGCTAACCGCATGTCGGAGTCGATGATTTCGGAACAACTGACCAGGTTGCGCCGGCAGCGGACGGCGCCGCTGATCCTGGAGCTTGACCTCACCGAGGGAATCGCCGAGGGGCCGCCCGCCGACCCGGTGTCCGCCGTGCTGACCATGCGCCGGACCAGGCTGGCCGACCTCCTGGACGGGCTGCGCCGGGCGCGCAGCGACCAGCGGGTCAAGGCCCTGGTCGCGAAAGTGGGCGGGCGGCCCATCGGGCTGGCCACGGTACAGGAGATCAGGCGGGCCGTCGAGGAGTTCCGCGACGCGGGCAAGGTCACGATCGCGTGGGCCGAGACCTTCGGCGAGTTCTCCGCCGGCAACGTGCCCTACTACCTGGCCACCGCCTTCGACACGATCTACCTGCAGCCATCGGGCGATCTCGGGCTGAACGGCATCGCGATGGAGCGGTTCTTCCTGCGCGGCACGCTGGATCATCTCGGCATCGACTTCCAGGTGGCCAAGCGGCACGAGTACAAGAGCGCCGCCGAGCAACTGACCGAGCGCAACTTCTCCGGCCCGGCCCGTGAGGCCGCCGAGCGCCTCGCTGCGTCGGTTACCGGCCAGCTCACCGACGCGATCGCGGAGCGCCGCGGGATCGGCGCCGCCGAGGTCAGGGAGCTGATCGACCGCGGTCCGTTCCTCGCCACCGAGGCGCTCGAGGCCAAGCTGGTGGACGAGCTCGGTTACCGGGACGAGGTGTACGCGCGGGTCAGGAAGCAGGCGGGCGAGGAGGCGATCCTGCAGCACCTCGGCCGGTACCAGCGCTCGCGCGCGGTGGCCGAGCGGGCCCGCCGGCTACCGAGCCCGCGGCAGCGCCATGTCGCGCTGATCTACGCCGCCGGCCCGATCCGGCGCGGGCGCAGCGGCCGCGGGCCGCTGTCGGGCGGCGCCATGGGCTCGGACACGATCAGCGCGGCGCTGCGGGCGGCCACGGCCGACGAGAGCGCGCGGGCGATCGTGCTGCGGGTCAACAGCCCCGGGGGCTCCTACGTCGCCTCGGACACCATCTGGCGCGAGGTGGTGCGGGCCCGCAACGCCGGCAAGCCGGTCGTGGTGTCGATGGGTGACGTGGCCGCCTCGGGCGGCTACTTCATCTCGATGGCCGCGGACGCGATCATCGCCCAGCCGGGCACGGTGACCGGATCCATCGGCGTGATCACCGCCAAGCCCGTGCTCAGCGAGCTGCTGGGCCGGGCAGGCATCACCACGGACTCGGTGGCCGAGGGCGCGCACTCGGAGATGTTCACCACCAGCCGCCCGTTCAGCGAGGAGGAGTGGGGGCTGGTCAACAACTGGCTCGACCACATCTACGCCGACTTCACCAGCAAGGTCGCCTCCGGCCGCAGAATGCCCGCCGACCGGGTGCACGAGCTGGCCAGGGGGCGGGTGTGGACCGGCGCGGACGCGCTGGCCAACGGGCTGGTCGATGAGCTCGGCGGGCTCGACCGGGCCGCCGCGGTCGCGCGGCGCCGCGCTGGCCTGCCCGCCGCCGCGCCGCTGCGCGTCTACCCCAGGACCTCGCCCCTGGACCGGCTGCGCCCGGGTTCCGGCGACGCCCGCCCGGCTGCCTTGCTGCCCACCCTGCCCACCCTGCCCACCCTCCCGCCCTCCGCCTTGGCCGAAACCTGGGGACCCGTCTGGCGGCTGGCCCTCCAGGCCGGGCTCTCCCAGTACGGTCCCCTGGTCCTGCCCGGCCCCTGGTCGATCGAGTGACGGAACGCATCGCGCCCGCCGGATCCGGGTCCGCCATCGGCGACGTGCTCGCGGCGTTCGCCTCGGGCGTCACCCTCGTCACCGTGGCCGACGGCCGTGACGACGTCGGGACCACGGTCAGCGCGTTCTGCCCGGTGTCCGGCGAGCCGCCGCTGGTGCTGGTCTCGCTGATCGCGGACACCTACCCGGCCGAACTGCTCGGCCGGGTCGACCGGTTCGCCGTGACCGTGCTCGCGGCCGGGCAGCGGATGCTGGCCGGCCGGTTCGCCGCGTCCGGGCGCCCGGGCGCGAGGCTGCTGCTCGAGGGGGTCCCGCACCGGCGGGGGGAGCTGTCCGGCGCGCTGATCGCCACCGGCGGCCTCGCCGCCCTGGAGTGCGAGGCGGAACAGCGCGTCGAGGCCGGAGATCACCTGCTGGTGATCGCCCGGGTGCTCGACGTCCCGTACCTGGCCGAGACCGGCCAGCCCCTGATCAGGTTCCGCGGCAGGTATCCGGCGCTGAACGCGAGCTAAGCGGAACTCCCCGCCACGCGCTCACCCCCCTGCCATACCGCGGCCACCAGCGGCACACCCGGCCGGTAGGCGAGATAGGCGTGGGACGGCGCGTCGAGCATGATCAGGTCGGCCCGCGCCCCGGCGCCCAGGTGGCCGACGTCGGCCCGGCGCAGCGCGCGGGCGCCGCCCGCCGTGGCCGCCCACACGGCCTCCTGCGTGGTCAGGTGCATCTCGCGCACCGCGAGCGCGATGCAGAACGGCATGCTGGAGGTGAAGCACGAGCCCGGATTGCAGTCGGTGGCGAGCGCCACGGTCGCGCCCGCGTCCAGCAGCCTGCGCGCGTCCGGGTAGGGCTGCCGGGTGGAGAACTCCACCCCCGGCAGCAGGGTCGCCACGGTCCCGGAGCCGACGAGCGCGTCGACGTCCGCGCCGTCGAGGTAGGTGCAGTGATCGGCGGACGCGGCGCCGATCTGCACCGCGAGCTGCACCCCCGGTCCGGGCCCGAGCTGGTTGGCGTGCACCCGCGCCTCCAGGCCAGCGGCCATGCCCGCCACGAGCACCGTCTGGGCCTCGTCCCGGCCGAACGCCCCCCGTTCGCAGAACACGTCCACCCACCTGGCGTGCGGCGCGCACGCCGCCAGCATCGCGCCGCAGACCAGGTCCACGTAACCGCCCGGGTCCCGCTCGAACTCCGGCGGGACCACGTGCGCGCCCAGGTAGGTCACCTCGGGGGTGACCTCGGCGGCCAGCGCGACGCTGCGCTCCTCGTCGCGGACGGTGAGCCCGTAGCCGGACTTGCACTCGAACGTGGTGGTGCCCTGAGCCAGCATCTCCGCGGCCAGCCTGCGCAGGTTGGCCTGGAGCAGGCCATCGCCGGCGTTCCTGGTGGCTGCGACCGTGCTCCGGATACCCCCCGCCCGGTAAGGCTGGCCGGCCATCCGGGCGGCGAACTCCGCGCCACGCTCCCCGGCGAAGACCAGGTGGGCGTGGGAGTCCACGAACCCGGGGAGCACGGCGCGGCCGTCCGCGTCGACCATCCGGTCCGCGGCGGGCGCCCGCGACGCCGGCCCGGTCCAGGCCACCCGCCCCTCGTCGATCACCAGCGCCGCGTCCGCCAGCGTCGCGAACTCGCCCGGGCCGCCGCCGACCGCGCCCTCCGGCTGATTGGTCACCAGCTCGCCGACGCTCGTGATCAGCACGCTCATGCCCGCCTCCTTCTTCCGGCGTGCCGCCATCCCGCGCGGCTTATCTCATGATCGTGGTAGCTGAGTCACCATCGTCGTGCTCCACCTACCACGATCATGAGCACGGTCAGTCGAGCACGGCGGTGATGGCGGCGCTCAGGGCGGCGGGGACGTCGTCCACCAGCAGGTGATGGCCGTCGACGACCAGGTCAGCGCCGCCGACCACGACGTTGCGGACGTCGGCGGCGGACGCGGCGAAGATCACCTTGGCCAGGGCGGTCCGCGGCGTCGTCGCGCCGGCCAGGCGGGTCGAGTCCAGCGCGACCGTGACCAGGTCGGCGATCGCGCCGGCCGCGATCTCGCCGGCGTCAGGCCAGCCGAGGCTGGCGTGCCCGTCGGTGGTGGCCGCGCGGGCCAGCTCACCGGACCTGAAGTGGCCGCGCTGGCCGCTGGCCAGGCGCTCGCCGAGCTCGACCCCGCGCGCCTCCTCGAACATGTCGATGACGGCCTGGCTGTCGGTGCCCAGCGTCAGCGGGCAGCCCGCGGCGGCCAGCTCGCGCGCCGGCCCGATGCCGTCCGCGAGGTCGGCCTCGGTCGTCGGGCAAAAACAGGCGAAGGTCCGGCTGCCGCCGAGCAGCTCGACGTCGCGCCCGACGAGGTGGGTCGCGTGCACGACCGTGGCGCGCGGACCGAGCGCGTCCGCGTCGTAGAGCAGCTCGGCGGGCGTCCGGCGGTACGCGGCGAGGCACGCCTCGTTCTCCGCGGGCTGCTCCGAGAGGTGCGCGTGCAGCGGCGCGCCGATCCGCTGCGCCCAGGCGATCACCGCGTGCATCTGCTCGAGCGGCACGGCCCGCACCGAGTGGATCGCCGCTCCCGCTCGGGCCAGCAGGCTCAGCAGACCGTGGGAGTCGGCACCGAGGGCATCGGCCCTGGCCGCCCAGGCCTCGCCGTCCCGGTCGCCGAACCGCAGCTGGGCGCCGGCCAGCGGCTGGCGCTCGCCGCGGCGGCTCAGGCCGCCGGACAGGTAGCAGGTGTCCAGCAGCGTGATCCGGATGCCGGCCTGCGCCGCGGCGGTGATCAGGGCCCGGCCCATCTCGTTCGGGTCGGCGTAGGGCGTGCCGCCGGGGCCGTGGTGCAGGTAGTGGAACTCGCCGACGCAGGTGATGCCCGCCAGCGCCATCTCGGCGTAGACGGCGCGCGCCAGGGCCAGGTAGCTGTCCGGGTCCAGCCGGGCGGCCACCTGGTACATCCGCTCCCGCCAGGTCCAGAACGTGCCGAGGCCGACCTGGGTGATCCCGCGCAGCGCCCGGTGGAACGCGTGTGAGTGCGCGTTCGCCATGCCGGGGAGGGTCAGGCCGGGGAGCCTGGTCAGCCTGCCCCGAAGATCGGCGGGGAGGTCGCCCGCGGGCGTCTGCGGGGTGACGGCGGTGAACCGGTCTCCCTCCGCCTCGATCAGGACGTCGGAGCAGACGCCGCGGCCGGGCAGCCAGGCCAGCTCGGCATGCCAGGCTCGCAGCTGCCTCGCGGGCGCTGACGGGCGGGCGGCGAGTGGCGGGGGGGCGAGGGGCGGGGGGGTGGGTGAATCTGAGTCGGACGGGGTCCGGGCGGGCGGGATCCCGCCGGACGGCAGCCGGCCGGACGGCGCCGGCGCTGCCGCGGACGCGGGCTCGGCTGGAGTCGTCATGATCCGGCCAGCTCCTCGATCACGACGGCCAGCGCGGCCACGCCCGCCGCGCAGTCGGCCGGGTCGGCGTGCTCGGCCGGCGAGTGGGACACGCCGGCGGGGTTGCGGACGAACAGCATGGCGGCGGGGAGGCGGGCCGCGAGCACCCCGGCGTCGTGGCCGGCCCCGGTGGCCAGGACCGGCGCCGCGACGCCGCGGGCGGCCAGCGCCCGGGCCAGCCGCGCCAGCAGCGGGGGGTCAAACTCCACGGGCGGCGTGAACGACTCCCTGCGCATGCTGACCTCCACCCCCTGAGCGTCCGCGGCCCGCCGCGCGGTGGCCTCGATCTGGCCCACCATGTGATCGAGCACCGCCTGGTCGGGCGCGCGGGCGTCCAGCCAGCCGCGGACCGTCGAGCAGATCGCGTTGGCGGCTCCAGGGGAGGCGGCGACCTTGCCGAACGTGGCCAGCGCCCCGCAGGCCGCGGCGGCCTGCCTGGCCTCGAGGACCGTGGCCGCGTACGGGAGCATCGGATCACGGCGGTCGGCGAGCGTGGTGGTGCCCGCGTGGTCGGCGCGCCCGGTGAAGTCCAGCCGCCAGCGCCCATGCGGCCAGATGCCCTCCGCGATCCCGACCGCCGCGCCCAGCCCGTCCAGCGCGCTGCCCTGCTCGATGTGCAGCTCGACGAACGCGCCGATGCCGTTCAGCAGCTCCTCGTCGGGTCCCAGCCGTCCCGGGTCGAGCCCGGCGGCGGTCATCGCCTCGGCCAGCGTCGCCCCGTGCGCGTCGCGCAGGGCGCGCGCTGCCTCCGGCGCCGCCGCGCCGGTCAGCAGCCGGCTGCCCAGGCACGCGAGGCCGAACCGGGCCCCCTCCTCCTCGCAGAACGCGGCCACGCCGACCGGCCGGGCCGGCTCGAACCCCCCGGCCCGGAGCAGGTCGATCGCGGCGAAGCCGGATACCACGCCGAGCGGCCCGTCGAAGGCGCCCCCGTCCGGCACCGAGTCAAGATGGCTCCCGGTAACGACCGCGGTGCGACCCGCCTCAGCAGGGACATCCCACCACGCCCACATGTTGCCGTTGCGGTCCGGGCCGACGCGGAGATTGCGTTCGGAAGCGGTCTTAACGAACCATTCGCGGCAGGCGGCATCCGCCTCGGTGAACGAGTAACGGCGGTACCCGCCGGTGGCCGCGTCCAGCCCGACGGGAAGCAGCGAGTCCCACAGCTCAGCGAAGCCCATCGCGTCCCATCATCGAGGAGCACACTCCGACGAAGCGTAGTCCCATCTCACCCGCCGCCGTTGGCCATCGGGACGCGGACGCCGCGCTCGGCGGCGACCTCGGCCGCGCGGTCGTAGCCCGCGTCCACGTGCCTGATCACGCCCATGCCCGGGTCGTTGGTGAGCACCCGCTCCAGCTTCTGCGCCGCCAGCTCCGACCCGTCGGCCACGCAGACCTGGCCGGCGTGGATCGAGCGGCCGATGCCGACGCCGCCGCC
>Ga0070698_100006319_pt1 | contig 12868 bp, 18 predicted proteins | sample KBSK1502metaG_FD_65477 | JGI IMG/M metagenome (GOLD analysis project Ga0070698, IMG submission 65477) | Corn, switchgrass and miscanthus rhizosphere microbial communities from Kellogg Biological Station, Michigan, USA - KBS K1-50-2 metaG | ecosystem: Host-associated > Plants > Roots >... | reverse complement strand
TCTCGGCTGTTAACCGAAGGGTTGCTAGTTCGAATCTGGCCTGGGGAGCCAAATCTCCGCTTTCACCACAGGTTCGCGCTCCATCTTGGGAACGATTCTATTTTCTGATCGCAGGCAGCCGGGCTGAAATGTCTTTGAACAGTGACGCTCGCTCCGGCGAATGTTGAGGCTGGGAAGGTGATGTCAGGTGCCAGAAATAGGTCCACGCTAGGCTGTACAGCATCCATTACTCACCTCAGGATGCAGCAGGAAGGGTCGTAGCCCTGGCCATGCGCCATGGCTGCATTCGGCCTCGAAAGTAGTGTTTTCGCTGTGCCTTCGCTCTACGCGTCAGACCTTTGGGTTTCCCCTTACCGGTCTATTTATCCAACACCACCTGGAAAGCCACATGGACGAGGAGTGCGCAAGACTAGTACGGAACCGGACGCAGGGTCGAAAATCGCGCCACTCGGAGATCGCGATCATGCTGTGATGGGTGATTGAGAAGGGCTCAGTTCGATTCGGTAACCAAGCCTGCGGAGTGCTTGGATCATTTTTCGGGTGCGCTTTTGCTTGGACGCTTTGCAATATCTTCCAGATCAAGCGACAAAGTTTGTGGGCAATTATTCCGATGGTTTGATTGTGTCCCAGACGCGGCACATAGCGGCGATAGAGAATTTCGAAGATGCTTCCTTTGTGTTTGGCCGCCGCATTGGCAGCTTGATTCAGAATCCGCCGCATATGACGGTTGCCCTGCGGCGACCGGCGGCTGTAGTTCACTTCCGCGCTCTCTTCATCGCCAGGGCATGCGCCTACCCAAGAGGAGAGATGCTTCTGGGAAGGAAAGGTCGCTGCGGTGGCACCCACTTCGGCAATGATCTGCTGCGCCGATCTTTGACTCCAGGCCACGCTATGAAAGCCAGTCATCGGGAACAAGCGTTTGGAGCCGTGCTTGGCAAGGCTCTACAGCCTCTAAATGGTGGTAAGGCACTGATCCCTATCTTGGTAGCTCTTCAATAAAAGAGGCTCCTGTGCCAAGTCTATTGATTAGTGGTCTTGTGAATCCGTCCGGCCCTGTAGGGATGAAAGCGTTAGGAACGAGGCTCGGTCTGACGCCGCCGTTTTCTCTGAGCGACATCTTAAACCAGATTGAAAGCAAGACGTTCCATGCGGATATTACTACGCCCGGAATCGAAGCTTTGGGTAGTAGCGTGGATCTAACTCTTTACAGCGATGGACGCTATCAAGCTCACGTCATTGTATTTACCGCCGGTGACGGTGCGCCAACGGGACAAGGCGTGCTCGGGTTACACACAGCGGGTTCAGTGGAAGGAACCGACGAGGCCGTACGTTTCTGGAAACAGATAAATAGGGACTTCGATGTTGACCTGACTCCACCGAACCCTGACGATCCCAAATTCAAGAACTATCCCAAACTTACGCCATATCCTGACCCTACTATTCACCAGTATTGGTACGCATTTAGAGACGGCGAACTCACAGTATCCAAGGCCTATTCCCACGGGTTCGTAGTCGGGGCCCTTGAAAGCGCGGTGTCATCCACTCTTAACGAATTGCTGCCTTTCCTTTTCGGCACGGCCATTCTAGATTTGAGCCCCATTGCCGCAGCGATTTATTTTTCCACGCTTGTTGCCGATTTCGTTCGATTTTTCGGTGGCTCAGTAAACTTTATCGCTGACTCTGGTCTCGTTGGGCTCATGGCAGCGGGGGGTGCCTACATCTTTCTTGGTCCTACGGTGATGTTCCCTGTATTTCTAGGAAGCGCTTTCGCGATGGAAGCTTTTGGACCCAAGCATCGGCCACTTCGTCCGTCCGAAATCGAGTTTGCCAAGACAGTATTCAACGACAACACCATTCCGTGGGATCGCATCATTGTTACGAATATGGTGGGACTTGGAGGATTTCCCTTCACGACACCAGGGATGGACGGTTCCATCATCATCCACATAGGAATCGGAAATTATTTCGACGATTTGACGCAGGGCACTTTTGATCCAACGTTGACAGGCGGATCAGTCCCAGGATACGTTTTCATCCACGAGCTAACGCACGCGTGGCAGATTTCGAACGGGTTCTGGCTCGGTTCGGGCTTTATCTGTCGCGAAATAGGTCTTCGCACGAACGCCACAATCGAAGGATCGCTCAAGAATCAGTATACCTACGGACCTGCTGGCGGCGATTGGGGCGGTAATTTTAATGGTGAGCAACAAGCATGTATCGTTGCCGACTGGTTTGCCGGCACATGGTTTTATTCCAAAGATCACAAGGTCGGTGAGCCGCGGATACCAATGGACCCAAATGACTCATACTTTCGATACATAAGGGACAATATTTGGGTAGGAGTGACGGGATAAAAACGATTAGTTCGGGCTGTCCCTCAAGAATCTCATCATTCGCAATTCTCTTTCGGCCTGACGGTAAAACGCGAGGCAATGCTCACAGCGTCCTTCATTGACGTGCCTCCATTCACGATGTACGCTCTTCGGAACTTCCGGCGGGGCTCCACGGTAGGCGAGATTTGCAGGACAGCCTTGTTCTCAGCCTTACGGATCAAATGACACCACTACCTAGCTTTCTCATGTGATTCACGATTCCGTTGAAAATTGTCCGTGAACAGGGAACAACAGCAGCCGAAACTAGCCGCAAGGGAAGTGCGCTCTTTAGAGTTCAGGAAGCTCAGCGGTCGTTCAGACACGTCTATGAGACCTAGGCCCGCCACGATGCGGGCACTTCAATTGAGTAGTTTTTTCGACAAATATCCCTTTTGTAGAACCATTGCCTAGTTCGTTGGACCGGGTTCGGCGACTAGACATCTGCTGCGCTGAAGCTGTCCTATGACATCATCTTCCTCGATCGTTAACTGTCGTGGAATACCGTACTCGACGGCGATTACGTACCAGCCAGCTTTTTGGGCCATACCGCAGTTGACCGCCTCGATGATCGCGTAGTGCCTATGCTGGCAGCAAGAGCGACAGCCGCTCTCGCCCCACCAAACCTCGTAGTGTCGATTGAGATTCACAAAGGCCTGCTGCAATCCGGCCATGATTCGACGGACCTTCGTCCAGGCACGCTACTTTGCGCAATTCTCCTAGTCGATTAGTTGTGCCGCTCTTGGTATCCTCTCAGTCACTTTAGGGTGCTTCTACGAAAATCTTTGTTCGTGTACGCAGGACAAATGCCGTAAGCAAGGCGAGGCGGCGATTGACCGGCTGGAGAATCACGTAAAGGACTGCCAGACTGGTCCAAGCGTACGCAACTGGGCGACGGGGTTATAATCCTCCGTAAGTGACTCTCAAAAGCCGAACATGAGCTTGACTGAAGGGGCGTTGTGGGCCTTGAAATCTCAATCCGGCAATCCGACGATGTCACCATACTGGACCTTCATGGAAAGGCGACAATCGGCGCTGACAGCGAACTTCTACGTAGCCGCCTGGAACTAGCCTTCAGAATTTCAGCGAATTTCTTTAGAGAACCTTGTCGCCTGCATCGTGCCCATAGGTGTCATTCACATTCTTGAAATGGTCCACGTCAGCCAGCGCGACCCAAAATGAAAAGCCGTGTCTGCCCGCCGCGCTTACTTGGCGCGATGACCAGGCGTCAATTGCACGTCGGTTGGGTAAGCCGGTCAGACCGTCGGTCAGGGCCAGCTTCTCCAAAAGAATATTCTTGGTCTCTATCTGACGCTGAAGTTCAATGATCCTGATACCCACTCCAACACAAGCGATGATTTCACCGTCGTCAAAGGGCTTACTCAAGTAGTCATCTGCTCCGGCGGCCAATCCCGCTATCAAATGCTCTTTTTCAGACATAGCTGTTAGGATGATGGTGTAGGTGTACGACGCTTGCGATTTCGACCGTATGTGCTGGCAAATCTCGATGCCGGTGAGATCAGGCATCACCCAATCCACAATCGCAAGGGCAGGATGATGCTGTTCGAAAAGCTGAATAGCCTCGTGACCACTCTTTGCGAACACCAAGGCGTATTTCTCCTCTGACAGCGTATGCGCAACGAGTTTGCGAAACACAGCCGAGTCGTCGGCGACCAGTACCTTGACCTGCTGCTGTGCAGTCGGCGCGGGAGTCCCAGTCATAGATTACCCGTTCGTGTTAATTGGAGCGGCTACAAGACGCCAACGAAACGCTACCGTGTCGGCATTTCCACCGTTCTTCATGGTCGGAACAGTTCTGTTCATTTGGCAAGGGGCCGCCCACAACAGAGACGATCTCGAAACCGCAGGATGCGCAATGATAGATACCTGATAGGGGTGCGGCGACTCCAGGAGTCAATAGTTGCCTGAAAATCTTGCTGGCTGATTGTTGGTATCCTTCGAGGTCTCTAAAGTATGGCACGCCTACCTCACTTAAGGATTAACCGGTTGGCTGCTGTCGTACCTTTTCTGCCTCCAGTAACCAGCCTTGTAAAACCTTCAGAAAATAAGGGTGGACCTTCTGAAACGCAACGCCCATTCCTAAATTTGGCTGTGAATAGACGAGTGTTCCACGGGCTTCAAAGAACACGAGCCCGCTCACGATTTTGACTAGGATCGGCGTGTGCACAGGAAAAGGATTCACCGTGTCGAAATAACATCCGTAGAGACTCAGTTCAGTAACACGTGTGGAGAGGTGCGTTTGCGATTTTTCTTCGATGATCTCGGCGGACGCGACGAAGGGATACCTAATTGTGCGCCGGCGATCTTTCATCAGACTAGCCTCAGACCTTAACCGATTCCCAATCCGCCGGAGGAAAAACAACGGGCCAGAACTGCGGGGCCGGCCGTCCAAATTCAAAGGCAACCGCGAAACCTCCAGTCTCAAGGTTTTCTATTCGGACCACGCAACACGTTTTTTCTGCGTGGGTCTTGGGGTTGATCAACGTGAGCCTTTGACCAGCCATGAGTTCAGTTTCTAATCTGAGCAGCCCACCATGAGCGTTTACCACCATCGTGTAGGCGTCTTGATGCGTAAGTTTGCCCGATGTCTCGATTCGTACAACCACGGGCACCTTGAGCATGACCCGTTCGCTACGGCGACGATTGCTAGTGTGCGATTCGTCCATCCGAATCCATCAGGGCAAGCGTTGCCCGCTCGATCACGCTAGTACGGGTCTGAACCGTCGCCAGCGACCTAGCGCCTAACCGCCCCAAGGCCGTCAACCCCTCTTACCGTTCTTGTACATTTTGTCTCCCAGATATATCCAAGGAAGTTATTACTGCGTCTTATGAGGAGCACGTTAGAGCGACTTATAATGATTCTTATTATCTCCAGGATATAATACTTTGACTGGATACTATTCGACTGCTGTCCAAAGGGCTTTCGTGAAGCCTGCGGAACGACTCAGAAGACTGCGCCTGCGGTTAGGAATGACAACTCGGGAGGTTGAGGAGCAAAGTCAGCGCATCGCCGATGCCCTCGCCAATGCAGAATTCTATCTCTCGAACGCATGGCTAACGAAGCTGGAGAACACGGATCGCGTCCCTAGTATTCATAAACTGGCCACTTTAAGTGTCATATATGGCGTCAAGTACTCTGACCTACTGTTGTTGTTTGGGATCGATCTGGAACTCATCGGCAAACGCCAATCCGAAGTCCCGCACCAGCAAACGCACCTAGTCACTGTCAAAAATGACGATCCCGATAAACCAATAGTGTTTCCGATTCGATTTGACCCCGGATTGAACCTGAACCGCACAAATTTGCTGTCAAGAATGGTAGAGCAATGGGGTGAGGTGCCAATCGCGCTTATTGAACATCTAAGTCTTCGGAACAGTCACTACGGCTTTATCGGCCTTCAAGATTTCACGCTTTACCCGCTACTGAGGCCTGGGTCTTTTGTGCAGATCGATCCGCGCTTGCGGAAAATTCAGTCGCTCAGATGGCGAACTGAATTTGATAGGCCTGTCTACTTTCTTGAACTACGGGACCGTTACGCATGCGGATGGTGTGAAGTCCAGGGAAACAAACTGACGCTGTTACCCCATCCACTGTCAGCTTGTACGATCAAGCGATTCGAGTTCCCCGGTGAGGTCGAGATCGTAGGTCAGGTGACAGGTGTTGCGATGCGACTGGCAGGTATAGATACGGCGATCCCAAGACTCCCAAAGCACCATTGATGGTACAGATTTGCTCGCAACAGGAAGCAGATTCCAAAATCCAACCGGATTGTTCATGAATGCAGTGAAATGGAGCAAGAAGCCAGCCATTGCGGTATGAGCGGAGGAAGTCATGCGAATGAGCGAAGGTCAAATTTATCAATGCACGAACCGGCGCTGTGGCTGCCAAATCAAAGTAACTACCGCATCCGTCGAAGCACAGTCAAACCCCAAATGCTGCTGCGGGGCGGAAATGAAGAAACCGTACAGCAAACCCATTGTGCGAACGATTGACTCGACCTCGGCCATGGAAGCCCTCTTCGACCGCAAGGTTAATCGAAACTAATCTCCTCTAGGAGAAGGAAGGCTGAACTTAAGGTTTGCGCTTTGCGGTCTTCTGAGTCAGGTGAAGGAGAAGCTGACGGTCCTCAGGTTACATTCGACCAAGTAGTCGGCGCAACTTCGACAAGTAACTAGCGTCTCGACCACTCCTTCCCCACTGGGCTTCATCCTTCGACGTCAGCTTTTGCAGCACTGGCGGCTCCTCGCCGTCGTAAAATAGTTGGTACATTGGAATTTCCAATGCACGAGTTAGCTTTTCGGGGGTCTCGATCGCCGGTACCGTGTGTCCATTTTCCACACGCGAGATGTAGCAGCGAAGAAGCCCGCAGCGGTTGTCGGACAACCACCTACCTTTCAACATACTCGTTAGAATAAAAAACGCCAGCCTGGCGATGGCACCGTTTATTTGAGTCTGCTCGACGTGGCATCCTGTGAAGAGGGTTTGCGAGACCGTTGCGATTTCGTACCACCGAGAAAGCAACTGCCCGTAAGACAAATACCCGAACAACACTGTGAACCACTGCTGCATGGTGCGCCGCCTGGCAGGCAGGAAACTGCATGCGCGGGCGTGGGTGCTACAACGGAGGTAATTAGGGGCAGAGCGATGGCCGCAGCCACGCCGATCTTGTGTATAGCCAATCGACGTGAAGGTAACTCAACCGACAGCTCCGGTTCGACAAGCAGATGCGCGGCCACTAACTGCTGCAGTGCCAGGTGCACCACGGATTCACTGACACGGGACGAAAGTTGCTGCGAGAGCGCTGACGCGATCTCCGAAGGACTTGTTTCGCCGTCACATAGCTTCCATACGGCTGCCGCCGTCGAATTCAAACAATGGCCAACGTCGCGTCGAGGGTCGTAGACCACGACCTCGTCGTACAATTCTCGCGAAAGGCAGTCCGAGCGAGCGCGGTGATATTTTCGCTGTTTCATGCTGTCTCCAATCGTTGGTGTTCGCTGGATAGATTTAGGATTGATGCCGCTGCTTCGTGAGCTTCCCCTCGCAGCCCTTTGAAAAAAACCGCCTGCCTGGCTACCTTGTGAACTCGGCCAAGAGTGCGACGAGGTTGACTTCGGACCGCGACGCTATTGGCGATCAGTTCTAGTGTTCCGTGCCCGGGCGACAAGGGAGTTGGCTGCCATCGCGCTCCCGCCTTGAATTCGCTGAACACAACCAAACCCACGGGCAGAGGTCCAAAACCTGAGGTAGCACCTAAGCTCTCAGCCGTGCATTTCGTTTGAGCGTACGAATCCTCGTCTCGAATACCAAGGGGCCGCGCGAACGGATAGACCAGCCCTGAGTTACTGACGACAGCGAATTCGTCAGAATAATATGTTGCACCAAGGCACAGCAGCGCTTTCACTAGTGTGGTTTTGCCAGTTAGGCTGCGGCCTGGGATGAGGATTGCGCGTCCTTGCCAACCGACAACTCCTGCGTGCAGGAAAGTCATTTCGGAGGACGCCGCCGCCGTGTACCGGTGAAGGTCGGTCTCAAACGCCTCCAACATTTGGTGCAATCCTGTACCTCGCGCTACCGGAACAGTATCTGCATAAAGCACATGTAAACGGCGCACGCCAACGCTCTCAGGAGCGACTCCAATCACCAACGAATACAGTCGCTGTACAACTACTTGCGGGGAATTCTTCCATCCCGGTGGCAATAGAGAGAGAAGGCGAGGCAGCACGCCTGGAATGCTGATGCGCAACCCGACACACACGCCGTACGTAGACAATGTCAATCCTTCCGCCCAATCCAGGCGGTCAAGTTTCTCTATTCAGCTAGTTCGTAGATAGAGTCGAGGCCAACGGCTCCGCATTCACCCTCCTACATTTCGAGGAATTTCCGGTAAAGCGCACTGGTAACGCTCCGCGCCAAGAGCGGCGCGGCTCACCTCCTATACTCTTCTAAGCCAAGATCGCTAGACATAACCTCAGAAGTTGCTGTTGCTTCCGATAGGAAGCGGGTTTGATGGAATCACAGCGATCCGTAAGCGTTCCGAGGCGACACATCTTGATTCAGGCGGGAAGCTAGTGAACCGAAAATCTTGCCTCAATGAGACGGAAGGGCCGGAAATCGACGGTCCTATTTTTCATCCCCCAAGGCGGGGACGATGAAATTTCTCCGGAGAGCGTGTTGCCATCGGCTAGGTTGGGCCGAGAAGGAAACACCAATGAGCGACATAGTTCTGAAATATCCGAGTTGGCAAGGATCGATTTTCGTCGGAAAAGAGTGGACCGTTGCGAAATCTTTCCGGCGGTCCCTCTATCATCCTACGAAGCAAGATTCCCAAGGCGATTCAAGACAAGTCCAGACTTCCGCGACCTGCGCCGCAGCGAGCACCTTCCAGGACGATAGCCATCGGCTCAACCATCCAAAGTCAGCGCGCCGGGCTATGGCCGATGGAGAGGAAGGCCCAATGATTTCACGGACACATGTACGAAATAAACCAGAGCCTCGAATTGCCTACGGTTCCGCTGCCCCTAGTTCAATCCGCCAAATAGGGCCGTCCTCGTACAGGGGTCCTTCGGACTTGACGACGACGGGGGCTGGGTCCTTGAGTACCCATATGTGGATATCTGGTGGCTTCTTACCTATGAGGGGCGCCACAACCCCAGCTACTCCTCCGACCTCCACCTTCACAACATAACGCAATACCTCGTAGTGGAGAGCACCGACCGATAACGTCTCACCTTCGGGGACGATATTAAGCTTAACGAGCCTCGGCTTTGATGTTCCCGCAACCATTGACACCGTTGTTGATGTGGCGTTCGGTTGAATGTTCTTGAGCAACGTGAAGACTAAACCGTTTGCTAAGTCGCGAGGCGGATCAAGCCTAGTGCTGACAACTTTCTCTTTACCATCCTCCATGGACCGCACCGTGACTTCACCGGTGCGTGCGTCAATCGATGTATCTGAAGGGTCCTTGAACGAAGGGCCTCACTTCAGGATGCAGTAGGAAGGGTCGTAGCCCCGGCCATGCGCCATGCTGCATGCGGCCTCGAAAATAGTGTTTTCGCTGTGCCTTCGCTCTGGGCAATCAGGCGACACCCAGCCGAGTCGAAACGCCTCCCGCCTTCGATTGCTTGGATGGTTGGACGACGCTTGTCTCGGAGAGTCACACCACAACTCACGCTAGTTACCGCAATCTAGAAAGCTGATCGTTGATTTTGTGTCGACGATAGTGACGAGGGAAGTCGAGTTGGAGCCGGCCCGGTTCGTCTCTCCCGTCGTTCAGCGGCCCGTTGGATTTTCAGGTCCCTCCGCCCGACATTTGGGGACGATCCAGATGAAAATCATCTCAGAACGTCGCGAGGAGGCGAGATGTGCGTACAATGGTGCCGTTTTGAAGTCAAAAGGAAATCCCAGTTAGTTTCGGCGGAAGCCGTTTGAGCTTCTAGCATTCTCGCGGAGATTGGTGATGTCTGAAACCCAAGCGGTTCGGCCAACAAGAGTCCTGTTCACCGAAGATTTCTTCAGGGACCCGTATCCCGTCTATCGCGACCTTCTCAAGGAGGGCCGGATTCACTATGTGGACTATCGCGAAGGAATGTGGGCGGTATTCAGCCACGCTGAGTGCTCCACCGTCCTTCGCGACCCGAGACTCTCCGCTAGGCGCGCTGGGACGTTCTTACTTCCGTTGCCGCCGGATAGGCGGCCTGAGTTTGCCGAGCTAGCGCGCACCTTGGGTTTGTGGATGCTCTTCTTCGACGCACCCGAACACACGCGACTCCGCAAGCTGATGAACAAGGGATTTTCTCCAGCGGTTGCGGAAGCGCTGCGCCCGAAGATCGAGCTGATTGTCGACCGCATGCTGGAGCCGCTGCGGAATGCCTCCGAGGTAGATCTTCTGCAGCAAATCGCCTATCCGCTGCCAGTGCGCGTGATTGCGGAGATGCTTGGCGTGCCAGAGGCGCTGCACGAGCACTTTATTCACTGGTCTGGCGCGATCGCAGCTTTTATGGGGAATCCCCGCAGAACCGTGGAGCAGACGCAGGCCGCGCACGAAGCCGTGCTGGCACTCACTGAGTTTTTCCGCCAGGCCGTGGCCGAGCGGCGTCGCCAAAAGGGCAGCGACCTAATCAGCCTCTTAATCGATATCGAAGAAGATGGAGAGGTCCTCACCGAAGAAGAGCTTTACGCCCAATGCCTGATGCTGCTCTTTGGGGGGCACGAAACTACCCGCAATTTGATCGGCAATGGCATGTACACACTCCTGCAGCATCCCGAAGAGATGTGTGAGTTGCGTGACAACCCGGAACAAATCCGTACCGCAGTCGAGGAATTGCTCCGCTATGAAAGTCCGGTTCAATACACGGCGCGCATCACAAAAGAGGAGATGGAAATCTGCGGCGTGCAACTGCGCGCCGGAGAGACGGTTCTCTTCATGCTGGGAGCAGCAAATCGCGACCCCAATCAATTTAAAGAGCCTGATCGCTTGAACCTCAAGCGGACAAACAATCCCCACCTCGCCTTCGGTGCCGGCGCGCATTTTTGCATCGGCAACCAACTAGCGCGCCTCGAAGGTCAAGTCGCCATCCTAAAAATGGTCCTGCAATTTCCTCGGATGCGGCTAGCCACAGCACAGCCCGAATGGGCTCGAAACTTTGGTTTCCGCGGAATCAAAAGCCTTCCGTTTGTGGTTTGATTCCTCGAAATGTCGCGGCAGCATCATCGGTTCCAACATCGTGGCATTTGTGGGTACGGTGATTTTCGTCGGGGTTACTCATCTTCTGAAAAGAGCCTGAAGCAGCCTTCTGACAAATAAGAAATCGCCCTGTAATGGACATCCGCTGTCCTAGTAGTGCGATTCTTTTCAATCCCATCTAGTGGTCCAGATCGAAGCGCGTCGCGGGAATCGTACCCTCAGCGTGAATCTTGCCACCGCCAACATCCAGCCCGGCGTAATACATACTCTGCATGCGGGAGCCTCCTTGGTGTCTCTGAACCAGCTCGGTGCTGAGTTCAGCTTTTGTGCACCATGCGCTCCTCCCTCGACTTATACATTCAAACTTATCAGGCAAGTGAAATCACTTCTGAGTTCGCCGATCTTGCGCGTGCCGCTGAAGATTCAACTGCAATTCGTGGTGCTACGATGAGGACTCCGATGATACGTCGGCGGCTGGCTGGAGTATGATCTTGCTCGGATAGAGGATCGATCCTGCTGGATGGGCCCATCTGCATCGCGGGCGGATCGAGTTTTTCGCTTCGAACAGTTCGAATTGTCGGAGCGCGAAGGCGAGCTGCGCAAGAACGGCGCTCGAATTAGGTTGCAAGAGCAGCCTTTTCAAGTGTTGGTCGAGCTGCTAGCGGACGCCGGCAGAGTCGTGACACGGGAACATCTTCAGCAGAAGCTGTGGCCGGCTGACACCTTTGTTGACTTCGATGTGGGATTGAATACCGCCATACGGAAGATTCGCCAGACGCTGGGCGACGACGCCGACCATCCGCACTATATCGAGACCGCGGCCAAACGCGGTTACCGTTTCCTGGCACCGGTGAACAGAACATCGGTGTTGGTTAACGAGAATGCGGCGCCACCGGAGCCGGTCAGCAATCCCGTGGGCACGGAGCCGAAAAGCGTGGGCAGCGAGCGCGCTCCCACATCCGAAAAGCATCGGCGCTGGTACCTCATGCTGACCGCACTCGCAATCGTTGCTCTCGCTGCAGGAATCCTGTGGCGTGTCAAGCGGGGTGCGCCATATCCGGTAGTCGAAAAGCGAATTACGGCCAATCCCGTGGAATCACCCATCCGCGCTGCGGTAGTTTCTCCCGATGGTAAATACGTGGCCTACGCTGACCCGACGGGTGTGTATCTGCGCCAGATCGACAGTGGCGAAACCCGTCCGTTGCCATTACCCAAAGACTTCAACGCTTCTCCCAGCAGCTGGTTTCCCGAAAGTACTCATCTTCTGGTTACGTCGCATCTCAGATCGGAACAGAAACCCTCGGTCTGGAAAGTTTCTATCCTTGGCGGCACTCCGCAGATGCTCGTCGACGACGCGGAGGATGGCTCTGTGTCCCCCGACGGATCGCAGATCGCGTTCTTCCGTCGGACCTTCGTAGCGGCGGAGGGTCGCGGGGTTGGTCCGTTGTGGCTTATGGGGTCCAATGGAGAGAATCCACATAAGTTTGTCGGGCCAACGGCGACGGACTTAATAGAGTCAGGGTCCTTGGGCACCGGAATACGGGCGGTGAGTTGGGCTCCAGGCGGTCGACGGATTGCCTATATCGAGCAGCATACCAACTTTGCCAATTCTGCCGGGGATTGGTTTTGGTTGCTGACCCGTGATTTAACCGGCGGACAATCACAAATGGTCTTGAAGGATCACCGGATTGCTCCGCGAGCGCTTTGCTGGGCACCAGATGGACGGCTCCTTTACGCACTACGGACGGACCCGAAAAACGAGCGCAGCGACCATGGAGTATGGGCGATCCG
>Ga0070698_100006317_pt1 | contig 12869 bp, 6 predicted proteins | sample KBSK1502metaG_FD_65477 | JGI IMG/M metagenome (GOLD analysis project Ga0070698, IMG submission 65477) | Corn, switchgrass and miscanthus rhizosphere microbial communities from Kellogg Biological Station, Michigan, USA - KBS K1-50-2 metaG | ecosystem: Host-associated > Plants > Roots >... | reverse complement strand
TAGCAGTCGCCCCTTCAGGCCGTCGGCGAAATAGATGGGCGAGCTGCGGCGGTAGGCCTCGAGGTCGTTTTGCGGCACGTTGAGGATATTGGACGTGTAGCCATGGTTGTAATGCGCCCAGTCGGTCACGGATCGGAGCGCGGCACCGGCGCCAAACTCCTTGGGCGCGGTGAACAACGCCATCAGCGTGATGAAGCCGCCGTAGCTCCCCCCATAGATCCCCACGCGCTCGGCTGGAATGCCGTATTCCTTGCGCAGGTAGCGCGAGCCGTCCACGTGATCGGCCAGGTCCCGGCCGCCCATCCATCGATAAATGGCCGTGCGCCAGTCACGCCCATACCCCGCCGACCCACGGTAGTCGATGTCGAGCACGACGTAGCCCTTCGACGCGAGGAAGTGGTTGAACATGTACTCGCGCTGATACGACGACCAGAAGTTGTGCACGTTATGCAGGTAGCCGGCGCCATGCACAAAGATCACCGCCGCCCCGTTGGGCCGTGCGCCGACGTCGCGGGGGCGATAGATCCGCGCAGGGACCTGGACGCCGTCGGAGGCTGGAACGCGAACGATCTCCGGCTTGATCCAGTTGTGGCGCAGCCAGTCGGCCGTGGGCGACGTCGTGAGTTGCGCCAGCGTCGTATTCGCCTGATTTGGCCCCACGTACAGCTCGGGCGGACGATTGGACTGCGAATACACGTCGGCGATGAGCTGGCCATTGGGTGACACGATCGCGGTGTGTCCGCCCACCGTCGTCGTTATGCGCTCGACCGCTCCGCCGGCGATGGGCATCCGGTAGAAGTGGCGCTCGAACGGGGACACCTCACTCGTGTGCATCTCGTAGTAGCGGCGATCCGTGGAGATCTGAACGTCTTCGACCTCCCACTTGCCCTTCGTGAGCTGCTGTTTGCCGCTCCCGTCAGGATTCATGGTGTAGAGATGCGCGTAGCCATCCGCTTCACTCACCAGCCAGATCTTGTCGCTGTTAGGCAGGAAGCCGCCGCAGGGATAGCAGGGTCCACCCACCCAGGCCGTATCCTTGAGCACGTCGATGGTCGTCACCTTACCGCCGGCGGCGTCGACGCGATGCAGGTAACGTTCCTTGAAGTCCTTCCGCTCCGCGAACAGCAGCGCCTGGGTGCCGGCGTCGTTCCAGCCGAGGACCGCAGCGATCGACGGCGTTTCGGTGGAGTCGCGAGGGATGGACTTGAGCCAGTGGATCTCGCCGGAGGGGAGGGCCATGAACGCGGCGCGCCCGCCGTTCTGGACATCGCCGACCTTGGTCCTGACCGTGAGGTCCTCGGTATAGCCGTTGCGCGTGACCCAGTTGGGAACGATGGTCTGCCGAGTGCCGGGCGTCGTGACGGTGGTCGTCAGGATGAGCGCGTTCCCCGTGGGCGACACGGTCAGGCCGGTGACGCGCTCGTTCGATCCGAGATAGAGCGTCTTCGTCCGGGTTCCGTCGCGCCAGAGCTGGTTGGCACGATTGATCGAGTCCTGGCGCATCTGGTCGCGGATGACGCCAAAGAGCTGCTTTTGCTGCTCCTCGAGCGCGGCCCGCTGTTTCTCGGTTGTGCGGGGATCGGCGGGCGCTGGTCCGGGGCGAATGTCGGTGACTTGCCGGATGAGCGGCGTGTCGAGGTCGAGCGACATCACGTTCTGGCCGTCGCGCAGGAAGTAGATGCGGTTGGCGGTGGCGGCGAAGGTCGGGTTGCTCTCGGTGATCGCGGGCGTGTCGGTGAGGCGCCGCGTTGTGCCCGCGCGCAAGTCGGTCAGCCAGAGATCGCCGTTGTAGGACGCAACGCGACGAGCTCCATCGCGCGAGACCACGCCTGCTGCGAGCGAGGGACCCACGGAGTCCATGTGGGCGTCGGTGACCCGTTCCGGTTTCGCGCCAGCCTGGGCGCGTACGCGGTACGGTTTCGACGTCTCGCGCCAGTCGGTGCCGGGCGGGAGCCAGTTGAAGTAGATGTAGTCCCCGTTAGGCGTGAACCGCGGATTCTGCGGCTCTCGGCCGTAGACTTCCGGCCCGCGCATGATGTTGGGGATGGTCAGGTCAAAACGACCTTGAGATTGTGATGCGACGGGAAGCAGCAGAGCGCAGACGAAAAGAATCGATGTGTTTTTCATGGTCTCGAAAACCATTGAACCACAGGGGACACAGGGGTCTCAGAATGTGGAGCCGTGGGTTGGGGCCCGCCACTGCTTGCGTGACAAAGCGAACCATTCCCGTGTCGCTCAATGAAATGAAGCGGCGACGTCCCATCGAGGAACGCCGCCGCTTCTGCATTTGAGGTAACCGAGTTATGGCTTTCTGGCGGCCTCGTTGGCGTAGATCGCGATTTCCACGCGACGGTTCAGCGCCATGCCGGCTTCATCGCTGTTCGACGCGATCGGTTCGGTCTCGCCACGCCCCGCAGAGCGGAGCCGGCCTGGTGCGACTCCCTCACCTACGAGGTAGTTCTGCGCTGCGCGCGCGCGTCGTTCGGAGAGCGTCTGGTTGTAGCTGTCCGCCCCCGTCGCGTCGGTATGGCCGACGATGAGGATGTCGGTGTTCGGGTATTTGCCGAGACTCTGAGCGAGCGTCTTCAGGTTCTGTGCGGCCGTCGGCTTGATCACGTCAGAGTCGAAGTCATACAGCAGTCCCGACGCGAACGTGACGGCCATGCCTTCTCCAATCCGCGTGACAGTGGCTCCGGGAATGTTCTGCTTGATCTCCTTCGCCTGTTGATCCATCTGGTGACCAATGACGGCGCCGGCCGCGCCACCTATGACGGCCCCGATGATCGCGCCACGCGCTGTGGAGCCAGTCTGGTTGCCGATAACACCGCCCACCACACCGCCGGCGGCAGCACCAACAACGGCGCCCGTCTCTTTTTTCCCCCACGAGGCGCAGGCGGAGAGTTGCAGGACAGCCATTGCCGTCAACGCTGAGGCCGTCGCGAAACGATTCATATGCATTTTCGAACCCTTGGATGGTGACGCCGGTCATACACCCCTCGCGCAAATCCGATTCCTGAGGCGGACTCAGGGAATGGCGTTGCGCAGCGAGTCGAGCGCGGCTTTCGGAAGCCAGCGACCGCGAAGCATCACACCGCTGATTCGCGAAGTAGCGCCAATCTGTTGCAGCGGATTCGCGTCCAGCATAACGAGATCGGCGCGCGAGCCGGGTGCGACCACACCAAATTCTCCCGGCTGGCGCAGGAAAACCGCGGCATTCACGGTTGCGGTCTTCAACGCCTCGTAAGGCGACAGCCCCGCGCCGACGAGCGCGTGCAGCTCCTGGTGCGCGCTGGTGCCGGGGAGCACGGCGGCCGTTGCCATGGCATCCGTTCCCATGAGTAGCGGAACACCGGCAGTGTGCAGCGCTTTCGTGACGCGCTTGAGCAACGCGTATTGGTCCCGAAACCCCTGCATGTTCTCGAGCGGAATCCGGCGGTACGAGTTGCGGTCAGGCATCCAATCGAACTTGAGCACGTCCGGAATGCGCTTCATCGCAGGCGTGGTCAACACGCTATCGAGGTTTTCGCGCTGCGCCGGAATCGCGCCGAACACGAACAGTGTGGGAGTTACCCAGGCTCCCGCCTTCTTCGTGAGCGCCGCCGCGGTGTCGACCAGCGCGATCACCTGCTCGCGCGAATTGAGGGTCCGGCCAAATCCGAACCAGCCATACAGGTACTCCTCGGCATGGGCGATCATCGACTGGCCGGCGTCCAACGCGAACTTGAGGCCCAGGTTTCGCGGCAGGTGGCCGACGAGCGGTATCTCCTCCCGCTTTGCCGCGGTGGCCAGCGACTGGAATGCTTCGGCGCTGATGGTGCCGTGCAGCTTGACCAGGTCGAACCCGGTCGCGCGCTGCTGCCTAACGGCGCTGTCGGCCTGCGCCGCCGTCTTGGTGAACGGCTCCCCGACGTAAAAACCGCTGGTGAAGATCGTGGGGCCGAAGACTTCTCCCCGCGCCACTTTGGCGCGCAGGTCGACGTGTTCGGGCAGGCCGAGCAGGTTCACGACCGTGGTCACTCCCTCGGCGACGAACAGTCGCAGCAGGAGCGGGTTGTGCTTCGCGTTGAGGATGTAGGCCAGGTGGACGTGCGCGTCCACGAGCCCCGGTATGAGCCACTTGTTGCGGCCGTCAATTCGCCGCGCACTGCCCGGCACGACGGTCGACGAACGCGGTCCCACGTGAGCAATCCGCCCGTTGCGAACGAGGACGGTCTGGTCCGCGAGGACGATGTCGCGGTCCATCGGGACCACGTTGACGCCGACAAATGCTGCGAGTGACGAATCGAGAGTGACTGGAGGTGGCGCCTGAGCAGGCAGTATGCCCGCAAAGGATAACGCTACGGCGAGGATTTTCGCGGATATGTCAAAAGACTTTGAACGCAGAGGGCGCAGAGACATTTGACAACGTCTATTTGAACGCAGAGGTCCGCAAAGTACTGCAGTAGTTAACTACAAAACAAAACAAAGCAAACTGTTCTCTGCGGCTCTCGGCGAATCCTCTCCGTTCTCCGCGTTCAAAGTCTTTTGACCTACCCGCGTCATTCAATCCGCGGTCGCCTCGTCCCTGAATCAGCCGACCACGAATCCTACCCCCTTTGCAGTTACCCCTCAGTGAGCTATGTATTGGCAACTTCCGCGAGGACGCAACGTGGCCGGCTCGGACCTCTTCACTGGATCGCTCGACCTTCTCCTGCTCAAGGCGCTCAGCTGGGGCCCGATGCACGGGTACGCCGCTGCCCGCTGGATTCGGGTCTCCACCAAGGAAGGGCTGAATGTTCGCGAAGGCGCGCTCTACCCGGCCTTGCATCGCCTGCAGGCGAAAGGTCTACTCGCCGAGGAGTGGGGCATCACTGACACAAATCGCGAGGCAAAGTTCTACCGCCTCACACCTGCCGGGCGAAAGCAGTTTGCCGTCGAGCTTGAGAGATGGCGCGATTACTCGCGGATCATGAACATGGCACTTGCCACGACGCGCAGCGGGCCGTGACGATGCGGCGCGCTTTCCGGATTGAGACGCGCAGCCGAAGCAAAAAGGACGTCGAGCGCGAGATCGCGCTTCACCTCGAGCTGCGTGCGAAGGAATTCGAGGCCGGCGGAATGTCACCAGAGGCGGCTCGCGAGGCCGCGCTCGAAGCTTTCGGGGATCGCATGGAAATCGAGTCCGAGGTGACGGAGATTCACGAGCGAGCTGTCCAGCGCCAACGCTCCCAGGAATGGATGGGAGAGCTGAGGCAGGACCTGCGCATCGGATTCCGCATGCTCCGCCGGTCGCCGGCGTTCGCGATCGTCGCGGTGCTGACGCTCGCCATCGGAATCGGCGCCAACACGGCAATCTTCAGCGTCGTTCGGTCGGTGCTGCTTCGTCCTTTGCCGTACCCCCATCCGGAGCAGCTCGTCCAGGTTTGGACCGACCATCGCGCACTCGGTCGTGCTGAGCCGGAGTGGCTGGCGCCGCCGGATTTCATCGACCTTCGCGACGGTAACAGGACGTTCTCGGCGATGACATCCTACTCGGGCTGGGGCCCGGACCTCACCGGATCCGGCGACCCCGAATCCCTGACGGGAATGTTGGTGGGCGGAAATTTCTTCTCATTGTTAGGCGCCACGCCGGCGCTGGGACGGCTCGTCGGTCCGGCTGACGACGACGTCGGCGCACCTCCCGTCGTTGTGCTCAGCAATGCGCTCTGGACGCGTCGATTCGGCTCCGATTCGTCGGTCCTCGGACGGCAGATCACCCTCAGCGGCAATTCGTGGACAGTTGTCGGCGTTCTGTCTCCGGGATTTCGGGCGCCGATCCAGGCGTTCACCCCGGAGATCTTCCGCGCGATACGGCGGCCGTCCAACAGCACGTGCGGCCGCGGATGCGTCACGGTGCGAGCCATCGGGCGCATGAAACCTGGCATCAGCGTGGGCGCCGCACAGGCAGACCTCGACGTCATCCACGCCAGGCTCGCGCAGGAGTTTCCCCAGACGAACGCAAAAGTCGGTGCCTGGTTGGTCCCGCTCCACGAACAACTCACTGGCCCGTCACGCCCGGCGATCGTGACGCTGAGCATTGCGGTGGGACTCGTGCTGTTGATCGGATGCGTGAACCTCGCGAACCTGCTTCTCGGTCGCGCGGCGACCCGCGCCCCCGAGATCGGCCTGCGGGCCGCGTTAGGCGCTCGCCGCGGCCGGCTGGTTCGCCAGCTGCTCACGGAAAGCGCACTGCTCGCGACCGTCGGCGGGGTTGTCGGCGTCGGCCTCGGCATCGCTGGAAGTCGGGTGTTGGCCACGTTGGTGCCGGATGATGTTCGCCGAGTTCAGGATATCGGCGTCGACGTCACCGTGCTTCTGTTTGCCGCTGCTATCACGATCCTTTCGGCTGCGCTCTTCGGAGTCTTTCCGGCGCTCCACTCGGTGCGCTCGGCGCTCGCGCATGCGGTGCGCAGCGGCCGCGAGGGCACGAGCCAATCGACGTCGAACACGCGCCGTGTATTGGTTGTCGTCCAACTGGCGATGGCCGTCATGCTGCTCGTCGGCGCCGGACTGCTCATGCGAAGCTTCGCGAACATGCTGAGGGTCGATCTCGGCTATCGTGCAGACGGGGTCGCGCTCACGGCAGTGACTTTCCCGGGAGCCCGATATCAGGACGCGCAAGCCGTGACAGTGGGAATGGAGAACCTGCTGGCGCGTCTCCGACAGAACCCGGCGATTCGGACCACCGAGATCACGGACCTGCCGGTGCTCTCGATCGGCGGTGACCAGGATATCGCGCCGATCCCGCTCGGCGAGCCGGCCAATCCGAATCTCCCGCCGTCGCTGTGGATTCGCTCGGTCACGCCGGGGTACCTGAAAGCAATGCACATGCGACTCATTGCCGGACGCCAGTTCACGGCCGACGACCGGCAGGGAACTGACCTGGTTGGAATCCTGAATGAATACGCGGCCGAGCGATATTTCCCCGGCAAGGACCCCATTGGCCGGGTTCTCCTTCGTGGTTCGGCGCCTAACGCTCCGCGGGTTACGATCGTCGGCATCGTGGCGACTGGGCGCGCGGACGGCGCCAACGCGCCGTTAAAGCCCGAGATTTTCGTTCCTTTCACGCAGCGGCCGGCGCGTGGCGTGTTTGTCGTGATCGAGCCGTCGCGAGACCTTGCCGCCGCAACGCGCGCGTTCGCACAGTCACTCAAAGAGGTCGATCCGCTCATTCCGGTCTCGGCGATGCTGCCAATCGAGGAGCGCATCGGAAGCTCGGTGGCGCTGCCGCGTCTCTATGCGACCCTCGTCGCCATTTTCGCCGGCGCGGCGCTCCTCCTCGCCGCACTCGGCGTGTACGGCGTCATGGCGTATTCGGTCACGCAGCGTCAGCGAGAGATCGGCGTTCGCCTGGCGCTTGGCGCGGCGCCCAGTGAAATCCGGCGGATGATTTTCCTCCAGGGCGGCAGGCTCGCCGCGATCGGATTACTCGTGGGCCTGACGCTGTCGATACTGCTCGGGCAGTTCCTCTCCAAGCTGCTCTTCGGGGTCACGCCATTCGACCTGCCGACGCTCGTTATGGTCCCGACCGTCCTTGGCGTGGCGACGGTCACTGCCTCGTGGCTTCCTGCGAGGCGCGCGATGCGGCTGGACCCGGTGGCGGTGATTCGGCAAGACTGATTAAGGGCGTGCTCTAAGGGCGTGCTCTAAGGGCGTGCTCTAAGGGCGTGCTCTAAGGGCATGCTCTAAGGGCGTGCTCTAAGGGCTTGCTCTAAGAGCGTGCTCTAAGGGCGTTCTCTAACGGCGTTCTTTACTGCGTCCTCGCAGTTCTGCCGCGCGGAGCCAGTGGAGCGGCCATCCTTGATGCTGCCGTATCCGAGTTGTCGGAGCAAGTCACAATTCGGCCGATCGTCACCGCCAGCAGGAACGCCTTGGTTAGAGCGCGCGCTCCCATACTTCGATCGTCCACGCGATCATCGCGACGGCGCGCTTCCGCCGCAGGCCGAGTGTGCGTAAGAGCGCTGCCACCGCCTGCGGTGGATGGACATATACGCGGAAGTCACTGCCGCGCAGGCGGCGCCAAAAATTGGCAATGGACACAAGAAGGCGCACGAACCACCTGTCGCGCGGGAAGCTCAGAGCAAGTGTCTGGCGGGCGCGCCCGGCCGCCAGGGGCAGCAGGGTCGTGTAATCGGGATCGCAACACACCACGCGATCGAGCGTAACGAGGTCGGCATCATCGAGCGAGTCGGCCACGGCCCGAAAGTCACCATGCACGAACTTTACCTGAGGGCCGTGGCCGGCCTTCACCGCCTCCTGCCTGGCGACTTCGATGTAGGCTTGCGACCGGTCCACATGCACCGCTGCTTGAAATCCGTGGCTTAGCAACTCGTGGTGAATCACACCCACGCCACCGCCAATATCGAGGACCGTGCCTCCCGGCTTCGATTCGCGTAGCGCGCCAAGCAGGCGGCGTGTGGTGGGTTGTGGCCCGCGCCGGTGGTAGGATCGGAGATCCCGTTCGGCCCTCGCGCGATCAAACTGGTCGTCGATGGCACAGCACTCGCGAGACAGCATGGGGGAGTTCAGTGGAATTGTGTGCGCGCACTGACGGACAGCATTCAGAAACTATGTAGGCATCGCGGCGGTCGCCGAGCGTGGGCCGCCGGAATAGCGTCTCCTGCAACGCTGAATTGGAGGAGTCATGCCTACCCCGACGACGCACACCAATCCACCGCGTTCTGTTCCGACGTTACACGTTGCCCTGGATCTCGGCAACACGAGCTGGTGCCTGGCCGGCGCGCCAGCGGTGGCAGCGTCGTCGCGCCGGTCCCGGTGCTGCTGAGGAGATAAAGCCCGCCAGCTTCGAACGGTGCTCGCTGTCGCTGCCTAACGAAATTGGCGTTCTGCTGCTCAGATTAAAACTGTGAAAGGTCTGCGTTCGACGGTAGCAACGCCTGGTTGGGCTGCGCGAATAGCGCCGATTCCGTGTCGTCCGTGCCGGTCAACGTTCACGTTAGTCCCCTACCCCGACTTAAGTCCCCTGGTAATCAATGAAGCGTTTTGATTGACTTCAAAGTCAACCGAAGAAAAGCGCACCGAGAAAATCAAATCTGCGTTAGGCCGCCATCGACGACCAGTTCCGATCCGGTCATGAAGGATGAATCGTCGCTCGCGAGCAACAGGGCTGCCTTTGCGATTTCCCCGGCCTCGCCGAAACGATGAAGCGGGACCCGATTCCCGATTGCCGAGGCCGCTTCGTTGAGTTGCGCTTCGGAAAGTCCGAGCTTGCTGTGAAACGGCGTGTTGGTCAGGCCGGGACTCACTGCATTCACGCGAATGCCACGCGGTGCGAATTCCGCGCCCAACGACCGCACAAGCGAACGAACGGCTGCTTTCGTGGCCGATAGGATAGAAAGGCCAGGCACACCCACTTCGTTCAGGAACGAAGTTGTCACAATGATGCTGCCGCCTTTGGACAACAACGGAGCAGCCTTCTGAATGGCGAAGAAGACGCCCTTGAAGTTCACATCGAATTGCCTGTCAATTTGATCTTCGGTGACGGCTTCCAAAGGCGAGGCAAGACCCATCCCGGCATTCGCGAATAGTACGTCGATACGGCCGAACTTTTCACTGATCTGCTTGATGATGCTTTCAACCGCGGCGGGCTTGCTCACGTCGCCGCGCAGCACGGTAACGCTGTCCCCGAGTTGACCTGCGACAGATTGCAAACGGTCAGGATTCTGACCGACGATTATGACGGTCGCACCTTCCTCCCGGAACAACTTTGCCGCTTCAAGTCCGATGCCAGAAGTTCCGCCGGTAATGAGGACGATTTTGTTCGACAGTTTCATGATCTTCTCCTGGTTCGAAAGCTTCTAGTTCGTAGCCGGGTCGTTAAATGTTGATGGCGATTTGCTTGTAACCGATTTCAGGAACCAACGCGTACGCATCCCGTCCTCCGAAGGCGTTCTTGCTTGCTGCTCCAACGAGCCGGGCCTAGTATGGGGCACCGATCTCACCTCGCTCTCACCTGGATCACTCGGGCCACGGAGAACGGCGCAAGGTGCTGCGTTTAAAGACGTTCGGAGGCCTGTGGCTGGAGGGTGACGACGGTCTGTTGACCGGGGCGGCCGCCCAGCGGCGGCGACTCGTCCTGCTTGCGGCGCTCGCCGCCGCCGGTCAGAAGGGAATGAGTCGGGACGCCGTCGTCGGGCTGCTATGGCCGGAGGTGGACGAGGCCCGCGCGCGAGCGGCACTCTCGCAGTCGTTGTACGCGCTCAAGCGCGACACCGGCGTGGACGAAATCGTGCTCGGGCACAATGTGCTCACACTCAACAGCGGTATCGTATGGAGCGACGTCTCGGACTTCGAGGCGGCCATCGCTCGAGGAGACTACGAAACAGCGGCGAATCTTTACAGCGGGCAATTCCTGTCCGGCGTCTTCCTCTCCGAGGCCGTGGATTTCGAGCACTGGCTCGATGGCATTCGCCTGCGGCTCAGTCAAGCCGCGGAGCAAGCACTCGAGCATCTGGCGATGGACGCCGAGAGTCGGCGGGACTTCGCCGTGGCCTCGAGCTGGTGGCGCCGGCTCCTGGGACTCGATGCGCTGAAAACGACGGCGGTACTCGGCCTCATGCAGTCGCTGGTCGCGTTAGGCGATTCCGCCGAAGCGTTGAGAACTGCCGAACGCTATGCGCAGCGTGTCCGCGAGGATCTGGAGGGTGAGCCGAATGCCAGGATTATGGCGTACGCGTCCTCACTGCGAGGCACGCCGTCACGCCTTCCGGTGATCGCCGATGAAATGATCGGACGCGACGATGAGCTCCGTGTCGTCACGTCGCTCATTGAGCGATCCGACCTTTCATTGCTCACGCTTACGGGTGCTGGTGGAACGGGAAAGACGCGGCTCGCGATACAGGTGGCTCGCGCGGTCGAGCCGCGCGTTGATCGCGTCTGGTTCGTGGACCTTTCGACATTGCGCGACTCGGCGGGGGTGATTCCCGCCGTGGCTTCCGCATGTGGAGTGCAGCCCGAGCCGGGGCGCGATCCGGTCGACGGGATCGCATCGTCGCTTGCCGGGCGTCGGGTGCTGATCGTCCTCGACAACTTCGAGCAGGTGGTGGACGCGGCGGAGGCGATTGCACGTCTGGTCAACGCAGCGCCGGAAGCGAAATTGCTCGTCACGAGCCGAGTGCGACTCGGCATTCGCGCCGAGCATGAATTCTTCGTCGCTCCGCTCGCGCTACCCGAGGATCCAACCAAAATCGGCGCGCTGCGAGCGAATTCCGCGGTCCGCTTATTTCTCCGTCGCGCGGCTGCGGCGAATCCGTCGCTCGTCTTCGACGACGATGCCCTTGTCGCCGCTGCGCGAATCTGTGCGCGCGTGGACGGATTGCCGTTGGCGATCGAGCTCGCGGCGGCGCGATGCCGTCTCATGTCTCCCCGAACCATCGCGACCCGGCTTGAATCCGGGCTGGACCTGGTGTCTGGCGGTGGACGAGACTTGCCGGCGCGTCAACGGACGATTCGCGAGACCGTCGCGTGGAGCGTTGCATTGTTATCCGATGCCGAACGACGCGTGTTCGCGCGCTTCGGCGCGTTTGCCGGGGGCGCGTCCGTTGCGGCAGCCGAGTGGGTCTGCGCTGACAACGACGGTTCGACATCTGCGCTCGACGCACTGTGTGCTTTGGTTGACGCGAGCCTGCTCATGCCTGAACCAACGCAACGCGACGATCCGCGTCTTCGCATGCTCGAGACGGTACGCGAATTCGCGATGGATGCTTTGCTGCAGTCCCTTGAACAGGACGCTGTCCTGGGTCGGCATGCTGCGTGGTACCAACGGCTGGCGACTCAGCTCGAGCCAAGGCTCACTGGTCAGACGCAACAGGATGCGTTATCGACACTCGCGCGCGATCACGCCAACCTGGGTTGCGCGCTAGACTGGATGATCCGCGGCGATCACGCCGAAGGTGCGCTTGCGCTCGGGGCAGCGCTCTGGCGGTACTGGCTCGTGCGCGGGCATTTGGAGGAAGGTCGTGTTTGGCTGGCGCGCGTCCTCGAGATGCCGGCGTCGCAGGCGGCTGATCTCGATCGGTTGCGCGCTGATGCGATGACTGGGGCCGGCACCCTGGCTCAGAACAGCGGAGCCGTCGCCGCGGCCAAGGCATACTTCGAGGCGGTGCTGGCGATTCGTCGCGCACACGACGATGCGGCAGGTATCGCGCGCGCCCTCGCGGACCTGGGATGGATTGCCTGGCGACAATGCGATTACGCGAAGGCCCGGCAGTTGTCGAGTGAATGCCTAACGCTGGCCGACGGCGTTGGTGCGACGCGAGTGGCCGCGCTCGCGCTCACCAACCTCGGCGCGACGGCCCTCTTTGAAGGAAACTTCCACGAGGCGTGCGAGGCCTTGCAGCGCAGTTCGGCGATGCGCCAACAGGTGGCCGATCGACGGGGAGTAGCGTTCTGTGACACGTTTCTCGCGTGGGCGCGGTGCCGGATGGGCGAAGTGTCGGACGCGATCGCGCTGCTCGAGCGCGCCGAACAAACCCTCGACGACGTCGGAGATCGCCGGCTGATTTATTTCGCACGCGAGATCAAAGCGCACGCATTCCTGCGACTTGGGCGTGCCGCGCGTGCCGCGGAGATTCTCGAGATCAACGGCCTTCGTCGATTCGGCGATCGGTGGGGCGTGGCGCATGGTCTTGCGCTCGCGAGTTGGGCGTCACGACTGCTTGGACTCACCGAGCAAGCCGTGGCGTTAGGCAACGAGAGTCTTGCGCTGCGACGCGCCGAGGGGGACCGGTACGGCGAGGCCGAGTCGCTTGCGGTGCTTGCGGCGGCGGCGAGCGCCACTGGCGATGAGGCGACGTCGTTGACATTGCTTCAGCAAAGTCGCGGCATCCGGC
>Ga0070698_100006316_pt1 | contig 12870 bp, 10 predicted proteins | sample KBSK1502metaG_FD_65477 | JGI IMG/M metagenome (GOLD analysis project Ga0070698, IMG submission 65477) | Corn, switchgrass and miscanthus rhizosphere microbial communities from Kellogg Biological Station, Michigan, USA - KBS K1-50-2 metaG | ecosystem: Host-associated > Plants > Roots >... | reverse complement strand
CTCGAGCTGCGCTTCGGCCGTGGCCACTTCGGTGCGCCGCTCACCGAGGCCCGCGCGAGCACCATCGAGATCGCGCTGGAGCTCGACAAGGCGTTGGCGCGCCTCGGTCGCAGCCGTCTCGCGCGCGGCGACCTCCGCGGTCTCGCGCTCGACCTCGCCTGCGAGCTCGGCGAGCTCGGCATTGCGCTCGGCGAGCTCCGCCGCATCGCGCTCGCGCTGCGCGACGATCTCTTCGATCTCCGTGCGCGCCGTTGCGTTACGCGCTTCGAGCTCGTCGGCCTCGCGCCGCTCGAATCCGATCTTGCTCTCGCCGAGGCGAATGCGGTTATCGAGCTCGTAGACCTGCTCCTGCACGCCGACGAGCCGCCGCTCCTCGACGGCGAGCTCCGCACGCTCGGCGACGACGTGCGCATCCTTCGCGTTCCACGCCGCGCGCGTATCCTCGAGGCTCGTCTTGAGCTCATCGATGCGCGCGGCCGCGAGCTTGTCCTCCGCATGCAGCTCGAGCCAGCGATGCGCGCCCTTCCACAGCTCGATATCGCGCAGCTCCGCCTTGTACTTGCGGTAGCGCTCCGCCTTTTGCGCCTGGCGGCGCAGCGTGCCCATCCGCTTATCGAGCTCGGTGACGATATCGCTGACGCGCATCAGGTTCTGCCGCGTCTGATCGAGCTTCTTCTCCGCCGCCTTCTTCTTCGCCTTGAACTTCGTGATGCCGGCCGCCTCTTCGATGATCGCGCGCCGATCCTGCGGCCGCGCGCTCACGATCTGACCGATGCGCCCCTGCTCGATGATCGCGTACGCCTTGGTGCCGACGCCGGTGCCCAAAAAGAAATCCGTGATGTCGCGCAGGCGGCACGGCGTCTTGTTGATGAAGTATTGGCTCGTGCCATCGCGATACAGCCGGCGCGTGATCGTGACCTCGGTGTAGCGCGCGAAATCGAACGCCGGCGGCTGATCCGCCAGCAGCTTCGCGACTTCATCTTGTGGCGTCGGGATCGGCTTGCCCTCGGCATCGACCCACACCGCTTGCTCGTGCTGAATCGCGACGGGCTCTTCCTCATCTTCGATCCCATCGGCAACGCGCTCTGTCTCCGCCACCTCCGAGTGCCGCGCGAGCTCGAGCGTCTCGTGCGAGAACCCGACGTCATCGAACGTCAGCGACACCTCGGCCATCGACGCGGGGCCGCGCGACTCGCTGCCCGCGAAGATCACATCCTCCATCGCCTTGCCGCGCAGGTGCTTCGCGCTTTGCTCGCCCATGCACCAGCGGATGGCATCGACGATGTTTGATTTGCCGCAGCCGTTCGGTCCGACCACGCCCGTGATCGACTCGCCGATATCCACGATCGCTCGATCGCAGAACGACTTGAAGCCGATGATTTCGACGCGTTTGATACGCATGGGGCGTGCGCAGGGTGCCAGGACCCTATGACATCCAGGCACGTGCTATCACGATCGCGTGCGGTGGGCAGTTTTCTTCTTGATGGCGCTCGGCGTCGCAAATGCTGGTCCCACCGTCGACATCCGCGCCCGCACACAGCTTTCGATCGGTCGCGTCAAGAAAGGTCCTGATGGCCAGGTCGAGGTCACGGGGCACCTCAACGACAAGCTGACGGGCGACGGAATCGCCAATCAAGCCGTGCAGATCACCGTCGGAGGCGAGACCCAAACGGCGTACACCGCCGACGACGGCTCGTTCAAGACGGCGTTCGCGCCGCCGCCCGGCGAGGTGCAGATCACCCTCAAGTTCGAGGGCGAGAAGCGGCTGGAAAAAGCCACGCCACTGACGATCACCGCCGATCCGGAGAAGTCGCAGATCGAGCTCTCGATCGCGAAAACGGCGGACGATCCCGCCGGTGCGCGCCTGAAGGTGACTGCGAAGACCGACGACGGCGAGATCAATGTGCCCGTCGAGATCGCGATCGCACCGGTCGGCCTCGACGAGCTCAAGCCGATCTTCGGCGCGCACACAGACAGCGAGTTCGTGCTCTCGCGCAAGCAGGCCGGCGGCGGCGGCATCTATCGCCTCCGCGCCACGTTCGCCGGCGACGCGACGCGCGCGAAGGCGAGCGCGATGGTGACGGTCGAGCTGACGTCGAACACCGAAACGACGATCAATCTGTCGTCGACGAAGCTCGCGTACGAAGACGAGCTCGTCGTCAGCGGCCGCGTCACCGACGACGATCTCCAAGCGGTCGCGCACGCCGCCGTCACGCTCGTGTCCGGCGATCGTCGGCTCGCGCAAGGCACGACGAACGATCAAGGACGCTACCGCTTCGAGATCGAAGCCGAGATCTTTGGCCAAGGTCAGTTCGGCGTGCAGGTGCAAACCGATCCCGGCAAGACGTTCGTCAAGCCGAGTCGCTCGCAGCCCGAGATCATCCGCGTCGCGCCGCCGGCGCCGGTGCCGGTCTCGTACACCGTGATCGCGTTCATCGCGACCGCGCTCGCCGCCGGCGGATTCTTCGCGGCGCGCAACAAGCCGTGGCGTCGCTTCCGCCGCCCGGCGCCGCCCGCCGAAGTGCCGAGTGAAGAGGGCGAGATCGCGCCTGCGCACGGCGGGCTCGTCGTCGCAAAGCCAAGCATCGTCTCGACGCTGCGCCGGCCCCACGACGACTGCTTCTCCGGCGTCGTGCGCGATACCGTGCGCGGCAGACCCGTCGCCGACGCGCTCGTCCAGCTCACACTCGGCGATCGCGAGCGCTCGATGCAGACCACCGCCGACGGCTCGTTCGCGCTCGACAAGCTCGACGCCGGCGAATGGCGCGCCGAAGTCTCCGCGCTCGGCCACGTCACCGAGCGTTTCGTCGTGTCGATCCCGCATCGCGGCGAGTTGCGCGGCGTGCGCATCGATCTCGTGCCCGTGCGCGAGCGCGTGTTCCAGCTCTACCGTCGCGCCGCCGAGCCCGTGCTCCCCGAAGCGCGCCTGTGGGGCATCTGGTCGCCGCGCCAGATCGTCGACCACGTCCGTGCAAAACGCCCGAGCCCCGCGCTCGCCGATCTCACGGACTTCGTCGAGGAGGTCTACTTTTCGCCGCGCCTCGCCGCCGAAGCGGTACTCCCGCAGGCATCCGAGCGCGTCGACCGCGCGATTCAAGAGCGAGCTACGCGCCGAGTCTGAGGTATAGATCGCGCGATGGAAAAAGAGCTGATCGAGCTCGGGATCGCGATCGTCGTGATCGCGCTCGTGCTGCTGGTGCTGCGTCGCGCGTCGAGGAAATCTCGGCTCGCCGCGCCGGCTGCCGCGCGCGAGCGTCTCGGTCTCGAGGAAGAAGTCGCCGAGAAAAAACGCAAACGCCCCGAGGTCGTCAAAGAAGCGGAAGCGCCGCCTCCTCCTGAAGAAGAGGAAGAAGAAGTCGATGAAGAGACCGCGGCCGCCTACAAGGCAGGCCTCGCGAAAACACGCGGCGGCTTCGTCGCGCGGCTCGGCAAACTGTTCGGCAAAAAGCAGATCGATGCGGCGACCGTCGACGAGCTCGAAGAGGTGTTGTTCACCGCCGACATCGGACCGCGCGCCGCCGAGCGCATCTTTCAATCGGTCAAGACGGGCCTGTCGAAGGCCGAGCTCGAGGACGCCGATAAGATCTGGGAACAGATCCGAAAGACGTCAAACGAGATCCTCGCCGTCGACGCGCCGCCCGTCGACATGACCAAAAAACCATTCGTGCTGCTCGTGCTCGGCGTCAACGGCGTCGGCAAGACGACGACGATCGGCAAGCTCGCCGCGCGCTGGAAAGGCGAAGGCAAAAAAGTCGTCGTTGCCGCCGGTGACACGTTCCGCGCCGCTGCGACGGAACAGCTCGAAGAGTGGGCGAAGCGCGCCGGCGTCGATATCGTCAAAGGCAAGGCCGGCGGCGATCCGTCGTCGGTCGTGTTCGACGCGATCAAAAAAGGCGTCAGCGAAGGCTACGACATCGTGATTTGCGATACCGCCGGTCGCTTGCACTCGAACGCGGGCCTGATGGACGAGCTCAAGAAACTGCGCCGCGTGTCGGACAAAGCAATGCCAGGTGCTCCACACGAGACCTGGATGGTGCTGGATGCGACCACCGGACAAAATGCGATCTCCCAGGCCAAAACTTTTAAGGCCGACATGGAGATCTCGGGGATCGTTCTCACCAAGCTCGACGGCTCGGCCAAGGGCGGTGTCGTGCTCGGCATCTGTGACGAGCTCAAAGTTCCCGTTCGCTTCGTCGGTATCGGCGAAAAAATCGTCGATCTGAGGCCGTTCGATCCGGCCGCTTTCGTGGAGGCGCTGTACGCGGACGCCTCTACCAGTGAAGCGGCCTGACGTGCAATCGGATCTGGCTCTTTGTGTCTCCTAGGGACCAAACCTAGGCACATTGCTTGAGATCCGAAAAAGGGCCGTGTTATGAACGCCATACGAATGCGGGGAACCATACGGCATCGATCTAGGTCCTTATTGGTTGTCGCACTGGGGCTAGCGTTGGCGGCAGGGTCCGCCTTCAGCCAACCCAAGAAGGACAACAAGCCCGCCGATAAAAAAGGCGACAAAGCTCCGAAAGGGAGCGCCGCTCCGAAGGGAGGCAGCGCCGAGGAGGGCATCGAAATTGACGAGCCCAAAGGCGGCGGCTCCGGCGGAGGTGGAGGCAGCGCCGGCGGCACCATCGACATGGAGGAGGAGGAAAAGCCGGCGGGCACGCTCGAGCAAGAGCTGTCTGCGACGAACACACAGGGCGCTGTCAAAGCGGGCGAGGTCAAGAAGACCCCGATCTCGTGGAAGGACATCCTCGTCGTCGTGCGTAAGCCGTTCCTCAAGGTTCGGCGCACCGAGCTCTACCCGTTCGTCGCCGTGACGATGAACGACAACATGATCACGCACTACGCCGTCGGCGGCGAGTTCGCGTACTACCTGACCGACGTCCTCGCGATCGGCGTCGAGGGTCAGTACTACGCGCACAACTTCAACGAGCCGTTCGACCTCGTCGCACGCCAAGCGCGTCGCTTGCCGACGGTCAACCAGTACAACTGGTCCGCGGCGCTCGACTTCCACTACGTACCCGTCTACGGCAAGTTTGCCGTGTTCGATCGCAGCCTCGTTGCGTGGGAGGTGTTCTTCACCGCCGGCGTCGGCGCCGGTCAGAGCGAAGTCATTCCGCGCGACACGAAGTTCCCCGGCTTCACGAACATCTTGATCCAACCGAACGCGGGCGCGGCGATGCGCTTCTTCCCAACGAAGTGGCTCACGCTGACGCTAGGCATTCGCGACTACATGTTCATCGACAAGTTCGAGCCGACGAATCGCTCGCCAACGATGAACGCAACCGCCGCCGAAGCGAAGGACAACGCGGACAGCGCATTCATCAACAACATCATGTTCCAGATCGGCATCAGCTTCTGGCTGCCGACGAGCTTCGAATACACCACGTTCCGCTGATCGGAGACGCTGACTATGAAGACGCCTATCTTCCTGGCCGCCCTGATCGGCGCCACCCTCGTGCAAAGTTCCGTCGCGCGCGCCGATGAAGGTTCGAAGCGACGCCTCAACAACCTGCACAACGACGTCGCGGTTCGCCATCGTCGGTTGCTCGTCGCCAATCGCTTCGAGTTCGCGCCGCTGTTCGAGTCGACGATCAATCCCGACTTCCAGCACATCCTCGGTGCTGGCGCGAAGCTCGAGTACCACCTCGGCGACATGCTGTCGCTAGGTGTCGTCGGTCTCGTCTCGGCGGGCCCGATGCAGTTCAACACGAAGCTCACCGATCGCATCGTGCCCACGCTCGAGACGTCGTCCGATGACATGACGCGCGAGCCGAGTCAGAGCGAGTTCAACGCGCACCTCAACAAGATGCCGGTGCACGGCGCGGCGTACATCAGCATCACGCCGTGGTACGGCAAGCTCGCCGCATTCTCGGCTGCGTACGTCGCGTTCGACTTTTACTTCCAGGCTGGCGTTTCGTACGCGCAGCTGACGAGTGACTGTCCGAGCAGCATCTGCGATGACCCGTCGCCGGGCATGCCGCGTCCGGGTCCCGGTGGCGAGACGATTCCGGCGGACAACAACCCGAACAACGATCCGCCGCTCAACAGCGGTACGCGCATCGGCCTTTACCTCGGTGGTGGTGTCCACGTCTTCTTGAGCGACTTCCTCGCGCTCGACCTGACGATTCGCGACTACGCGTTCTCGGACAACCCGTCCGGCGCGGACTACAACGCCGACCTCTTCGTCGGCCACAACGAGACGACCGGCGACGACGACAACCGGTTCCTGCACCACCTGTTCTTCGGCGCGGGCATCTCGATCATGATCCCGTTCACGGTGAAGCGGACGCCATAGCCCGGACGCTAAGGCCCTCATTTGGTTGCCAAACCGCCAACGCTGTTGGCGGTTTCGTTTTGTAAGCCTCTGAGATCCTGTACGCTGAGCTGGATCGAGGCTTGCTGCTTGTAAGGGTTGGTTTCATGCGACGGCTTGTCGTTCTCAGCGTGCTGCTCGGATTTGCGGGATGCGTCACCCCGTCGATTCCGATCCCGCCGCCCGACCCATCGAAGATGTCGTTCGCGGTCGGGACCGATGGCAGTGGCTCCATCGTGTCCGCGTCACTGCGGTATCCGTCGACGACCGCGTACGCCGGCGGGCTCGTCTACGTGTTCAATCGCAGCAAGGGCAAAGGCATCATCGAGCTCGTCAATTCCGATGACAGCATCGGGCCGACGACGCCGGTCGAGGCAAGCGCGTCCGATCAGCTCGTCGTGTCGGTCGAGAGTGACGAGCAGACGGTGTCGACGTGCGTGCTGCTGCAAGAAGGCACGCCCGCGAGCTACTGCCCGTAGTGCGACGCCTCGCGATGCGCCGGCTCATCGTCGGCTAGTGCGAATCAACGCGATAGCCACGATCGCGCGAGGAGTGAGCGCATAGCATCGACGTGATGCGTGTGCAGGTGGTCGTCGCTTTGGTGTCGGCGTGCGCGACGACGACAAGCACGTGTCCTGTCGGCACGAAGCAGGTCGTCGCGCAGGAACCGGCGGGTCGCGCCGAGTGGTGCGCGACGATGGACACGCACACGACGAAGCTGTTTGTCGGCCGGAGCTACGTGACCGCACTTGGTGGCGCCGAGCCAACGGGTATGGCCGGCGGGGTCGAGGGTCCATTCACGAGCTGGCATCCAATGGGTACGCCGGCATCGCACGGGCACTACGTGAACGATGGTGCTCGCTCGCTTCCCGATGGTCTGTGGACATTCTGGTACGCGAATGGTCAGCGGCGCACGCTCGGCGCATATCGACGCGGCGAACCGGTTGGTTGCTTCGCCGTATGGGACGAACACGGCGCGCGCACGACAGGGTACGTCGAAGGCAGCGAGCTGCGCGCTGTCGCATGCACGCCACCGCCCGACGACGAAATCGCCGAGCTCGAAGGTCGCGCTCCACCACCACCGCCGCCAACACGTTGGGGCGATGTCTCGCTGCAAGGATTCTTCGGCTCGAGCGGCATCGGCGCACGCAATGGCAAGCAAGTCGATCCCGATCCGAGATTGCTCGTGGCGTTCAATATCGGCGCACGCAAACGGCTGGGCCGTTTTCGCCTCGGCCCCGCGTTATCGCTTCGCATGTCCGACGATTCGAACTACGGCGCGTACACCGCTGGTGCAACGATCGCGTACGAGCTGCCGTCGCTGCATCGTCGTCTCGACGCAGACGTCTCCATCGAGCTCGGCACGCGCTACACGACAGCCATACCGGAGAGGTCAGGTTTGGCATCACCAGAGCGGCTCGGCTTCTGGTCACCGCTCGGCGCCGCGCAGCTAAACGTCGCGTTCGCCATCACGGCATTGCTCGAAGCCGTCGTCTCGGCGCGCGTGGAAGGCGCTCCGTTACACGACGACGTACGCCAGCCCGTGTACTGCCCATATCTCGCGCCGGGCTGCTTCGTCCTTGAGCCCGAGACCTGGCGCGTCGGTGGCGTCGGCTACGGGATCAATATCGGCGTACGGATGATGATCGGTACCTAACGACCGGCCGGGCGGCGAGCGTCGCTGTCGGATTGCGCTTTGTAATTCAATAATTGTCAGAAAGTGCTTGCAACCGAACACTGTTTGGTTATGTTACGTGCATGCCACGTAAACGCCGCATTCGCGATTCGGCCCGCGGCAGCGCGATCATCCTCGATGCTGCGCGCGAGCTGGTGCTCGAGCGCGGGCCCGATGAGGTGTCGCTGCGCGAAATTGCGTCACGCGCGCATTTCTCCCCGGCGGGACTCTACGAATACTTCGAGAGCAAAGAGGCCATTCTCGGCGCGCTTGGCCGTGAAGTCAGCGGCCGCTTACGCGCGCGGATGGCAAGTGTTCCGGACACGCTGCCACCGCCACGCCGGCTCGTACGGCTCGCCCAAGCGTATCTCACGTTCGCTCGTGAGAGTCCCCAGGATTACCTGCTTCTCTTCGGGAGACTTCGTTCGAAGCGTAACTCTGGGCAAGAGCCGATCGAGCCGTCGTCTCCGTTTGCGCTCGTCTTCGCGGCGGTATTGGACGGCATCGCAGCGGGCGAGCTGCATACCGAAGAAGGGTTTGGCGCCGACGAGATTTCATATTCGCTGTGGGCACTGGTCCACGGCATGGCGATGCTACAGGCGACGCACCTTGCTACGTACAAAGCAGACTTCGAAGAGGTAGACCGGCGCGCCGTCGAGAAGTTTGTCGCCGGTCTGCGCGGGCGCGCGCGCTGATTTTTTTTCGCGGAGTTGGCCGCAGCATGGTCGCGGCCATTTCCGAACAGTGTTTGGTAAAGGAGGACATTATGATGATTCGGCTGTCTCTGCTCTCGCTCGCCGCGCTCAGCGCGTGCAGCGGTCTTGACGATCTCGTACCTGGCACCGTCGACGACGATTCGACACTGCCGGCGCTCGAGCTCGGCGCCACGAAGCTCCACCTGCGAACGGTCGGTGATCCCAGCGCACCGGTCGTCATCGCGATCCATGGAGGTCCCGGCGGCGACTACCGCGGAATGGAGCCGCTGGCGCAGCTTGCCGACCAGGGCTTGTTCGTCGTGCTCTGGGATCAGCGCGGCGCTGGTTTGTCGCGTCGCCATCCATGCAACGAGGTCGAGGTCGATGACTACCGACGTGACCTCGAAGCGATCGTCGATCGCTTCGCGCCGCCCGGTCGACCGGTGTTCCTCGTCGGTCACTCGTGGGGAGCGATGTACGCAACGTGGTTCATCAACGAGCATCCCGGCCGGATCACCGGCGCGGTGCTCGTCGAGCCGGGTGGCTTCACCGCCGCAGAGGTCAACGCATATTTCTCTCGCTTGCTCGGCACCGCCGCGTTCGACGAAGGCTTGAATGACGCATTGTGGAGTGCGCAGCTGGTCACACCGGACGATCACGTGCGCGCCGACCTGAGCGCGAGCGCGATGTTCGAGGCGACGAGCAAACCGCTCGGTATGTCGACGACCGATCCGATGCCGTTTTGGCGCAGCGGTGGTGTGGTCAATGCGTGCCTGCCCGTGTCGGCGGGTGCTTTCGACTGGACGCAGAACCTGGCCGCACAGACAAGCGACACGCTGTTCGTGCGCGGCGATCGCAACACCGTGCTGCGCGCGGAAGATGTCGCACGGCTCGCCGCGCACTATCCAAACGCGCGTGTCGTGACGGTGCCGGGAGCAGGCCATGATCTGATCTGGAGTCATCGCGACGATTTCGTCGCACTGGTCGCCAGCTATCTAGCCGCGCAGCTGGAAGGTGCGTCGTGAAGTGTGCCCTCCTTGCCATGCTCATCCTGTCGGCGACGACCGTCCATGCCGATCCGTTTGGTCCAACGCGTGACCGCAACCAGGTCGCAACGTTTGCATTCGGGCTCGACGGTCCTGCTCACATCACGGGTGCATACGGGCACACGTTACGAACCGACGTACTTCCGGGACCGATCACGCTTGGTGGCCAGCTGCGGCTGCCATGGTCGCCGGATGCTAGCGACGTCGAGCTCGGTCTTGTGAGTAACCTCGATGCGCCTATCGCTGGCCGTTGGCGCATACGACCGATGCTTGGGCTGATCTATCGACGCGCCGACGGCTCACTGCTCGATGTCGATCAGATCACGATGGACGTCGGCGCGACGGCCGGATTCGTGGCGGCAGGCTGGCACGCTGGCGTGACCACTCGTTGGGACCACGCACTACTCACGCACGCGACGCCCGACGACAACTACCGCGCGATGGTTCCGGCTGCTCGCGACGTCTGGACGGCCGCTGGCGGCGGCACGCTCCGCCTCGGCATCGAGGGTGGTGTCACGCTCGGAGCCATTGATCTGATCGGGCGCGTAGGCGCATTCCGCTCGGAACGGCTCGCGATGATCCCAGGTCTGCCTGTTTACGCCGAGCTCGGCGCCGCGTTCTCGTTTTGAGCTAGTAGCTAACGACGGGCCACGACGCGAGCGTCGGACGCACGACGATCTCGTTGCCGCCGCGCTCGATGATGAGCTCGGGCTGGGCACCGGGATGCGAGTTATAGATGCGCTCCTGCAAGTCGCCGCTCGAATCGATGCGTATGCCATCGATGCGGAGCACGTGGTCGCCTGGCTGCAGCGATTCGCGCTCGGCGGGAGTGCCCGGCAGAACGCTATCAATGACCGCGGTGTTATCGCGGAACACGTAGCGAATGCCGAGGAACCCGTGGTCGGGCTCGGCACTTTGAACGTCCGTCGCGACGACGCGGTACGGCGCGCAGGTCCGTACGGTCATCGAATCGGCGACCTGCATCGCCATCAGCGTGGTGGCGAGGGCGAGCCCTGACGCCACACCCGCCATCGTGCATACGACAGCGACCGTGCCAAGGCCGCGACTGCGTTCGTTCGGAAGCAAGGCTTCACGACGGAGGACAGGTGCTGCTTCGGGCTCGGGGGTGATTTCAGGCTCAGGCGTCTTATCGACAGACATCTCGATTTCCTCGCTGATGGTCCTTAGTTTCAGTATGAGACGAGCCCTTTTGGAATGCCATCGAGAAACGAACGAACCGTGTCGGCTGGCTGGTGAGAAAGTGGCCGAGGCCCAAAAGGCGTAGATGAGCGTTGAACACCAACTGACGTGGTAGCGTCCGGAGCACGTTGGGACGGTCCCGTCGACGCAAGCGCCGGTGGTTCGCCATCGCCGGCCTCGCGCTGCTGCTGCTCGTAGCTAGCGCCTATGCGTACGTGCGCATTGAGTGGGAGGGCGAGGATCTCGGGGACAACATCGCGCGAATCCTCAACAAGCGCATGCGTGGGCGCATCGAGATCGGCGCGGTCGAGTGGGACCCCAGCGCGCTGAAAAAAGTCATCACCGGCGGCTGGGTCAGTGTGCGGATCCGCAACGTCAAGGTGTGGGACGACTGCGCACTCTCATCTGATCTCGCCCCACTTGATGAGCGCCGACGGGGCGACCCCGCCGAAGATTGTACGCCCGATAACAAGCCGGACCCGGACCCATCATCGCGGCGCAAGCCGCGCAAGCTGCTCATCGATGCGCCGCTCGTCACAGCGGAGATCGATGTTCACGCGGCCGCGTTCGGCAATCACGATCTGACGTTTCGCAACGTGCACGTGTGGGGCGGCACGGCGCTGCTCGAGCAAGCGCGCGAGCCGTATCCGCTGCACGCGTACGACCGCACGATCATCAGCATCGTCACCGCGTTTTATCCGCGCCTCAAAGCCGGCTTTCGCGCGGGCATTTATGCAGCAGAGACGCCGCCGAAGTTCGATCTGCGCGACATCCACGTCCACGATCTGAACGCGATCGTTCAGTTCGGGCCCAAGCAGAACGTCGATGGCAGCGTCGGCTATCTGTTCGCGGCGCTCGTGACCGGCGTCAATGTCGATGCAGCGCCGCTTCCCGGCATGCTGCCGACGTCGTATTTGCACGTCAACGCCGACGATCCGCTCGTGCCGAAGCTCTACGTGCGGCTCGGCGTGCAGAGCAAACACGCGAGCGTGCGCATCCTCGACGAGGGACCGCGCGACGCATTCGGGATTCCGACATCCCTCGGCACCGATTGGGCGAAAGGTCGCAAGGCGGAATATCAGATCGAGCTGAACGAGCTCGTCATCAATCGGCTCGCGCAGCTGCCCGATCAATGGGCAAAGAAGGATTACGTCGCGAACAACCTCGAGCTCGACATCTCAGCGCACACGGTGCCATGCACCGCGACGCGCAATCCCGCCGAAGGCGCCGACCTCCATCTCACCGGGCAATTGCTCGAGTGGTGGGACCGCCCGTACGACGGCAAGTGGGATCTCAAGCTCGCCGTGAAGAACCTCGGGCCGACGCTGCGCACGTGCATCAAGTCGACGATGGGCGGCGACAAGCTCGACGGCACGGTGCGGCTCTCGGGGCCGTTCATCGCCGATCCGAAGGTCACGCTCGATCTCGTGGGCCTCGACTACGACGTCTCGCTCAAGAGCGATCAGGAGCCGCTGCAGCTGACGCTCGCCGAGGTCCACGGCGAGATCGATCTCGTCAACGAGCAAGGATCGATCGATCGCACGACCGCGCTCGTCCGCGGCGGCAAAGAGCCCGGCGAGGTGATGGTCGGCGCGACGTTCCAGCTCAAGCCGTGGCGCGTGAAGGCCTCGGTCGATATCGTCAAGCCGATCGACATCGCGCGGTTCTTGCCGCCGAAAACGGTGAATGCCGTCGGGCGCTTTCTGCAGGGCAAGCTCACCGCCGAAGGCGACTCCGAGCTCGGCTTCGAGCTCAAAGACTTCGATCTCGCGCTCGGCCGCAACGAGAAGGAGAAGAGCATCCGCGTCTACCGCGGGCGTTTGTTCACGAACAACGACTTCGATCGCATCCAGATCCAAAAGGTCGCGATCGAAGCCGGCAAGAGCCGCGCCGTGTTCGACGGCTGGGTCGACACCGTCAAGGAGACCGACAACATCA
>Ga0070698_100006315_pt1 | contig 12870 bp, 10 predicted proteins | sample KBSK1502metaG_FD_65477 | JGI IMG/M metagenome (GOLD analysis project Ga0070698, IMG submission 65477) | Corn, switchgrass and miscanthus rhizosphere microbial communities from Kellogg Biological Station, Michigan, USA - KBS K1-50-2 metaG | ecosystem: Host-associated > Plants > Roots >... | reverse complement strand
TGATCCTGCGCGTGATGAGCCCGACCCACGATCCGCTCCGCGCCCTCCGGGAGCGCGCGATCCAGAACACGCTGGCCGCGCAGGGCTACCCGGTCCCGCGCGTCCTCACGGCCAGCGCCGATCGCGCGCCGCTCGGCGCCGGCTTCCTCGTGATGGAGCGCGCGGCGGGCCGGCCGCTGCTCGACGATCGCATCCTCGGGGTGAGCGCGAGGCTGGCCGACGCGCAGGCCCGGCTGCACGCGCTCGACGCGGAGCCGCTGCGGCGCGCGCTGGACGACGAGGGCCGCGCGGCGAATCACGCCTTCGACCGGCGCGCGATCGACTACGAGAGCCATCTCGCCGCGCTCGACCGACGCGTCGGGCAGGCCGGGCTGGGCGGCCTGGCCGCGGGGGTGCGGTGGCTGCGCGAGCGACGGCCGGCGGCCGGGCCGCTCGTGATCTGCCACGGCGACTTCCACCCCCAGAACCTCCTCGCCCAGGACGGGCGCGTGACCGCGGTGCTCGACTGGCCGAACGCGCTGGTGGCCGAGGCGGAGTGCGACGTGGCGGCCACACTGGTAATCTTGCAGATCACCCCGGTCGAGGTGCTGCCGGTCCCCGCCGCGCTGCGCCTGCTGGTGGCGGCCCTGCGCCCGCTCATGGCTGGGCGCTACCTCGCGCGCTACCGGCGCGCCCGCGCGCTCGATCGGGCGCGCCTCGCCTACTACGAGGCCGCTGCGTGCATGCGCGGCCTCGTCCGGGCCGCGGAGGCGCGGGTGGCCGGCGCCACCAATCCGCTCGACACCTCGTCGTTCGGCGCGCGCCTCGCCGCGCGGTTCGCGCAGGTCAGCGGGGTGCCGGTCGCGCTGCCGCCCGCGCACGGCTGACCGTGCTACCATTCCCGCGGAATCCGACCATCTCGCCCCGGAGAGGCTCATGAACGCGACCGATCTCGCCTACACCCCCGCCACCGAACTCATCCCGCGCATCCGCTCGAAGGCGCTCTCCCCGGTGGAGGTGACGCGCGCGGTGCTGGAGCGCATCGAGCAGGTGGACCCGAAGATCAACGCGTTCTGCACCGTCACCGCCGACGCGGCGCTCGGCGCCGCGCGGGCCGCGGAGGCGGCGGTGATGAAGGGCGAGCGGCTCGGGGCGCTCCACGGCATCCCGGTCTCGATCAAGGACCTGGCCCTCGTGAAGGGCGTGCCCGCCAAGTTCGGCTCGTACGTGTTCGAGCAGCGCATCGGGGAGGTCGACGCCCCGTACGTCCGCCGGCTGCGGGAGGCGGGGGCCATCCTGACCGGCAAGACCACCACGCCCGAGTTCGGCTGGAAGGCCCTCGGGGACAGCCCGCTGACCGGCATCACCCGCAATCCGTGGAACACCGCGATGACCTCGGGTGGCTCGAGCGCGGGGGCGGGCGCCGCGACGGCGGCCGGGCTCGGCCCGCTCCACCAGGGCTCGGACGGAGCGGGGTCGGTGCGGGTGCCCTCGGCGTTCTGCGGCATCTACGGCCTCAAGCCGACCTTCGGCCGCGTCCCGATGTGGCCGGTGTCCAACACCGACAGCGTCTCGCACACGGGGCCGATGACCCGCACGGTGGCCGACGCCGCGCTGATGCTCGCGGTGATGGCGGGGCCCGACGACTGGGACCGCCAGTCGCTCGACGCGCCGCCCGCCGACTACGTGGGCCGGCTGCGCGAGGGCGTCCGCGGTCTGCGCGTGGGGTGGAGCCTCGACCTCGGCTGCTGCCGCGTCGATCCCGAGATCGGCCAGGTGGCGCGGCGCGCGGCGGAGGCCTTCCAGGAGCTGGGCGCCACGGTGGAGGACGCGAAGGTGAGCCTGCCCGACACCCGCGAGATGATCCACCTGATGTGGAACGCGCACTACGCGGGCAACTTTGCTCCCTTCCTGGAGAAGTTCCGCACCCGGATGGACCCCGGGCTGGTCGCGGCGGTCGAGGACGGCCGCCGGTACACCGCGGAGGCCTACGTGGACATGCGCGGGCGCAAGCACGCCTACTGCGACGCGATGCGCGAGCTCTTCGACACCTACGACCTGCTGCTCACGCCCACCGTGTCGGTGGCCGCGTTCGAGGTCGGGCGCCTGAATCCCGCGCACTTCCCGCAGCACGAGTGGGACTGGTTCCCGTGGGCGGGCTTCAGCTACCCGTTCAACTTCACGGGTCAGCCCGCCGCCACCGTCCCGGCCGGCTTCACCGCCGCGGGCATGCCGGTGGGCTTGCAGATCGTCGGCCGCCGGCTCGCCGACCTCCAGGTGCTGCAGGCCTCCGCGGCGTTCGAGGAGGCGCGGCCCTGGGCGGCGAAGCGCCCCGCGCTCGGCTGAGCGATGAGCGGCCGACCGTACGACGTCATCACCTTCGACTGCTACGGCACCCTGATCGACTGGGACGGCGGCATCGAGGCCGCGTTCGCCCGCGCGGTCGCGGAGAGCGGGGGCGGGCTCGATCCGCGCCGGGTCCTGGACGTCTACGAGGAGATCGAGGCCGAGGTGGAGGCGGAGCGCTACCGGAGCTACCGCGAGGTGCTCACCGAGAGCACGCGGCGGGTGGCCCGGCGGCTCGGCTGGGGGCTGCCGGAGGCGAAGGCGGGCTTCCTGGCCGAGAGCCTGCCGCGCTGGATCCCGTTCCCCGACACCAATGCCGCGCTCGAGCGGCTCTTCAAGTCCGGCTATCGCCTCGGTATCCTCTCGAACGTGGACGACGATCTGCTCGCGGGCACCCGCAAGCACTTCACGGTCCCATTCGATCCCATCGTCACCGCCCAGCAGGTCGGCTCCTACAAGCCGGCCGACGGCCATTTCGTGGCCGGGCGCGAGCGCATCGGGAGCGCGCGCTGGCTGCACGCCGCCCAGAGCCACTTCCACGACGTGACCCCGGCGCGGCGTCACCTCATCCCGTCGGCCTGGATCAACCGCAAGGGTCTGGTGCGCGGGGAGCCGCGGCCGGATCGCGAGCTCCATTCGTTGACCGAGCTGGCCGACTGGCTCGCCTAGAGGGAGACCGATGGCACTCGAGCAGGCTCTCACCGACACCCTCACCCAGGCCATCAAGGCCAAGGACGCCCGGACCGCCGACGTGGTGCGCATGATCAAGACCAAGATCCAGGAGCGCCGCACCGCCAAGGGCTCCTCCGGCCAGGTCGACGACGCGCTCGTGCTCGACGTGATCGGCGCCTACCGCAGGCAGCTACAGAAGGCGGTGGCCGAGTTCGACAAGGTGGGCGAGCGTGGGGCGGCCCAGGCCGCGGTGCTGCGCTTCGAGATCGAGTTCTGCGAGCGCTACCTGCCCAAGACCATGGACGAGGCGGCGGTGCGCGCGCTCGTGCGAGAGCGCATCGCCGCGCTCGGCATCGCCGATCCCAAGCAGGCCGGCCGCCTGGTCGGCGACATCATGAAGACCCACAAGGGCCAGGTGGACGCGGGCGACGTCAAGCGCGTCGCCGAGGAACTGCTGAAGGGCTGAGCCCGCGGGGATGCCGCCTAGCGGCGGAAGCGGGCGCGCGGGTCGTTGCGGAGGGCGTCCTCGATGCGCATGCGGTGGCGCGACTCCATCACCGGCAGCGCGTCGGGCGGGAAGTAGCGCAGCTCGAGCGACTCGTCGTCGTTGATCTGCGGCTCGCCGCCCAGCGAGCGGCACGCGAAGGTGATGCTGACGATCATGGCCTGGTCGCCGTTGGCGTAGCTCACCCGGAAGTCGGGCCCGCTGTAGACGCCCACGATGCGCTCCGGAACGATCTCGAGCGAGGTCTCCTCGCGCACCTCCCGCACCAGGCTCTCGGCCGGCTCCTCGCCCGGCTCCATCGCCCCGCCGGGGAGCCCCCACTCGCCGTCGTCGCTGCGGCGCTGGAGCAGCACGTGGCCCGCGTCGTTCAGGATGACCGCGGCGACCCCCGGAGTCAGCAGGAGATCGTGGCCGATCTTGGCCCGGAGGTCGTGGAGGTAGTCGGAGATGGCCAAGCCGCTAGGTGCGGCTTGAGGCGTAGCGCTTCTCGACGTAGTCGTCGAGGATCTTCAGGAAGTCGGCCACGATGGTGTCGCCCTTGAGCGTGAGCTTGAGCGCGCCGTCGACGAAGACCGGAGCCTTGGGCTCCTCGAAGGTGCCGGGCAGCGAGATGCCGATGTCGGCGTGCTTGGATTCGCCGGGCCCGTTGACCACGCAGCCCATCACCGCGACCTTCAGCTCCTCCACTCCCGTGTAGCGGCCCTTCCACACCGGCATCTGCTCGCGGATGTAGGTCTGGATCTGCTCGGCCATCTCCTGGAAGAAGGTCGAGGTGGTCCGGCCGCAGCCGGGGCAGGCGGTCACCAGCGGCAGGAAGCTCCGGAGCCCGAGCGATTGGAGGATGAGCTGGGCGACCTGCACCTCCTCGGTGCGATCGCCGTTGGGCTTCGGGGTGAGCGAGACGCGGATCGTGTCGCCGATGCCTTCCTGCAGCAGGATCGCGAGCCCGGCGGTGCTCGCCACGATGCCCTTGGCCCCCATCCCCGCCTCGGTGAGGCCCAAGTGGAGCGGGTAGTCCGAGCGCGGCGCGAGCTTGCGGTAGACGTCGACCAGGTCCTGCACGCCCGAGACCTTGGCGGAGAGGATGATCCGGTCGTGGCCGAGGCCGGTCTGCTCGGCCAGCTCGGCGGACTGGATCGCGCTCTCCACCATCGCGTTCATCGTCACGTCGCGCGCAGTGAGCGGATCCTCGCTCTTGGCGTTGGCGTCCATCATCTGGGTCAGCAGGTTCTGGTCGAGGCTCCCCCAGTTGACGCCGATGCGCACCGGCTTGCCGTTGTCGACCGCGACCTGGACGATGGCGCGGAAGTTGTCGTCGTGGTGCTTGCCGCCCACGTTGCCGGGGTTGATGCGGTACTTGGCGAGCGCCTTCGCGCACGCCGGGTACTTGGTGAGCAGGACGTGGCCGTTGTAGTGGAAGTCGCCGATCACCGGGACCGTGACCTGGTTCACGATCTCCGGCACCGCGCGGGCCGCCGCCTCGGTGTTCACGGTCACGCGCACCAGCTCGCTGCCCGCGGCGTGGAGCGCGTTGACCTGCGCCACCGTGCCGGCCACGTCCGCGGTGTCGGTGTTGGTCATGGACTGCACCACGATGGGCCGCTTGCCGCCCACCTTGACCCCGCCCACGTCCACCGCCACCGCTTTGCGTCGCTCGTGAGTGCTCATCGCGTGACGGTCATCATACCATCCCACCCCGGGGAGTATGATGACGCCCATGTCCGTCGCCGCCGAGGCCCTCGTGGCGCGCACGGTGGCCTCGCTCGAGGCCCCGGCCCCCACGCTCGACGCCATCGCGAAGGAGTTCCAGGCCCAGATCGCCCAGGGACTGGGTGGCGGCGGCTCTCTCAAGATGCTGCGCACGTTTACGCGACAGCCTACCGGCCGGGAGCGCGGGCGGGTCCTGGTGGTGGACTGGGGTGGCACCAACGCGCGGGCCGGCCTGGTCGAGCTCGCCGGCGGGACCGCGCGCATCGTGGCCGAGGAGGCGCTGACCTTTCCCGAGGCGATGAAGCGCGGCGCGCCGGAGCCGGTTCTCGACCTCATCGCGGGGGCGGTCGGCCGCGCGACCCGGGCCGAGGGGGTCGACGCCGCCCCGCTCGCCTTCGTGTATTCGTACCCGGCGCGGCTCGAGCGCATCGACCGGGCGGTGGCGCTGGCCTCGACCAAGGGCTGGCGGCTGCAGGGCCTCGTGGGGCGGGACGTGGCGGCGATGCTCACCGACGCGCTCCGGCGCGCGGGCCTCGAGCGGATCACGGTGACCGCGGTGGCCAACGACACGGCCGCGGCCCTGATCTTACAGAGCTACCGGGCGCGCGGCGGCGACGGCAACGGGCGTCCGGCCGACATCGGCCTGATCCTCGGCACCGGAACCAACCTCGCCGCGGACCTGGGGGCGGCGGGTATCCGCAACCTCGAGTCGGGGAACTTCGACGGGATCTCCGCCGTCGAGACGCCGTACGACACCGCGCTCGACCGCGAGCTCGACGAGCCGCCGCCGGGCGCGCAGCGCTTCGAGAAGATGGTCTCCGGCCACTACCTGGGCGAGATCGTGCGCCGCGTGCTCGTGGATCTCGAGCGGCGCACCGCCGCGTTCCACTGGGCGGCCGCGCCCGCGATTACCACCGCGTTCGGGTTCGACAGCGCGCATCTGTCGCGGATCGCGGCCGACCGGAGCGCCGCGCTCGACGACGTGCGGACGCTGCTGGGCGCGCTCGGGATCGAGAGCACACCCGCGGAGCGGCGCGGCCTCTCCGCGCTCGGCGCCGCGGTGGCCCGCCGCGCGGCGCGGCTGGTGGCCGCCGCGTTCACGGGCACGCTGCGCTTCCTCGACGGGGAGCTCGCCGAGCGGCGTACCATCGCGGTGGACGGAAGCCTCTGGGGCGGCTACCCGGGCTTCGAAAGGCTCGTGCGCGAGGCGCTGGCCGAGCTGATCGGCCGGGAGCGGGCCGAGCGGGTGGAGATCGCCTTCGTGAAGGATTCGACCAGCGCGGGGGCGGCCGTCATCGCGGCCGTGGCCGCCGTGCAAAGGAGCGAGGCATGCAGCTCGGCATGATCGGACTGGGGCGCATGGGCGCCAACATGGTGCGGCGGGTCGGCAAGGCGGGGCACCAGTGCGTGGTCTACGACGTGCACGCCGACGCGGTGGCCACCCTCGCGCGCGAGGGTGCCGCCGGCGCCGACTCGCTCCCCGCCTTCGTGAAGGCGCTCGCGCGCCCGCGCACCGTGTGGCTCATGGTCCCGGCCGGGGTGGTGGACCGCACGCTCGCCGATCTGGTGCCGCTGCTCGAGCCGGACGACGTGGTCATCGACGGGGGCAACTCCCACTACCACGACGACATCCGCCGGGCCGGCGAGCTGCGGGGCCGGCGGCTCCACTACGTCGACGTGGGGACGAGCGGCGGGGTGTGGGGCCTCGAGCGCGGTTTCTGCCTCATGATCGGCGGCGAGGCGGCGGTGGTGGAGCGCCTCGATCCGATCTTCAAGGCGCTCGCGCCCGGGGTCGGCGCCATCCCACGAACCGAGGGCCGCGAGAAGATCGGCGGCACCGCCGAGAGCGGGTATCTGCACTGCGGGCCGGCGGGGGCGGGGCACTTCGTCAAGATGGTGCACAACGGGATCGAGTACGGGCTCATGGCCGCCTACGCGGAGGGGCTCAACATCCTGCGCCACGCCAACGTGGGAGCGAGCCAGCGGACCGCGGACGCGGAGACCTCGCCGCTGCGCAGCCCGGAGCACTACCGCTACGACCTGAACCTGCGGGACATCGCCGAGGTGTGGCGGCGCGGCAGCGTGGTGGCCTCGTGGCTGCTCGACCTCACCGCAAGCGCGCTGACCAAGAGCGGTGACCTCGCCGGCTTCTCGGGCCGGGTGTCGGACTCCGGCGAGGGGCGCTGGACGGTGCAGGCCGCCATCGACGAGAGCGTGCCCGCGCCGGTGCTGAGCACCGCGCTCTACGAGCGCTTCAGCTCGCGCGGGGAGGCCGACTTCGCGGGCAAGGTACTCTCCGCGCTTCGCTTCGAGTTCGGCGGCCACCACGAGAGGCCCGCGTGACCTCTACCGCGCGGGCCGCGGTCGTCTTACTGGTCGACGTGGACAACACCCTGCTCGACAACGACCGCGTCACCGACGACCTGCGCCGCTACCTCGACCGGACGGTGGGGCCGGAGGGCCGTGCGCGCTACTGGGCCCACTTCGAGCGGCTGCGTGTCGAGCTGGGCTACGCCGACTATCTGGGCGCGCTCCAGCGCTACCGGCTCGAGTTCCCGCGCGACCCGCACCTCCTGACGGTGTCCGCGTTCCTGATCGACTACCCGTTCGCGAACCGGCTCTACCCGGGCTCGCTCGACGTGCTGGAGCGCTTCCGGGGCTGGGGCCCCACCGTGATCCTCTCGGACGGCGACGTCGTGTTCCAGCCGCGCAAGATCCAGCGCTCCGGGCTGGGCGAGGCGGTGGACGGCGTGCTCATCTACGTGCACAAGGAGCGGGAGCTCGACGACGTCGAGCAGCGATACCCCGCCGATCACTACGTCCTGGTGGACGACAAGCTCCGTGTCCTCACCGCGGTGAAGCAGGTGTGGAACGCCCGGGTGACCACCGTGTTCCCGCGGCAGGGCCACTACGCCCACGATCCGGAGACCGTCGCCACCAATCCGGCCGCCGACCTCACCGTCGAGCACATCGGCGACCTCGTCGACTACGACCTGTCCACGCTGCGGGCGCGCGCCTCTGCCGGCGTCCCCGCGGGACCGGGTAACGGGAGATGAGCCGATGGCGATGCCGGCCGAGCAGATCCGACTCCTCGACGCGTACTGGCGGGCCGCGAACTACCTGACCGTCGGCCAGATCTATCTCCGCGACAACCCGCTGCTGCGGGAGCCGCTCGCCCCCGCGCACATCAAGCCGCGGCTCCTCGGCCACTGGGGCACCTCGCCGGGGCTCTCCTTCATCTACGCGCACCTGAACCGGCTCGTGGCCGAGACCGACGCCGACGTCATTTACCTGGCCGGTCCCGGCCACGGCGGGCCCGCGATCGTGGCCAACGTGTACCTCGAGGGCACCTACTCCGAGATCTACCCGGAAGTGACGCGCGACGAGGCGGGCCTTCGACGGCTCTTCCGGCAGTTCTCGTCGCCGGGCGGCATCCCGAGCCACGTGAGCGTGACCACCCCCGGCTCCATCCACGAGGGCGGCGAGCTGGGCTACGTGCTGGTCCACGCCTTCGGAGCCGCCTTCGACAATCCGGAGCTGATCGTGGCCGCGGTGGTGGGCGACGGCGAGGCGGAGACCGGCCCGCTCGCCGGGAGCTGGAGCGGCATCGACTTCCTGAACCCGGCGCGCGACGGGGCGGTGCTGCCGATCCTGCATCTGAACGGCTACAAGATCAGCGGGCCCACCGTACTCGGGCGCACCGGCGACGGCGACGTCGTCGGTCTGCTGCGGGGCCGCGGCTGGGAGCCGCACGTGGTGGAGGGCGACGATCCGCTCGCGATGCACCCGCGCTTCGCCCAGGTGCTGGACGACTGCCACGCCCGCATCGGCGCCATCCGGGCCGAGGCCCGCCGCCCGGGCGCGGACCGCGCCGGCGCCTCACGCACGCGCTGGCCCGCGATCGTGCTGCGCACGCCCAAGGGATGGACGGGGCCCAAGACGGTCGACGGCCTGCCGATCGAGGGCACGTTCCGCGCGCACCAGGTGCCGGTGGACCGCGTGCGCGAAGATCCCGAGCACCTCGCCGTGCTCGAGCGGTGGATGCGGAGCTACCGTCCCGAGGAGCTGTTCGACGACCGCGGCCGGCTGCGCGCGGAGCTGGCCGCCCTCGCGCCGACCGGGGAGCGCCGGCTCGGGGCCAATCCCCACGCCAACGGCGGCCGCCTGCTCCGCCCGCTCGATCTGCCCGACTACGCCGACTACGCGATCCCGGTCCCGCGGCCGGCCAGCGAGCTGCACGGGTCGACCCGCCAGCTCGGCAAGCTGATGCGCGACGTGTTCACGCGCAACCGGGCCGCCGCTAACTTCCGTCTCTTCTGCCCGGACGAGACCAACTCCAACCGTCTGGGCGACGTGTTCGATGTCGAGAACCGGTGCTCGATGCTCCCGACCACGGCCGCCTACGACCACGTCGCGCCGGCCGGCCGGGTGATGGAGATCCTGAGCGAGCACTGCTGCCAGGGCTGGCTCGAAGGCTATCTGCTCACCGGGCGCCACGGGCTCTTCGCGAGCTACGAGGCGTTCGCGATGGTCTCGGCATCGATGACCGTGCAGCACGCCAAGTGGCTGCAGGAGGCGGACCGGCTGCGGTGGCGGGCGGACGTCGCCTCGCTCAACATCCTGCTCACCTCCACCTCGTGGCGGCAGGACCACAACGGCTTCAGCCATCAGGGCCCGGGGCTGATCGACGTGGTGCTCTCGAAGAAGGGTACGGTGTCGCGGATCTACCTGCCGCCCGACGCCAACTGCCTGCTCTCGGTGGCCGACCACTGCTTCCGCAGCCGCAACTATGTGAACCTGATCGTGATCGACAAGCAGCCGCAGCTGCAGTGGCTCGACCTCGAGTCGGCCCGTGCCCACTGCGCGCGCGGCGCCTCGATCTGGCCGTGGGCGAGCAGTCCCGGCGCCGACACGCCAGACATCGTGCTGGCCTCGGCGGGCGACGTGCCGACCCTCGAGGTGGTGGCCGCCGCCTGGCTGCTCCGGCGCCACGCCCCCGGCATCCGGGTGCGGATGGTCAACGTGGTCGACCTCATGACCCTCTTCGCCCCGCGCTTCCACCCGCACGGGCTCGGCGACGAGGCGTTCGTGGCCCTCTTCACCGCGTCGGACCCGGTGGTGTTCGCCTTCCACGGCTACCAGCGCGCGGTCCACGAGCTGATCCACGGCCGGCCGCACCCGGGCCGCTTCCACGTGCGCGGCTTCAACGAGGAGGGCACGACCACCACCCCGTTCGACATGGTGGTGCGCAACGAGATGAGCCGTTACCACCTCTGCCTGGAGGCGCTCCGGCGCGTCCCTGAGGGTGAGACGCGCGGGGCGGCCCTCGCCGCGCACTGCCGGACCATGCTCGATCGGCACGACGGCTACATCCGTGAGCACCTCGAGGACATGCCGGAGGTGCGGGACTGGCGCTGGAGCGAGCCCTGATGCCGGGTCCGCCCGTCATCCTCTGCCTGAACGCGGGCTCCTCGTCGCTCAAGTTCTCGGTGTGGGCGGGGGAGGAGTGCCTCGGGCAGGGCGAGGTGGAGGAGATCGGCCGGCCCGGCGCCTCCGCCTGGCTCACGCCGACGGGCGGACGACAGCGGCGGCTCGCCGGGCAGTGGACCGATCACGGCGCGGCGGTCGCCGCGGTCTTCGCGCTGCTGGGCGAGCACGCGCTCCCCGAGCCGGCCGGGGTGGGCCACCGGCTCGTGCACGGCGGGGCGCGGCACGTGGCGCCGGAGCGGGTGACCGCGGCGCTGCTCGGCGACCTGCGCGCCCTCGTTCGGCTGGCGCCGCTCCACCTGCCGAGCGGTATCGCGGGCGTGGAGGCGGTGGCCGCGCGCTTCCCCGCGCTGCCGCAGGCGGTCTGCTTCGACACCGCGTTCCATCGCGACCTGCCCGAGATCGCGTGGCGCCTGCCTCTGCCGCGCTCGCTCGTCGACCCGGCCGGGCTCCGGCGCTTCGGCTTCCACGGGCTCTCGTACGAGTACGTGATGGAGCACCTCGGCCCGGCCGGCCGCGGCCGGGTGATCATCGCGCACCTGGGCAGCGGGGCGAGCATGGCCGCGGTCCGTGACGGGCGCGCGGTGGATACCAGCATGGGGCTCACCCCGACCGGCGGGTTCATGATGGGCACGCGCACCGGCGATCTCGATCCGGGCGTGCTCCTCTACCTGATGCGGGAGAAGGGGTACGATGCGGCGGGCCTCGACCGGCTGGTCAACAAGGAGTCGGGGCTCCTCGGGGTGTCGGTGACGACCGCGGACATGAAGACGCTGCTGGAGCAGCGCGACCGGGACGAGGCGGCGGCGCTGGCGGTGGCGATGTTCGTCTACCAGGTGCGCAAGGAGGTGGGCGCCTTCGCGGCCGCGCTGGGCGGCCTCGACACGCTGGTGTTCACCGGCGGCATCGGAGAGCGGGCCGCGCCGGTGCGCGCGGAGATCTGCGACGGACTCGGTCACCTGGGGGTCCACCTCGACCCGGCGCGCAACGAGGCGCACGGCAACCCGGCGAGCGTGCCGGGCCGCGGCGGCCAGGTGCGGATCGTGGCGACCCGGGAGGATCTGATGATCGCGCGACACAGCCGCGGGGTCCTGTTCCCCGGGGGCGGGAGGAGACATGGTGATCAGTGAGCGGGACGCGTGGGCGGCCCTGCGGCGACACTACGAGCAGATCCGGGACGTCCACCTGCGAACGTTCTTCGCGGAGGGCAAGAACCGCGGAGAGCGGCTCACCCTCGAGGCGGCCGGCCTCTACCTCGACTACTCGAAGAACCGGGTGACCGAGGAGACGCTCGGCCTGCTGCTGGACCTGGCCGACGCGGCCGAGCTGCGCGCGCGCATCGACGCGATGTTCTCGGGGGCCAAAATCAACATCAGCGAGGGCCGCGCGGTGCTCCACGTGGCCCTGCGGGCCCCGCGGGATCGCCGCATCCGGGTGGACGGGGTCGACGTGGTGCCGGGGGTGCACGCGGTGCTCGACCGGATGGCCGACTTCTCCACCCGGGTGCGGAGCGGGGCGTGGACCGGCTTCACCGAACGGCCCATCCGCAACGTGGTGAACATCGGCATCGGGGGCTCCGACCTGGGACCGGTCATGGCCTACGAGGCGCTGCGCCACTACAGCGACCGGCGGCTCACCCTGCGCTTCGTCTCCAACGTGGACGGCACCGATTTCGTCGAGGCGACCCGGGACCTCGATCCGGCCGAGACCCTCTTCATCGTCTCGTCGAAGACCTTCACCACGCTCGAGACGCTCGCCAACGCCCACGCGGCGCGGGAGTGGAGCCTGCGCGCCCTCGGCGACGAGCGGGCGGTGGCGCGGCACTTCGTGGCGGTGTCCACCAACGCGGTCGAGGTCGCCAAGTTCGGCATCGACACCGCGAACATGTTCGAGTTCTGGGACTGGGTGGGCGGCCGCTACTCCTTCGACTCTGCCATCGGCCTCACCCTGATGATCGCGATCGGCCCCGAGCACTTCCGGGCGATGCTGGGCGGCATGCACGAGATGGACGAGCACTTCCGCACCGCTCCGTTCGAGCGCAACCTGCCGGTCCTGCTCGGGCTGCTCGGCGTCTGGTACGTGAACTGCTTCGGCGCCGAGACCCACGCGATCCTGCCCTACAGCCAGTACCTGGCCCGGCTGCCCTTCTATCTCCAGCAGCTCGACATGGA
>Ga0070698_100006314_pt1 | contig 12871 bp, 6 predicted proteins | sample KBSK1502metaG_FD_65477 | JGI IMG/M metagenome (GOLD analysis project Ga0070698, IMG submission 65477) | Corn, switchgrass and miscanthus rhizosphere microbial communities from Kellogg Biological Station, Michigan, USA - KBS K1-50-2 metaG | ecosystem: Host-associated > Plants > Roots >... | reverse complement strand
CTTCGTTCAATTGCCCGGTTTGAATTTGCGCGATTCCCAAGGCCTCCTGCGCGCCGCCCCGCTCGAGATGCGGGATGGCGTCTGCGGCGTAGCCCTGCGCGAGCAGCGCGTAACCCAGGAACTGGTGAGCGATCGCAAGGTCGGGACTGAGCTCAAGAGCTCGCTTCAAGGGCCCGATCGCCGCGCCGTAGTCATGTTTCTCCATGTACGCAGCGCCCAGGTTCACAAATGCGTCGGCCAGATTGGGGTCGGACTCGGCGGCTTTGCGAAACTCGGCGATTTCGGTATCGATCTGGTGACGCTTGCGCGCTTCAAGACCCGCCTCAAGGTGTTGCGTTGCGTCGGATCCTCCGACCTGCCAGGCCAGCCACAGAAACACCAAGAGAGGACTCATGACCGTTCCGGTTCGCGCACTTTAAGGAATTGATCGGCGCGAACGTCTTTGAGCTCTTGCTTGACACCGGAAGGCCAGAGAACTTCGACGCTCGCGCTCGCAGCGGAGCCCAGACCGAAGTGCAGACGCTTGTCGCTCGAAGAGACATAGCTGCCGGCCGAAGTCGCAAAGCGCGTCTGACCGTTTACGCGCACACGCGCTCCGTATCCATCGCGATTGCTGCGTGTTCCCTCAAGGGCAACGGACAACCAGTGGTTGCTGCCTCCGCGGTTGAGGAGCAGCACAGGAGGGCCGCCGAGAGTGGTGATGACGGCGTCCATCCAGCCATCATTATTGATGTCCCCAAAGGCTGCTCCGCGGGCGGCAACGGGCAGAGTCGCACCGCTCGGAGCGCGCTCGAAATGGCCGCCATGATTGAGCGCCAGCAGAGGCAGTTCCTTGTATCGCAGGGAAGCGTCGATCTTCTCCACGTTGTCGAGCACGTGACTTTGCGCAACGAAAAGATCCTTCCAGCCGTCGTTGTCGAAATCCTCAAGGCCCGCGCCCCAGCCGGAACTGCCTGAAGTAAGAGCGCCCAGCCCGGTTTCAAGACTCCTGTAACTGAAGGCGCCGGCGCCGTCGTTATGATACAGGCCGTAGAGCTCGCGCGGCAGCACGGTGACGATGGCGTCGGCCCGGCCATCATTATCGTAGTCTTGAAAGACGGTACCCATTCCCGAAAGACCCTTGCCGTCAGCGGTAAACGCGGCTCCGGCCTCGAGCGCGCACTCATGGAAAGTGCCGTTGCCTTCGTTGTGGAACAGATACTGTTGCATGCCGTCGTTCGCGACAAAAATGTCTGTAAAGCCGTCGTCGTCGTAGTCTGCAAATGCCACGCCCAGAGCTCTGCCCTTCTTTGCCGTAAGCCCGGAACGCTCGCTCACATCCTCGAACGTGCCGTCCCCGCGATTGTGATAGAGACGACAGGTGGTCGCAGGAAAAGCGCTTGGCGGGCAGTAGGTATGCCAGTCGCCGCCGCAAATCTTGTTGTGGTCGGCGTCCCAGTCCATGTAGCGGGTCACAAACAGGTCGAGACGGCCGTCGTTGTCATAATCGAAGAAGCCCGCGGAAACAGACCAGCCGCCTCCCGAGACGCCGGCCTTGGCGGTGACATCGGTAAAGGTGCCGTCGCCGTTATTGTGGTAGAGAATGTTTTTGCCGTAGCTGGTCACGTAGAGGTCCGGGTAGCCGTCGTTGTCGTAGTCGCCGACCGCCACACCCATTCCGTAGTTGCTGTTGCCCGCGTTCGCCAACCCCGCCGCTTGCGTCACGTCCTGGAAGCTGCCATCGCGAAGCTGGCGGTAGAGACGGTTCCAGTAGCGGGGATTTCCGCGATCAAAATGCTCCGGGACGTGCAGCGCCTCGGTGATTCGTCCACCGTTCACGAGAAAAATGTCGAGCAGGCCGTCGTTGTTGTAGTCAAAGAGCGCCACGCCGCCCGGCATGGTCTCGATCAGGAATTTCTTGGGAGTCGGAGAATTCTCTAGAACGAAGTCAATTCCCCGCAGCGGCTTCACTTCGAAGATGGGCGCCGCTGCAGCCAATGCCGCGTAACTCAGAAAATTACGCCGCGTAAGCCGGCGAGACATGTCCGCGTGCTGCTCCTTGTGTGTGCCGCGAGAACGTGTTTCGGCACGAAGCGGGCACCGAAATAGCCTAACACGACGCAAGACGAGCGCGTGGACCGGCAGAACGATAAGATCCACAACCTTGGGCGTAGCAAAGCAGATAGGTGAACCAGGGTGGGCGGGGCCCCACCCTGGCCGCTCAGGCCCAGTTAGTCATCAGAACACGAACTTTAGCCCGAACTGGATGAGCCGAGGGTTCGTCCCGGCGGCTGAGCTACTCACAACACCGAAGTTTGAATTGGCGGATTGTCCAAGCGCTGGATTGGCGACTGCACAGCACGCCGTGTTTGGGGGTGCAAATTGCGTCCGGTTAAACAGGTTAAAGAATTCCGTACGGAATTCAAGGCCTAGCTTCTCGTCTGGACCAAAACGAGTCCTCTTAAAGAGAGAGACGTCCCAGTTGTTTACGCCAGATGCGCGAACAGTAGAATCGGTACGTGATTCGTTGCCAAAGGTGAAGTCCGTCGGTGACGTGAAGCAAGCAGTGTTGAACCATTCGTTCAGTTTGCCTGAACCGTGCGCTGGTGATGATTTGTTGCAGCCCGAAACCACGTTGGGGCGCGAACCACCACCGAACAAGGTTGTGTAGTTTGCGAAACTGTTTGAAAACACGAGCGGGAAGCCGCTCTGGAAGACGGTTACTCCGTCGATACCCCAGCCACTGACGAGCTTCTCGACGACGCCACTCGAGTCCGAGAGATACTTCTTGCCGCGGCCGAACGGGAGATCGAGAACGTAGCTGATTACGAGCCGCTGCGGCACGTCCTGCGACGACAGGGAGCGCTCACCTCTCAAGTTATTGTTGTTCTGGATGCTGCCGCTGCTGGCTTCGAGCCAATTCGTCAGCGTATCCGCATTGCTGAGCAACTTGGCATTCGTATAAGCAACCAGCAGCGAGCCGGCTCCCGCGAAGCGCCGTTCGACGGTCACCTGCAGGGAGTGATACGTACTGTCGTAATTGCCCTGACCGGCGAGCCTTAGTCCGAGGTACTGGGGATAGGGCCGATCGAGCTGGCCGGCTGTGGTGGTCGGACCCGAAAGAGCGAAAGCCGTGCCGGTGGTGCCGTCGAAGAAGGGATTAGGGACGGATTGCAACGCGGTTACTTGCGGTGCTCCCACGACCGCAGCGGGTGGGCTGCCCGAGCAGCGCTCGGAAAAGTTTGTGCTGTGGGCAACATTGTAATTGTGAATAAATGCGCTCTGCGCAGCACACTGCGGCGCAGACTGAGCCAGGAAGTTGTCGCCGATTTGGTCGATCTGCGAGTCGTAGAGCGCCAGGTGCGTACCCTTCGAACCGACATACGCCACGGATACGAAGAAGCCAGCAGGCAGATTTCGCTGGATGTTCAGATTCCACTGCTGCACGTACCCAGCCGGGTGATTGCCGAGGTTGGCGATCGCGAAATTCTGAACCGTCTGCGTTGCATACTGTTGCGTGCCAAGCGTGCCCAGGGTCCGGCCGACCGGCGGCACGATCTCCGGCTGAAACGGGAAATTGATCGTGTTTATGGGGTGAATCCCGTCTACGGTTCCGGTGAAAGATGTCGTCGCATCGTTCACCAGATCGTTGTTGGGATTCAAGCCGAAGGAGACGTAGTTCGGAATCCAAAAAATTCCGTAGCCGCCGCGAATCACGGTCTTCTGATCCATGCTGTATGCAAATCCCACGCGGGGCGATACGTTGACTTTTTCGAGAGGAATATTGGTCCGTTTGGAAGGACTGACCAGGAACACATCTCCGCGCAGGCCCGGCAAGCCGGGTACGTTGGTCAAGCCCGCCGAGGCCGCCGGGTTGGCCAGCCAGTTTTGAGCTGTGGGATCGAAATACGATTGCCGGTTGAAGCGCTCAGACCATGCACCCTGAAGGTCGTATCGCAAGCCCAGGTTCAAGGTGAGCTTTTTCGTAAGGTGATAGGTGTCGTCGGCGTAGAACCCGCGGTAGATCTGCTGCCCGGCGACCAGCGCGGGCACAACCGCCTGACCAAAGAAATGGTTCTCCACGTTGCTTGGATTGTCAGCAAATCCCAACAGGAAATCCGCGAAGCTGAAGCCCGAGAAACAAGCCAACCCCGAACCGCAGAAGGCGAACGCACCGCTCGCGACGTTGGTCTGCGCATAGTTGTCGCGCCCGATCTCCAGTTGGAAGCCGAGCTTGACGGTGTGGCGTCCGCGCACCATGGTAACGCTTGGAGAAAAGTTGAATTGGCTGTTGCGGTCCTGAATGAAGCTTTGTCCCTGAGTGCACATGATATTGTCCGTAAACTGGAAGACGCAGGGTGTTGGCGGCGTCCTGGCGATCGACGGCACTGCAGCGTTATATTGTGCCGGCCAGCCGATCGTGGTGAGGTCAAAGCCGGAGTTCTTCGGCGAGCGGTTGTAAGCGAACCGGCTGAGGCTGGCGTTCAAACTGACGATGGTGGTTGGTGTGACGGTATAGTTGTAGCCCACAGCAGCGGCATTGGTTTCGTATTTCTCCGAGCAGCGGTCGGCGCATAGGCCCGTTCCCAACGGATCGACCGGCAGGTCCAACACGTTCCAATACGTGTCGCGGAAGAAGATGCGTTGTTTGGTACCGAGATTCTGATCGAGGCGCCCGACCACCTGGTTCTGATTCCCGCCACCGCTGGTGGCTGTTGTGAAGTTATTCGAAACGATCCCCGTGGTGGGATCAAGCGTGCCGGCTGTGTTGGCCGGCGGGAAGAATTTGAGCAATGCCAACGACGTTGGATTCAGGCGGTTGGCCGGGATTTGGTTCCCGACGAACGGGCTCGTGGGTCCGGTATAGCCAGGGCAGGCCACGGCGGTGGCCACAGTACCACCGCAGGGATCCATGATTTGTGTCTTGATGGCAGAGAAATCGCCTGCCAGCTCCGCGGGTGTTGGCACGGTTGTCGTGAACGCCGTTCCCGTACGAAGGCGGAAGCCTTCCCAACTGAAGAACCAGAAAGTTTTGTCACGGCCGTCATAGAGGTGCGGAATCACAAGCGGCCCGCCGGCATTCGCGCCGAACTGGTTCTGCGTGAATGGAGGCCTTTTCTTTCCGGCTCTATTAAGGAAGAAGTCGTTTGCGTCGAGAACTCTGTTGCGCAGGTACTCGTAGGCCGCACCGTGCAGTCCGTTGGTACCTGATTTCGTGCTCAAATTGATGACTCCGCCGGAGAATTTCCCCCAGTCGGCTCCCAAGTTACTGGTCTGCACTTTAAACTCTTGAATCGAATCCTGCGTCGGGATCACCACCGGCAGATTGATGTAGCCGATATTGAGCGGCTGGCCGTCAAGATACTCGGCGCTCTCGTTTCCGAACGAACCGTTCACTTGATAGTTCCCCCAACCAAAGGGGTTTACGCCTACCGGTGTGCCGGTGGCACTGCCTTGTGGAACGACAGAGGGCGCAAGCGCAACCAAGTTGAAGACATTGCGGCCATTCAAAGGCAGCTCGTTTGCTTTGCGCTCCTCGACGACCTGCCCTAGCGACGACGTCTCCGACTGTAGAAGCGGGGTTTCGCCTGTGACTTCGACGGTCTGCGTTACATCCCCCACCGGCAACGAAGCGTCGATGCGCACGACCTGGCCCACTTCGACGACCACTTCGGGCCGCGCGAAGCGCTTGAATCCTGTTTTTTCGACGTCAATGCGATATCGGCCCGGCAGCAGATTCACAAAGGAGTACAGACCGTCGGGCCCTGTTTGCTGGCTACGTTTCTCGGTCGTATCGAGGTTGGTCAGACTGACTTGCGCCTCGGCGATGGCTGCTCCCGTGAGATCTGACACGAAGCCGGCGATCGATCCATAAGTCGTTTGAGCGATCAGCGGTCGGCTCAAGAAACCCGCGAAGCAAGAACAAAGCACGACCCCCCATATGGCAAGCAAAGCAAAACGAAAGATTCTCATCCTCCACCCCCCTGGCTAACGATCCGCGCGCACGGCGAGCGCTTCGGCGAGACAAACCACCGCGTGTGAGTCCCAACTGCGGAACCCATTGCTTCGACACCATGTCCCTCGACTTTTGCTGGTCTGCCTATGAGTACGAAACGGGGAGGCGATGTGTACCAAACGCGGTTTGAGGAAAGAGGCGGAAAACAAAAAAAACAGGCTCGGAGGCACGAAACGGGGGAGACGCACAGGGCTAGGACGCCGAACATCCCAACACCCGGGAAATCAGGGATGGTTTGCTTCCTTGCGGAGAAGCGCGTACAAAAACGGTTTGGTCGTCGGTTTGTGACTGCCTCCGCGGGGCTCGACGGTGACGAAGACTGCGTCGATCTCCGCTAACCGCTTGGGGTCGTCAAAGCGCATCACCCACCGGCGATTTGTTTCGTTGTCCATGTAGAGGATGCCCAAATTCATGGGCAAGGCCTGCTGGCCTTGCGGAGTCTCGCGCTGGCCCCACACCTGAAAGGTGCTGGCGTTTACCACCCCGGGCTCGCGGTCAAGATCGAAGGCGTAAAAGATGAGCGACTTCCCCTGGGTATAGAAGACGCGGCCGAAAGGTTTCTGCGTGCGGCTGCTGCCGTCAACGTCAAACACGTCCGCAATGTAGAGCTTTCTCGCGCCCATCAATTCGCGGATATCGCGGTCGGAAGCAAGATACTGCTCGGTGTCCTTGAGCCGACGCTCCTGATCCCGGTTCGTGGCGGTGAGATTGGCGATCTTTGCTTCGAGCGACGACGTTTGCTGAACGGTTCTGCCTCGCTCAGCGCGCAACGTCGCAAGTTCCGCCTTGTCATTTTCAACCGCCAGGTTCAGGGCCTGAAGCTGAGCGTTGAGGGTGTCGCGCTGCTGCGAAAGCGCTCGGGATTGCGCCTCGGACTGGCTCGTGGCGGCCTTGAGTTCACTCGCATGACCTTCAAGAGCGCGCAACGCCGATTGAAGTTTTTCGACTTCCCGCCCTTTTTCCGAACTTTCCGTTTGCAGTTGAGTGAGCCTCTTTGCTTGCCGAGCCAGCAGTTCGTCGGCCGCTCTCTTCTCCTGTAAAACGTCTTGCAGCGGCTCGCCGACGCCAGAAGTCGCACGGACAGCGGCCCGCGTCTGTGATCGAACACCCAGGCGATAGGCTCCAAAACCCACCGCCAGGATGAGGCACGCCGCAAGCGCCCATGGCGCGGAGGAAGGTGCGATTGCACGGTGGAAGTAGAACCGGGCCGAAGCGCGTGCCGGGTCTTTCCGTTTCAAAGCCGCCTGCTGATCAGCTAGGACGCGCGCGAGCAGTCGCTGTCGCGCCCCCGTACCGTCCCAGGTTGCATGTTCTTGTCTCTCGACGAACGCGTCGGCAAGCGTCGACATTCCTTGCGTCGAAAGAATTCGGTACTCGAGGAAAACCTCGAGGCAAGCTGCGCAATCCGCGAGGTGCGTGCGCAATTCGGACAACTCTAGCGGCGCGACGCTGCCCGAGGCCGCCAATGCGCAAAGTTTCTTGAATTTCTCGTGCTCGTCGCAGCCACCTTGAACCTTTAGCATCGTTTCGTTTCCCGAAGCCTCTGCACGAACGCGCTCTTGCGCAGCCGTTCCAAACCACGGTAGAAATGGTGCCTGGTGTTTCCCAATGGTTCGTTGAGATTCTCGCTGATTTCCCGTAAGTCTAATCCTTCAAAGTAAAACAACTCAAGCGTCACGCGTTGAATCTCCGGCAGCTCTTCGAAGGCCTTCTCAAGCTGCACGCGGTTCAGCTTCGCGCCGATTTCACGGTCAAGATCCGTGCCTCCCAACAATGTATCGTCAAGCGAGGCAATATCTGTACCAAGATAAAAACCCCTTCGCGCCAGGTGCGCTTTTCTGTCGAGCGCCCGATGCAGCGCGACCTGGACGATCCAATTCTTCACCGTGCCCTTGGACCCGTCAAAAAGCGTGGATTTCTTGTACAGGTGAAAAAATGCCTCCTGGACGACATCCTCCGCCTCGCCGCTGTCGCGCACCACGCCGCGGGCGATCCTGAACACCAGGCGGGCGTAACGGTCGAAGAGAATCTCGAGCGCGCTGGTATCATTCGCCTGCAGGCGGGCCATTGCTTCTTCATCGCTCAGAATCCGTCGTTCGGCGACGTCGGGCCGGGCCGATCGCTCGCTGCGAGTGCCCCAATCCAGCGGAAATGTAAGTGCACGTCGTGGCGGAAGAGAACTCATGCGGTAGTTCCCATGTGCGGTGTGCTGCCATATGCCCCAGAAGGAAACACCCGTGGCAGTCGACAAGCCCCCCCGGCGAAGCTCCGATGCTTTGATGAACATACACCAGCTCGGCGGAAGTGAGAAGATTTTTCGATCGGAGCAAGCGTTTTTGTTTCTGCACGAACGCTCCGCGCAAGCTGGTACAGAATCGCCGCCCGACACGTACTAGAATTGAAGGTGCATCCCTTTCTCGGGAATCCTAGAAGAGGAACTTCAATCCGAACTGCACGAGCCTCGGATTTGTGCCCGGAGCCGTCGCCGTGACCACGCCGAAATTTTGATTATTGGCTGTACAGCAGACCGTGTTTGGCGGAGCGAACTGAGTCCTGTTGAAGATGTTGAAGAATTCCGTGCGGAACTCCAGCCCCAACCGCTCGTTGCTCGCGAACCTCATTCTCTTGAATAGCGCAAAGTCAAAATTCTCGATTCCCGCGGCGCGGAGCCGAGGATCGACCCGCGGCTCGTCGCCGAATTTGAAATCGGCTGGCGGGCTGAAACACGCCGCGTTAAACCATCCCCCAGGCCTGAAAGCCCCGGACACTGCCGGATCGCAGCCGGGCACGACGTTCGGACGCGAACCTCCGCCAAAGAGCGTCGTTCCGTTGACTTGCCCGTTGGTAAACACCAGCGGGAACCCTCGCTGAAAAATGACCACGCCGTCCACTCCCCAGCCTCCAACGATTTTGTCCATCGTTCCACCGGCGCCCGCGAGATATTTCTTGCCCTTCCCGAGAGGAAGATCGAGAACGTAGCTGATGACCAAACGCTCGGGAGTATCCTGCGAGGACAAAGAGCGCTCTCCACGCAGATTGTTATTGTCCTGGATTCCTCCGACGCCCGGCTCGAGCCAGGCCGTAAGGGTGTCAGTGTCGCTGATCAGTTTCGAATTGGTGTAGGCAACCAGCAAGGCCCCGGCGTCTGCGAAACGCCGCTGCACGGTGAGCTGGAAGGAGTGATAGATGCTGTCGTATGACCCCTGGCCGGCAAGCTCCACGCCTGTGTACTGAGGATACGGACGAAGGAGCTGTCCAATCGTCGTTGTAGGCCCGGTCAGGGCCAACGCTTGTCCATTGACGAAAAACGGATTCGGAGTCGACTGCACGAGCGTCACATTCTGTCTCGGATTCGGAAGCGAAGGGTCGACCTGCGCGGCGGCCTGCGCGAGGAGTTGGTCCGAGATCTGGTCGATCTGCTGGGAGTACTGCGGCAGGTGAGTTCCTTTTGAACCTACGTAGGCAACCGACAGGAAGAAGCCCGCCGGCAGATCCCGTTGCACGTCAAGATTCCACTGCTGGACATAGCCCTCGGGATGGTCCGTAGGATTCGCTACAGTGATCGACTGCACGACTTGGGTCAGGAATTGCTGTGTCCCCGCTGTGCCGAGGCTCCGCCCCGGAGGCGGCGAAATTCCCGCAGGGAACGGAAGGGCGATGGTGTTCACCGGGTGTGTCCCGTCCACGGTTCCGACATAGGTTGTTGCGCCTCCGTTGACCATGTCGTTCAACGGGTTCAGGGCGAACGACACGTAGTTCGGAATCCAGTAGATTCCGTAGCCGCTCCGGACAACCATTTTCGGTGTAATGCCGTAGGCCAAGCCGACCCGGGGCGAGAAATCGATCTTTCCGAGCGGCACGTTGTTTCTGTGGCCGGAGTCGACAAGGAACACGTCCCCTTTTAATGCCGGCGAGCGCGCCGGAAGGTGGGGTGCCAGGAAGTTTGTCGCTGCAGGGTCGAAATAGGAGAGCCGGTTGAAGCGTTCCGACCACGGTCCCTGCAGGTCGTAGCGCAGCCCTAGATTCAGAGTGAGCCTGTTCGCCGCGTGCCAGGAGTCGGCAAAATAAAGAGCCCGGTAGATCTGCTGGCCGGCCGTAAAAGCCGGAACGACGGCTTGAGCAAAAAAATGGTTTTCAAAGTTATTGAAATTGTCTGCATATCCGAGCAGGAAATCAGCAAGAGAAAATCCCGTGCCGGAAACCCCGGGTAAGGAGGTGAAACACGCTTGCCCGGCAACGCAGAAGTTAAAAGCCCCGCTGGCGATGTTGGATTGCGCGTAGTCATCCCGCCCGACTTCGAACTGCAAGCCCAGGTGATACTGATGATGTCCCCGCAACATCGACATGCTTGGCGACAGGTAGTATTGCGTGTTGCGGTCCTCGATGAAGCTTTGCCCCTGGGTACACATGATATTGTCGGCGAAGTTTGCGACGCAGGGAGTCGGTGGCGTGCGCATCTCGACGGGAACGACGTCGTTATAGCTCGCGGGCCAACCAATGGTCGTCAGGTCGAAGCCGGTGTTTTTCGGACTCCGGTTGTAGCGAAATCGGCTCGCGCTCGCATGGAAGCTGAACACCGTGGTCGGAGTGACGCCGTAGGTGTACCCGGCGGCGATGGCGTGGCTGTGATAGTCCTCAGCGCAGCGGTCGGCGCACAAGCCGCTTCCCAGCGGATCGACCGGCAAATCGAGAACGTTCCAGTAACTGAAGCGCAGAAACAGCCTTTGCTTGCTCGTAATGTTGTGGTCGATTCGCGCAACAACCTGGTTGTGGTCTCCGCCCGTGGCGGCGGCAGTGGTAAAATTGTTCCTAATCGCGCTGGGGTTGTTGGGGCGGGGCCAGAGATCCAACAGCTTTGTCGAAGTGGCATTGATCCGGTTCGCCGGAAGAACATTGTTTACGAATGGCGTGGGAGTGGCGGTGCTCCCCGGGCAGGTTCCCCGGGCGCTTACGACTCCTCCGCAAGGGTCGTAGATCTGATCGATCACCACCTGCCTGCCGCTTGCGTCTCTTCCCCGATCGTTACAGATACCTGCTGTGAAGCCCGACTTGCATATTTCCGAAAAGTCGCCGGCTCTCTGTTTTACGTCGGGAACTGTGGCGGTGAATGGCTGACGTGTTCGCAGGCGAAAGCCCTCTGCGCTGAGAAACCAGAACGTCTTGTTCCGCCCTCCGAAGCGCGGAACGTTCAAAGGCCCACCGGCATCTGCTCCGAATTGGTTTTGTACCCAGGGGGGTCTGCCCTTTCCGACGGCATTCAGAAAAAAATCGTTGGCATTAAAGATCTTGTTGCGGAGATATTCATAGGCTTCCCCGTGAATTGAACTTGTGCCGGTCTTCGTGCTCAGATTCGTCACCCCGCCGGAAAACTTGCCCCACTCCGGTCCCAGATTGCTGGTTTGAACCTTGAATTCTTGAATGGAGTCCTGCGTCGGAATCAAAACCGGCAAGTTGATGTACCCGATGTTCAACGGCTGGCCATCCAGGTATTCGGCGCTCTGGTTTCCAAACGAGCCGTTGACCTGATAATTCCCCCAGCCAAATGGATTCACCCCCACCGGTGTGCCGGTGGAACTCCCCTGCGGCACAACGGAGGCAGCCAATTCGATCAAGTTAAATACGTTCCGGCCGTTCAAGGGCAGTTCGTTGACCTTGCGCTGTTCGACGACCGTGCCCATCGTCGAAGACTCCGTATCGAGCAACGGAGCTCCTCCCAGCACCGTTACGCTTTCCGAAGCCGAGCCCAACACCATCTCGAAATTGATTTCCAGAGCATCCTGCACGTGAAGAATCAGATCCGACTTGATCACCACCTTGAATCCCAGCTTCTCCACCTCGATGCGATACGTCCCGGGCGACAGGTCGGTGACGTAGTAACTGCCGGTCTCGTTGGTAACCGTTTCGTAGCGGATACGCGTGGCCGTATTGATGACGATGACTTTCGCATTCGGGACGATTGCTTTGCTTGCGTCGGTAATACGGCCAGTCAGCGAAGCGCTTGTCGATTGCGCCTCAGCGGGGGCGGACAACGACAGAATCGCCACAGCGCATATCACCGCTCGGCTAAAAGCAGCCATCGGCGAATTCGCAATGTTCAATGAGCGCACGATGGCCAAGGTGACCACATTCTTTCCGAATATGCTTCGCTCGATTCTTTCCTGCTTCTGTTGAAGATATTTGCCGACCTCGCCAAAACCAAGCACGACATCGTCAAGTTTCCGTATACCGAAGCTTGTCGCTTGCCGTGTTGTTTTGCAAGGCGCTGCGAGACACGGGCGGAGGGCATCGTTTGAGTCCCCGCTAGCACCCTGTCTGTCAGGTCGTCCGGGCTCGAGTCCACTCGACCCGCCTTCCTCCTGAAATCTTCAATCGTGTGGTTCTGTTCCCGCTTCCGTATCGAGCGCCTCAAGACTCGCCGGTGACGCTGAGGAACTCTACCGGGAATCGGGCATACCCAGAATGGAGCGCATCCGGTGACGTTGGCTGACTTCGCGCGGAGATCGTCCCGGTCTCGCAAGCCAGTTCGCAAAGTCGCTGACCCTGACCCGGTGCTCGACGGGGATCTCGGCGACCGTGACCTTAATGACGTTTGGCCCTTGCGGTATTCCGTCAACCCATTCCCGGCCGCGTAGTGCCGCAAGACCCTGAGCCACCGCCTCGTAGAGCGTGGCCGCTGTGACTCCAACGGTGTGACTCACACCGTCGGTATCGTCGATCGTGACGCGACAAGAACGGACTGCCATAAAAAGGAAAATACCATATTCGCTTTTTGTTCGCCATAGAGATGCTCCGCTTCATGGCAAGATCCGGGCATTGGCGCTACGGGCCGATTCTGTATTTGATCGCTTTCGCTCAGAATCAACGCTTCCAGGATTT